>OQVS01002765.1_pt1 | contig 10927 bp, 15 predicted proteins | sample 1691601 | NCBI WGS metagenome assembly OQVS01 (sample SAMN03418268, study PRJEB22391) | human gut metagenome | biome: human-gut; feature: organic feature; material: feces | host: Homo sapiens | place: Tanzania | collected 2013-01 | reverse complement strand
ATCGCCAGATTTGTCAGTGCCGGCATCAGGGCCGTGAGGGAGATCTCGGGACAGGCGCTCCTTGCAGGACTCCGGGATGAGAAGATAAAGGTGATGATCCATCTTGACAATGGCGGCAACAATGCACTTTACCGTGAATGGTTTGATAATTTTACGAAACGTGGTGAGGATTTTGAAATGATCGGATTGTCTTACTATCCGTTCTGGCATGGATCTCTTCAGATGTTAAATGACAACATGAATGATATCGCTAAGCGCTACGGCAAAGATCTGATCGTGGCAGAAGTTTCCATGGGATATACGATGGAAGATTACAAAGACTACGAGAAACTCTCTGATGAAGATCGCAAAGGCTATGCAACAAAACCGGCGCTGGTTGAGAAGATCGAATATCCGATGACAGTACAGGGACAGTATGATTTTATGGAAGATTTCTTAAACAGAATCAGCCATATCGATGGTGGAAAAGGCAAGGGCTTTTTCTACTGGGAGCCGGCATGGATCCCGGTTCCGGGTTCCGGCTGGGCAACACCTGCATCCTTAAAATATATTCAGGATCCGGGACCATGTGGCAACGAGTGGGCAAATCAGGCATTGTTTGATTATAAGGGAAATACGCTGCCGGCATTGAAACTGATCCGTGATTTTAAGGCATAAATTTATGAACTGGCAGATAAGAAATTACAATATGGAAAATAATTGGAAATCCTGCAATATTTATGTAAAAATGTTGCAGGATTTCTGCACTTTGTTGCAGTTTCAATCTTAACCATTGCAAAGGGAGTCGGATACGCTATAATAAGATTATCAGAGAAAACGAAACAAATGCATCCTGCTTTTCCGGGAAAGGGAAACAGACGGGATGACGTGGAACAAAATAAGAACAAATGATGTATTGTAAAAAGAGTAAAATTAAAGGAGGATTTAAAATGGTCTGGGAGAACGTATTAGCAAAGTTTAAGGAATTATTTGGTGGGGAAGGCGAGACCGTAGAAGAGACAATAAAGGATTTTCTTGGGGTCTACGAAGGTATGAAGAAAAGCTATGAGCAGGAAGGGCATAAGGCTGCGGATGTTGAGTTTGAATTTTACTATGACACCGCAAGTTTCTTGTCGGAGTATGCCGGAGTGTTTTCTCTCTCCGGTCTTGAGAAACTCACTGGAGTCAGTCAGGCCCAGCTTGGCCACTATCTTCATGGAAGACGAAAGCCGAGCCGTAAGACGATCAACAAGATCCAAAACGGCGTGGACCACTTTGCAAAGGAACTTACGGCCATAAAGTTCGCTTGATTATTGCACACAGGCAACGGCAACGGCCACCGGAGGAATCCGGTGGTTTTTTATTTTTCCGGAACCGAAAAAACTTGCACGAAATGAGAAAAATGTCTTATATTTTGTGGTGCTTACAACACGCAGCATCAACCGTCGGCAGGCCGAAGCGGGCGATGCGTAAACGTCTCGGATGTGCGTGGCGATGCTGCGCGTCCCGCCGCGGCGGTCTTGGCGTTAACCCCGGAGACGTTTGTGAAGAATCACTTGATTTCCCTGATTGAGTTATAATGTGGCTTAATGATATTGTGAAGCTCCATCATTGTGTTATACATACAATCAAACTGTCTTTGCCAGTCGGACTGGTTCCTGAAGTCCGCTCCTAATTTAACATTGATATAGGACACTTTTTTATCATCCAGCCTCTTCCACTCCACCTTCTTGCAATTCAAAGCGTCAATCTGGCTCTTGCAGTTTTTTTCAACAAAATCATATCTTTCTTTATTCTGTTCTGGCTTGTCACTACAGAAATAAACTTGAACGCCTATCCAGTTTTTAATGGTGAGGACACATGCGTAGTGAAACCCTGTAATCTTTGCCCTAAAATTGCACCAATGATCTGTAGTGGCGTTACCATGGGTGAGAATGTCCAAGTGCTTGTTATTCAAGTAATCATGGAATTCACTCCAGAACTCCAGTCTTAATTTCTCTGTCTCAGTATCACCAGCCACCTGTTTCTTTATGGATTTGGACCAGTTGTTAGGTTTTGCCACAATATCAAATTGCGGTGTATGCATCAAGTCCGGAGCAGTAAGTAATAACTTTTCCGAGATGGTCGTGGTCAGTCTTTTCTAGCTGATTTTCAATGACTACACATCTGTCAGTGTTGATGTCTTTACAGAGAATGTCAGCTGAAAATGTTCCTACCTTGGCCTCTTTCTCCTGAACTTCCAGTTCCATACCCACTGTTTCGCCGAGGAGATTGATGTTGTCATCCTCTGCAAGCCAAGGAGTAAAGTCTCGGGCTTCATCTTTCCAGTAGTTTCGTAATTCTACTTTTTCCAGTTTTCCAAGTGGTGTCTTCATATATTAGTCTTTTAGTTGTCAAGCTACCCATCCATATCCTTGTACGCTCATATCCATGAAATGATGAGCAGGATTGAAAGAATCCTTGTCGTATGCGTTAGCAAATGTGCACCTTGTCTCAAAAGGTCCGCGCTATGCCACAAATCGTCTTTCAACTGTTTCAGTTGGATATCTGTCATTTTATGGATTGTTTCTTGTGTTTTGTAAAACTACGAAAGGTTATACTTCTTCTGAATATAAAGGACTCTTTTCCATTGCGTGAATAACTCTCAACTTTGTTGCTTCATCCATGTCTTCATGATAGATTACTGAATGAATAATTGGAAGAAGCAGGTCCTTGTCTATATTACTGGCAGCAACGTGCCAAACGTATGCTTCCATATCAGGCAAAAAGTGAAAACCTGCCCAACTATATTTGTTCTTTATTAAGAAGTGAGCTCCTGCGACGAGTGAAATCCTCTTATTGCCATCAGCGAAATAATGTCCGTGACACAGACCGAAGACAAGGTATGTGAGTTTGTCTTCAAAGGTTGGATAGTAGTTGTCGTCCTGAATAAAAGCCAGAACTTTGTCCAGTCCACCCTCGTCGCGAATATCGGCCATTCCACCACCACTTTGCTGGATGGTTTCGCGATAGTATTGAAGGAGTTCTTCTTTTGTTAAATATACTATCTCCTTCATCCCGATTATTGTTTAAGTCTATTGAGGACTGCACGATTCTCATCATTATCAAGAAGTTTTTCCAAATCCAATGATTCGCTTCCGATAAATCTGTCAAAATCTTCCGGAGACAATGCCTTCAAGTAATCTGAAATATTCTCGTGAAACACATCCCTGAAGCCTAAGTCTCTTGATGCCATTTTTTGCCTGGCATCATATAAGAACGGCTTCATCGCTGCGCTCTCGGCTTGTTCTTTTATTAGAGCCTGGACTCTTCTAATGGATAAGAGACTGCCGGTTTGTCCAAATTCCTGTTTGATTGCAGAGGCAATGCCATTTTCAAAAGAACTGATAACTCTAAGTACTTCTGCATACATTGTAGCTCTGGCACTGTCCTTCTTATTCAGTTTAAGAAGTTCCTTATACTCTTTGGCTTTTTCAAAAAAAACAGCGCTATAAATCATATCCGTCACTTGGGAATACTTGAATGTGGTATGTCCTTCAACACACTCGTTTACTGCCGACGTGAAATTTTTGCGATAGTTTTCTTCTTGGATTGCGGCAGGGAGATATTCTCGATCTCTCCAGTTTATATATTTCGTGCCACCGCCGGCTTTCTCATTGATTGTCGCAATGACGATATCTAATATTACACTTCTTAATTTTTTGGCTTTCTCACTGTCGCTCAGAAGCATCCCGATATTGAGGAAAGCGCGAAAATCAAATAATCCCAATTGGGTCGTTTTGCTCGCGAAATCAATTTCGTGAGCAAAATGTAACTTGAACTCACTCAGCATTTTACCTTTACATAAAATGTAGCCGTTGTCCTTTAGTTCACTCTCATATGTGGATAGATAATTATCAATGGTGCGCATGTCTACCTCAAAGAAATCTGCCACCATCTGCTTGGTCAGATAGAACTTGCCTTCAAACTTTAAGGCGTGTACCCCGATAGCATCTTGAATCCTCGGTATGGCTATCCGATTGTTCAATACATTTTGTCTTTCTATTTGAGATGTGGTCAAATCCTGTGTCATACCAGAAATATTATTGATATTAGTATAACTCCATCTCAGGAGTCTCATACAAATTTAATCATTTTTTATCTGCATTTCAGATTTGCATGTAGTTTATTAACATATAGACGTGTCGCTACTTGACTAAACCGCATGCACAAGTCCGCTTGCGACCGGAATTCAAAAAATGGGATATTGTCGGGATTTGCCGCACTGCGTGCGCCACATCCCTCTTCGCCTGCGCGGCGGGGCGGCACTAAACAAATTGAAGCTCAAAGGCCTGCGGCCTTTCGGGCTTTTTCCGTGCAAGGCCTTACAGGAGCGGGGCTCCCGACGGCCTTGTACGAAAAAAGCCCAGCGCAAAGCGCTGAGCTTCAATTTGTTTGCGGAGAGAGAGGGACTCTATTTTGGTAATTTTTCTTTTCCAATTTATTCATTATCAAATACTTAAAATTTCAAAAAATCATATTTTCGGCTATTTTTGACCCGATTTTGACCCGTTTGGCGGAGAGTAAAGTGCTCTCCGCCAGCTATTTGGACCATTATTCGAGGTCATAAATGCCCTGGTTTTGCCCCAATTCCCTTGCTATATTGGAGGTGAATTCATCACAATCTTCATTGGTCTGGAACCTATCGCCGCTACCCATCGTTATGATGGCATTATGGGTGTCGGGGTCCTTCTCTATAAATGCAATCTGCTCCAGGTTTACGAGCACGGTCTTGCCGACAAGATTGATTTTGCGCAGTCTCATTTGTTCAGAATTTCTATATTGTTTTCTCCGAAGACCAGTTTGAGCACCTGGTCCTTTTTGTCCTTCTTCAACTTGATCTGCAGGATGGCTTCTACTGGCTCATCGTCCGGCTTTCCAATTTTGACATATTTGTCTGGATATGTCATTATGTCTATTTCAGACATTGAAAGATTCGTTGCAAGTTTTGACAGTTTCGCAAAGGATATCTTGACCTTCCCAGTCAGCATCTTACTGAATTGGGATGGGGTAGTATCCATATATTCCGCCATTGTCGCACCAGTTAAGTTCTTATCTCTCATTATCTTAGCGATACTGGCGACTATATTGTCATAAAAAGAATTCTCCATATCCAAATTTAATTATTGATACTCAATTACTTAGCCTAAATTTTGACATTAAATTTCATAAAATGACAGAATAAATGTCAAAATATGAAATATATTTACTACTTTCGTGGCGTGAAAGTTTTGTTGCAGCAAATGTAATTCAACACTCACAGGCCCAAATGGGGAATAATCACCAAAAAAGTAGAAATATATGACACAAGTAGCATTCGTTAAAGGGTGGAAGCAAGCCCGAAAAGAAGAAGCAACCAGGATCAAGGAGGAAATCAAAACAGCCCTGAACGTCAAATCGGATCCTACATTCTACCGACGTATGAAAGGCTGTCCGGAGCCGACAGTAACTGAGGCCAGAAAGATAGAGGACGTATTCCATCGATTCGGGATTTATAGCATTTGGGGCGATGAATGACAATCTGACCCGCAGAGAGGAGCAGGTGGCCGAGCTCGTGGCTTGGGGAGCGGCATACAAGGAAGTTCCGGATCTGCTGAAAAAGAAATACGGCGGCCGTGAAATATCCCTCAATACGGTAAAAAGGACGATGGAGAACATCTTCTCCAAACTCTACATCAATAAGGTCAATGAACTTTCTGCTTGGTGGTTCTGCCATCGCTGCGGGGTGGATGAGTCTCTGTCCCCATTCAAAGAGTTCAAGAAGACGCTGTATTCCATTCTTTTTCTGGTCATCATTACGCCGCAGATTGCCTCTGCAGATCTTGACCAAGCAGTCAGGTCGTCGAGATCCAGGACATCAAGAACCGAGAGAGTCGAACGTTCAAGAAGGAGGGAGGAATGATTGAAATGACAGAAAAGCGGCTTCGGATGATAAATAGCGCCCTCAGTGCTTATATCGCCCAGCTGGAGTCTGACCGCCAGGCATTGGCTGAAGATGATCCGGGCTTTCGACAGTCCACGGCCCTCATCGATGAATACACCTCCCTGAAGGAGGACATTGAAATACTATTGTTAAGATATTAAATATGCCACGCATTAAACAAGATATATATGACAGGATAATAGACCGGCAGAACGACGACAAGGTTCTGCTGGATATTGTCGGTCAATACAGCGAGCTCCGGAAAGAAGGCGCCTCATACAGGACGGAGTGCCCGGTGTGTCACAGCCATTCGCTGATAATCACTCCTGGAAAGGGATTCAAGTGCTTTGCCTGCAATGAGGTCAAAGGTCGCAATGCCTATCATTACCTGATGGCTGCAGGGCATAAGGACTCGATGGACGTAATCAAGGAACTGGCGGCGCATCTGAACATATTCATCGAATATGAAGAAGAACCGACACGCATCAAGTCCAAGACGAAAGACAAGAACGACTACTGGAAGAGGATGCTCCAGGCGTCCGGATTGGCCAAGTCGGACGTCACTGCCAAAGTCCGTGCAGAGGACGGCACGACAAGGGAAGAACCGACGTTCTTCTCCGGAACGATGACCCCGAAGGGCGACATTACCGAGGGTGATGATTGCGTGATCGCATACTATGATCTGAACGGTCGCCCCGTCACTTATATCTCTAAGTACGACAAGGAGGAGCGGCCGAGGGAATACTACCGCGTCAGGTATCAGAACCCCGACATGCACAAGGACCAGAAAGAAGGGAAATCTATGAAGTACCGCACGCCTTATGGCGCGCCCGCTTTCATATATTACCCTCAGAAGATCCGCGAACTATACCAGAAGCAGGTGCCCATCAAGCGGCTGTTCATCCAGGAAGGCGAGAAGAAGGCCGAGAAGGCGACCAAGCACGGCATCCTCAGCGTGGCGGTGTCCGGAATCCAGAATATAGCGTCAGGCGGCAAGCTCCCCGAAGAGCTCATCAGCCTGGTCCAGGTCTGCAAGGTGGAAGAGGTCATATTCCTACTCGACAGCGACTGCAATGACCTCTCGTCCTCCCTTACCGTCAACAAGCCCATCGACACCAGACCCCGCGGTTTTTTCAATGCCGTGAAGAATTTCAAAGAGTATTTTGACACTCTGAAGAATAACGGGATCTATATCGAGATTCTTTATGGCCACGTGATGAAGAACGAGGCCCAGGATAAAGGCGTCGATGATTTGCTGTCCAATACACTCAAGGGAAAAGAAGACGAACTCCTGCAGGACATTGAATCTGCCCGCAACAGTAAGCCGATGCAGGGCAAATGGGTGTATCTGCGTAAAATTACCACGCTGCCCGACAATAAGCTTCTGGAGGACTGGCATCTTCATAGTGCTCAGGAATTCGCACAGGCGCATTATGCGGAGCTGAAGGATATGCCTGAATTTACGTTCGGCCGTCGTAAATACAGGTTCAATGACAATGGGGAATTCGAGTCGGCGCAGCTGATGAAAAATTCTGGATAGAGTCCAAAAAGAAAGACGGCACCACGGAATGTTACTTCGATTATGACGGCTGCAAGAATTTCCTTGAGCATCGTGGATACTGGAGATGGGAGACATTGAACCACGAATATGAATTCGTGTATGTGGCCGACAATATCGTCGAGACCGTCAAGCCCCATCAGATAGCCGATTTCGTCAAAGCTTTCGCCAAGGACACCCTCCAGAAAGGTGTCCGTCAGATGCTCTATAAGGGCACGGCTCAGTATTTCGGACAGGTCTCACTCTCGATGCTGGATTATTTTACAGGTAAGTTCGATGTCCCTCAGAGGGGTATTGAGCGCCTGTTCTTCCGTAATACCATCTGGGAAGTCAATGCCGGGGATATCAAGGAAAAATCATACACCCAGCTCAGTTACAATATATGGGCGTCCCAGAAGAAGGACTACGAGGTCAGCAAGCTTCCGGAACTCATCCGGATTCGCCATGAGGATGACCAGTGGAGCTACGAAATCACTGAAACAGGCAGGAAGTGCGATTTCCTCTTGTTCCTGGAGAACGCCTCGAACTTCACTTGGAGGAAATCAGAACCTACGCAGCAGGACAAGCTTGAGAATGCACAGCATTTCATCAGCAAGTTGTCCGCTTTCGGCTATCTCGTCACATCGATGAAGGACAAGTCCATCTGTAAGGCGGTCATCGGAATGGACGGGAAGCAGTCAGAGGTCGGCGTCAGCAATGGCCGTTCCGGAAAATCACTGCTTGGAGAAGCCTGCCGGGTGGTTGTGAACACACTTTACAAGAATGGTAAGGAATTCCGCGGAGGACCTCTTCAGCCGTTCGTCTGGGATGGTCTGGACAACCGCACGAGGCTTGTATTCCTCGACGATACGCCGAAGGACTTTGATTTCGAGGGATTTTTCCCGCTCGTCTCCGGAGACTGGCCGGTCAACCCCAAGGGGCACAGTCCTTTCACAATTGCTTGGGCTGATTCCCCGAAAATCTACCAGGCCACGAATCACGCCAATTCCGGCGACGGGGACAGCTATGAGGACCGGCAGTGGCTCATAGCCTTCAGCGACTTCTATAATGCCAAGCATAAGCCTATACAGGACTTCGGCCGTCACTTCTTCTCCGACGAATGGGATGAACACGACTGGAATCTGTTTTGGAATCTGGTGGCCACGGCCATCCAGGTATATTTTCGTTTCGGATACATTCCTGCCCCTGGGGATCGACTTGAGAAGAGGAAGCTCACACAGGAGGTCGGAGAGGAATTCATCCTCTGGGCTGACGAATACTTCAGCCCATCGACTGATCCGAGCAAGCCGTCGCGCCTGAATCAGGTGGACATCCCGAGAAAGGATATGTATGACAACTTCCTGGAGTATATCGGGCCGTCGAGAAGGACATACTATCAGCCGAGGACCTTCAAGACTAAACTCATCAAATACTGCGAGCTCAAGGGATATATCTTCAACCCTCAGATCTTTGACCCTGAGAAGAACGAATATATCAAGATCAAGGACGGCATCATCGACCGCTCAATCAAGCGCAACGGCTGTGAGTTCTTTACCATCGGCACGCGCGAATTCTATACCTGCCGTCAGACGCAATACAGCAGCACGGGGACGGTCATACCTCCGATTCCGGAGGTGGACATTACCGACCTCGATACGTTGAATCTACTTGACATTGAACAATGACGGGGCGGCAAAAATATCTCCTGTATACACCCGAGCAGATTTCTGGCTACCGGACACGATACGCCGCATTTATAAGCAAGTATCGCAAGGCCTATCGTGACTGGTTCCAGAGCCTTCCGGGCTGGGAATGGGTGCGTCTTCCGGTCATGGATGAACGCACTGCAGAGATGGTCATCGGGATTCTTTGCATCCTCTACATTGATGATGAAATAAATCTCACGGTTGACAAGACCGTGACAATGGTAATGCGGAACCCGCTCAATGCGGAGGAGTATGAGCAGTGGGCCGCAAAGGTTTTCAAATCCCCAAAAACACATAAAAAATGAACAGTTATGTCATAAAACTTGACGGTCAGGATTACGGGAGTGATACTGACTATTATGAGGCGATATACGCCTATAATACGCTCGACGAGTCTTGTCCATTGGATTGTGACGGACACCCGAAGGCTCTTGTGGCGCGCATAAACGGGGAGGATTATCCTCTTCGCAAGGGCTTCGTCGAGAAAACCCCTGAGCATCTTCTTGTACACCGGGAGAACGCTGTTGTCCTGATGGCGTCGGGAGAGTTGAAGAAGGCGCTGCATAAAGGGCGCAGATTCGACCTCGAAGAGTTGCAGGCGCTTGTCGATGGCTATATCGAGGTCGTGCCTCTCGATGGGAAAACAGTTATGGTTCTCAACGAGGAAGGCAAAATTAACGGCTTGCCGTACAACTGCAGGGCGTCCTATCTGCATCAGAAGTATAACAACACGGGAGATTTCGTCGTCGGTGATGTCGTCCTGTGCTATTCGGAGGAAATAAGATGATAACCAGGAATGAAAGAATCATCGTGGAAGCCGTCAGGCGTGCGTCTTCCATGTCCATTCGCTTCAATGGAGTAGAGATTTATGTCAGGAACGGGGAATTCAGCCACGATGTGGCCATCGCCCTGCAGTCGCATTTCAACCGCGCCCATAAGGCACAGGAATATAGTAAGCCCGAAATCCTGGCACGCAACGTCGGCCACATCGATAAATGTAAATAGTGGTAAAATTTCTATTAAATAAATTTTGTAAATGATATAAAAATGTATATCTTTGTAGTGCCAAACAATAAGGAAATGAAAAGATACAAAGTAAGTCAAATCATCAAGATCCTCGAACAGGACGGATGGCAAATCAAGAATTGGAAAGGCGACCACAGGCAGTTCACTCACCCGAGTAAGGCAGGAAAGGTCACAGTGAGAGGAAAGCCAAGTGAAACATTGAGCCAAGAGTTATTGAACAGCATTTTCAAACAGGCGGGGTGGAAATAGCCACCCTGCCAAAACCAAAAACGATAATTATATTATGGCGTGCAAAGTAGGAATTAAAATTGACTGGGATGGGCATAATTATGCTTCATGTACAGAGAATGAGGACATCGCCTGCATTGCTACAGGCAAAACACTGGATGCAGTCAAAGCGGATATGCTCGATGCCCTCAAGCAGCATATCGAATGGATGAAGGAGGACGGGGATATCGTTCCTGAGGAATTCGCTGGGGAATGGGAGCCGGAATGGCACCTGACAACTCGTGCTCAGCTTAGATATTCTGAGGCGTTTATAACACGGAAAGCGTTGGCTGATGCTACGGGCATAAATATACAGCAACTCAGCCACTATGCAAACGGATGGCGCAATCCTCGTCCGGATATGCAACGCAAAATCACTGATGGCATCCGCGCCATCAGGCAGAAATTGGCTGTCATTTCCTGATTTGTTTGGTAGCAATCATCTTGATG
>OQVS01002763.1_pt1 | contig 10931 bp, 11 predicted proteins | sample 1691601 | NCBI WGS metagenome assembly OQVS01 (sample SAMN03418268, study PRJEB22391) | human gut metagenome | biome: human-gut; feature: organic feature; material: feces | host: Homo sapiens | place: Tanzania | collected 2013-01 | reverse complement strand
ACCCCGGCACCCACGACAACACCACCCTGACCGACTGGTGGGAGAACGGCGCTTCGGAAAAGGAAAAGGCCACGGCGGCCGCCTACCTGCACCTGACTTCCTGCAAGCCCACCGCCCGGGAACTGGCAGCGGTAAAGCCCGCCGCCGCCCGTACCGCCCTGCTGCGGGCAGCGCTTGGCTCGGTGGCAGACCGTGCCATCATCCCCATGTACGACTGGCTGGGCCTGGGGGCCGAGGCACACCTGAACACCCCGGGCAAGCTGGGCGGCAACTGGGCATGGCGCGCAAAGGCCGGGTTTGATACCAAGGCCCTGGCTGCAGAGATATTGGCGGAATGCACCGTCTACTGCCGCGTGTGATTTTTGCACCCGAAAAGTGAAATAATTAGCAATCTGACGAAAATGTAAAAACTACCGCAAAAATTTGTGCGCTTTGCTGGAAAAATCTGTATTTCAATGGTATAATGGCAATAAGTTCCCGGCACTTGCGGGAAAAGCGGAATGACGCGCCCCACAGCGGCGGCGCGGACGATGATGGGGAAACTACAGATGGATAGAGAATGGACGGAGCAGGATCTGCGTACCTTTGCAGAAAGCGCACAGGCTGCATTTGAAACGGTGGAACTGAACGAACTGCCGCAGGATACCGGCTGGCAGGACGAAGGCCTGCAGGTGAACTACGAGCTGCGCAATGGCCGGGTGGACTGCATCCTGGACCGCAAGGTGCGGGCAGACGGCAAGCTGTGGCGGCTTACCATGTCCGCCCCGCTGGCCGGCAACCTTTTGCCGGAAGAGCGCCTGAGCGCCCGGGAACGGGAGCTTTGCCGCGAGGATATGAACCACGATTTCCTTTCCGGCGTATATAACCGCCGCTATCTGGAGACCGTGTTCGGGGCCGAGCTGGCCCGCAGTGCCGCCCGGGGCCGCAGTGCCGCCGTGGCGCTGGTATCGCTGGATAACGGTGCCCAGCTGCGGGATACCTACGGCCAGCCGGTAATGGATCAGCTGATCTGCTTTGTGGCCAACCAGTGGAAAAAGCATTTCGATCTCCCCGGCCAGCAGGTGGTCTGCCGCCTGACCGGCAGTATTTTTGTGGTGGCCTGCATGGATATGGACGGCGGCCAGCTGGCCGAGCAGATGCGCGGGATCTATGCCGCCATGCCCCACGAGTGCATCACCAGCATCGGCATGATGCACCGGGTGCCGTTTACCCTGAGCGTTTCGGTGGCGGGGCTGGACGAGCTGGAACCGGGCACCGGCTGCTGGGAAACGCTGTACCAGATCTGCGATGAGCGGCTGCGCGGCATCCAGATCTCCGGCGGCAACAAGATCTGCTGAGAGAGCAGCCCCCTATGCATAACTTCCCCCTTCGGGCACACACTAGGTGCAGAAGGGGGATTTTTTGTATGGAAAATCAGAAGAACGATAACCTCAACCTGCTGGAAGCCGTGGTGCAGAACACCGAGATGGGTAAAAATACGCTGGAGCAGATCGTGCCGATGACAAACGATGTACAGTTCAAGGCCGAGCTGCTGCGCCAGCGCAATATCTACCATCAGCTGAACCAGGAAGCCCACACCGCCATCGAGGCCTGCGGCGGCAGTGCCCAGGGACAGAGCGCCATGGCAAAGTTCAACACAAAAATGGGCATCAGCATGAAGACCCTTACCGATAAGTCCACCCGCAACCTGGCCGAGATGCTTACCCAGGGCAGCGGCATGGGGGTGGTGGACTGCGTAAAAAGCTGCAAGGATTATCCCAACGCTGCCCCGGGCACCAAGCGCCTTGCCCAGCGCCTGCAGGAATTTGAAGAGGATAACCGCATCCGGCTGGAACAGTTTTTATAAGGGCGCCTGCAAAGCAGGTGCTGCGTTCGCGTCCGCCTTTGCCCAATGGAGGGCAGGGCTTTTGCGCCGGCAGAGTTTCAGCCCAAAATAAGAGCATCCGCAGCAAGCTCGCCGCGCTTTGCAGCCCGGGCGAATGCTGCGGATGCTTTTTGTGATAGCAGAGGGTATTATTTTACAGCTTTTCCACCATGGCGGCTACGATCTTGGTGGCGGTGGCTACATATTCGCTGATGCTGAAATTCTTTACCACCAGCGCCTCGTGGCCCGCCTCATCAACGTTGTCGCTCATGGCGCGCAGGATGACGCAGGGTACGCCGTTCTTGGTGGCAATATGGCTCACTGCGGCACCCTCCATCTCCACGCAGTCCGGGGCGCACTTGGCCACAATGGCGGCCTTGGCATCGTCATCGCACACAAACAGGTCGCCGGTGGCGATCTTGCCCACCAGCGCCTTTACCCCAGCCTCGGCACAGGCGGCTTCGGCAGCGGCGATCAGCGCCGGGTCGCCGGTGTATTCTTTCAGGAACGGCGGGTTCTGGCAGATCATAGACAGCTGGGCGTCGTGGTACAGCACCGTTTTGCCGATGACCACATCCCCGATGCCGATCTTGCGGGTCATGTTGCCCGCAATGCCGGAAAAGATGATCCTTTCGGCACCAAACTTCGTAATGAGCACCTGGGTGGTGGCAGCGGCGTTGGCCTTGCCCATACCGGCACAGCACACCACCACCTGCTTGCCCGCCAGGGTGCCCTTGTGGTAATCTACACCGCCGTAAGGCTCCGTGGTCACATTTTCCAGCTTTGCGCACAGCTGGTCTACTTCATCGGGCATTGCGCCCATAATACCAAAGATCATGCTGAACTCCTTTTAAACGTTGAACAGGAACTCGATCACATCGCCATCATTGACGACATATTCCTTGCCCTCGGTGCGCTGCAGGCCCTTGGCTTTAACAGCGGCGTAATCAAAATTGTTGTCCTCCAGGTCCTTGTAGCCGATAACGCTGGCGCGGATAAAGCCGCGCTCGAAATCGCTGTGGATCTTACCGGCAGCCTGGGGTGCCTTGGTGCCCTTGCGGATGGTCCAGGCGCGGCACTCCTTCTTGCCATCGGTCAGGAAGGAGATCAGGCCCAGCAGGTCGTAGCTGGCGGTGATAAGGTTATCCAGGCCGCTGGATTCGATGCCCATCTCAGCCAGGAAGGCCTTCTTTTCCTCGGGGCTGTAGTCCGCGATATCCTCCTCGGTCTTGGCGCAGATGGGGATGTAGCGGGCATCCTCCTCCTTGGCGCGGGCGGCCACCAGCGGCACATACTTGTTGTTTTCAATGCCCTCCATCAGGTCGTCCTCGCCCACGTTGCAGGCGTACAGCACCGGCTTTGCGCTCAGCAGACCCATCTCGTGCAGCACGGTCTGCTGCTCGGTGTCGGCGGGGTCAAAATCGAAGCTGCGGGCGGGCTTGCCGGTGCTCAGGTGGTCGGCCAGCTGCTGCAGCCATGCGGCCTCGGCGGCAGCGCCCTTGTTGTTGCCGCTCTTGGCAGCCTTTGCCATGCGGCCTGCGCGGTTCTGCACCACCTCAAGGTCGGAGAGGATCAGCTCGTAGTCGATGGCCTCGATATCGGCAATGGGGTCCACAGCCTCGGCCTTGGTCACATCCTCCACCACATGGATGATGTTGTCATCGTCAAAGCAGCGCACCACATGTACGATGGCGTCACACTCCCGGATATGGCCCAGGAACTTGTTGCCCAGGCCTGCGCCCTGGCTGGCACCCTTGACAAGGCCTGCAATGTCCACGAACTCCACGATGGCGGGGGTCTTTTTGTTGGTCTGCCACACCTCGGCCAGCTTATCCAGCCGCTTGTCCGGCACAGCCACGATGCCGGAGTTCGGCTCGATGGTGCAGAAGGGATAGTTTGCAGCCTCCGCATTCTTGGTGGAGGTGATGGCGTTGAACAGAGTGGACTTGCCCACGTTGGGCAGGCCGACGATACCTAACTTCATATAAAATACGCTCCTTACACGTTTTTTGGCATAACGACACATCTACCATTATACGCGATGAAAACCTCCAGCGCAAGAGGGAGGGCCAATCTTAATAAAGGATCCTGTAGTAATCCAGGATGGATTTGAACTGATCCTGCGCGGTCAGGCAGGTATCCAGCAGATACCCGCGTTCGGTTTTCCACTCATGCAGGCCGCGATAGTAGAACAGCTTGAGGTCATCCGTGATGATAAACGGCACGATGTTGTTCCGCAGGCACTCTTTGAAGAGCAGCAGCCGCCCGACACGGCCATTTCCGTCCTGAAACGGATGGATAGATTCAAAGGCATAGTGAAATTCCAGCAGGTCTTCCAGCGTCTTGGCAGGATTTTGATTGTATGCGGATAAGAGTTCTTTCATCTGTGCGGCAACCAGTTCCGGTGCGGTGGTGCTTGTACCGCCGACTTCGTTCGGCAGCTTTTTATATGCACCGACCGCGAACCAGTCCTTGCGGGAATCGCTGGTGCCGCTTTTCAGGGTAAAATGCAGTTTTTTGATCAGCGTTTCGCTGACAGGCTTCCTGGCATCCCGGATGATCATATCAATGCACTTGAAGTGATTGGCCGTTTCGACCACATCATCTACGTTGACCACACTGTTTTCCATGCCGATGGTATTGGTTTCGTAGATATACCGCGTCTGGTCGTGGGTCAGGCGGCTGCCCTCGATGTGGTTGGAGTTATAGGTGAGGTCGATCTGGATCTTGTGATAGATCCCGCCTTTCACATGCCCTGCCATTTCATCCTGCAAGATATCGAGCAGGGTGCGGGGCGCCTGCTGCTTTTTGTTGATACGCGCTGGACGCTGGGCACCCTGCGGGATGTTCCATGTTTTGCCGATAAGAACAGCCCCCGGGATCTTGCCGGCGGCGCAGTAGTTGCGGACAGTGCGCTCTGAAATATTCCAGGATTTTGCCGTATCAGCGACAGAAAGATACTTCATAAAAACACCTCCCAGTAAAGTGATTATACCATTTTATCGGCAAGAAATCAAATTTTACACAGAATGCCGGCAACAGATCTTGCCGATACAAATAATGTATATAAATTAAAATATTGACACAATGGGAGGGGATGATTATAATGAAAGGGAGGGGGTGAGGCTGTGAAAGAGGACTTCAAAACGCAGATCTTTGATATTTTTGGAACGGTAAACTTGGATGAATTGAAGGCAATCGCGCAGAAAGCGCAGATCATAAAAAGCGAAAAAGTCCATAACGAGCGCGGCGCAGGACGAAAAAACAGCCTTACTCCGCAGCAGTTGGCAGAGATGCTGGCGCTGCATCAGCAGGGAATGGGAGCAACGGAGTTGGCGAAAAGGTACGGGGTCAGCCGCCAGACGATCTACAAGCAGCTGGAACGAGCGCAGAACTTCAGTGATGACCCGGACATTATGCTGCGCCTCAATTATATGAACCGGAATGAACTGTGTACGACCATTGATGTGGATTTCAAGCACGAAAAGATCAAAATTAAAAATTATACGGACAAAATTCCACTCAGAGCGTTTGGCGTGGTTGAAGATCCAACGTGGGAAGATTTTCAATGGTTTCTGAAAGACCGCTGCTTCCCTGAAACACGGGCGCATCTGAAATGGGTGCTGAGTGATGTGGGAGTACCTTTCTATGATCCGCTTATGATTATTGAAAAGACTAAGGGAAAGATGGCAGAAGACCAGCAGTGGATCGAAGTGATCCATAGAAAGGCATCGTAACAAGGTGAAGTATGGAAAGCATTGACCTGAATAAGATCCCAGTGCTGGAAACCGAGGGACACACATCAAAAGGAAATCAGTTGAAATGGAAACTGGGCGATCAGTGGTATAAAGCTGACCACATGGGCTATGAGGGCCTGTCCGAAGTTCTGGTATCCAGATTGCTGCATAAGGCGGAACTGAACTATCCATTTGTAGAATACCATCCGGTAGAGATCGCTTATAAAGGGCAGAAGCTGCTGGGATGCCGCAGCAAAAATTTTTTGAAAGAAAACCAGAAGTTGATCCCGCTGGAAAAACTTTATCGGCAGAATACAGGCAAGAGTCTGGCCCTGAGCCTGGTAGAATTTCCGGAAGTGCCGGGCAGGATCCAATATACTGTGGAACAGGTTGAAAAATATACAGGATTGCATGATTTTGGAGAATATCTGACGGCGATGCTGGAGCTGGATGCATTCTTTTTAAACGAAGATCGTCATACGAACAACATTGCGGTACTGTATGATACCGAAAAAGACCGTTACGCGCTAAGCCCTGTTTTTGACCAGGGGCTTTCTCTGTTGGCTGATACCAGCTGCGATTTTTCACTAGAACGGCCCTTGGAAGAATGTATGAAGCGGGTGGAAGCAAAGCCTTTTCATTCGAGCTTTGAACAACAGGTGGATGCTGCGGAAGAACTGTACGGAATCCAGATCCATTTTCACTTTGGAGCAAAAGAGGTACAGGAAGAGCTTGGCAGGTTAAACGAGGCGTATTCGGGGGAGATCATTGTGCGTGTGGAACGGCTTCTTCGGGAGCAGATGCGCCGATACGCATATCTGATGGGCTGAAAGCCGAAAAAATCCTACAAATCCTTCTTTATTTTGTCATAACTCTCTCGTATAATAGAAAAGAGATATCCTGTTACACCGCCCACCCGGGCATGAACATAAAAAGGGGAGAAAACACTTATGGCAAACGAAAAGATCCTTGTCGTGGATGACGATGCCAACATCTGCGAGCTGCTGCGGCTCTACCTGACCAAGGAGGGCTATCAGGTCACGGTGGCAAACGATGGCGAGGCCGGGCTGGAAAAGTTCAACGAGGTCAAGCCGGACATGGTGCTGCTGGATGTGATGATGCCCCGGATGGACGGCCTGGAAGTATGCCGCCGCATCCGCAAGGCAGGCAATACCCCGGTGATGATGCTTACCGCCAAGGGCGAGACCTTTGATAAGGTGCTGGGCCTGGAGCTGGGTGCAGACGATTACATGGTAAAACCTTTTGACGCAAAAGAGGTGGTGGCCCGCATCAAGGCGGTGCTGCGCCGCTGCCAGACCACCACGGCTGCCGCCGAGAGCACCGAGGGCGTGATCGAGTTCGACAACCTGCGGCTGGATATGAACAGCTATGAGCTGCGGGTCAAGGGCAAGGTGGTGGAGGCTCCCCCCAAGGAGCTGGAGCTGCTCAACTGCCTGGCCTCCCACCCGAACCGCGTCTACACCCGCGACCAGCTGCTGGACGAGGTGTGGGGCTTTGAGTATTACGGCGACAGCCGTACCATCGATGTACATGTCAAGCGCCTGCGCGAAAAGCTGGCCGGGGCTTCCGATAAATGGGAGCTGAAAACTGTGTGGGGCGTGGGCTATAAGTTCGAGGTGCGTCAATAATGCGCAAGAGTATCTCCACAGCCTTTTTCTCCATGATGTCCACCCTGATGGTGCTGGGCATCGTGCTGATGGGCTGCTCTGAGTGGGTGCTGTTCAAAAATTATTTTGCCAAGGACCGCTACGAAACGCTGGACCAGGTGGTAAATGTGGCCAAGCGCACAGCGCAGTATCTGGTGCGCAAGGAGGCCATGCCGCAGGGTGCAGAGCTGGATGCGCTGAACACCAAGCTGGAGATCATTGGCGAAAGTGCGGAAGCCTACCTGTTTTTTACCGACCGGCAGGGCAACGTGCTCATCGCCTCCGACCCGGCAAAGCTGACCACCACCACGGTGCCGCTGGATATCTGCCAGCGTGCCAATGCCGTGGCCTGCCAGGATGCCCAGCACTACCATGATTTTGGGGACCTGGGCGGTGCCCTGACCGAAAAAAGCTATATCTCGGTGGTGCAGACCATGGATGACCAGAGCCTGGTCAGCGGCTGGCTGTTTTTGTGCTCTTCCGGCGAGCAGCTCACCGCGTTCAAACAGCAGTTCTGGTCCAACTTCCTCATGTCGGCCTGTGTGATGCTGCTGTGCGCCAGCGTGCTGACCCGGCTGCTGATGCACCAGCTCACCGACCCGCTGCAGAAGGTGACTGATGCCGCCCAGCGCTTTGGCGGCGGCGATCTTTCTGTCCGCGTGGAAGGCGTGGAAGGGGAAGGCGAGGTGGCAGACCTTGCCCGCACCTTCAACCAGATGGCGGACAATATCCAGACCAACGATAACTCTCGGGGGCAGTTCATGGGCAACATCGCCCACGAGCTGCGCACCCCCATGACCACCATCAAGGGCTTTGTGGACGGCATTCTGGACGGCACCATCCCGCCCGATATGCAGAACCACTACCTGCAGCTGGTCAGCGAGGAGACCGGCCGCCTGGCGCGGCTCATCCAGAACATGCTGGACCTCTCCAAGCTGGAAAGCGGAGAGTACCAGGTCAACGCCCGGATGTTCAATATCTGGGAGACCCTTACCGGTGTGGCCCTTGCGGCAGAGCAGCGCATCAACGACGGCATGATCGAGCTGGAAGGCCTGACCATGGACGAAAAGGTGCTGGTGTATGCCGACCCGGACCTGATCCATCAGGTGGCCTACAATCTGCTGGATAATGCCATCAAGTTCACCCCGGCAGGCGGCACCATCCGTTTCAGCGTGGAAAAACTTGGCCCCGAGGCCGAGATCGCCATCTGGAACTCCGGCCAGGGCATCAGCGCGCAGGCGCTGCCCTATGTGTTTGAGCGGTTCTACAAGGAGGATCGCTCCCGCGGCCTGCACGCCCGCGGTGCAGGCCTTGGCCTGAACATCTGCAAGGTGCTGGTCAACCTGTCCGGCGGGCAGATCCGGGTGGAGAGCGAACAGGGCGAGTGGTGCCGGTTCGTGTTCACCCTGCCCACCTGCGCCCCCAACCCCGGCGGGATGAAACGCCTGCCGGATGCCACCGGCCGTCCCGGTGCGGTGGAAGACCCCGCCAGCATGAAACCGGTAGAATAAGCCCTGCAGCCAGACTGCCCCCGCCCGGGCGGTCTGGCTGCTTTGACGTTGGGGCAAAAAAGCTGCTTTCTGCGGGGCTTGCGCGGCGCAGGGAGATGTCGCCGCGTGATGGATATTTTGCTCTATTTACGACTTTTCCGTGAAAAAACCAGCTGCGGGTTTGATTTTTTGCCGGTTTTCATGTAAACTAAAGAGTAACCATGCCTGCGTATTTTTCAGGCGGGGAAAGCCCGCAAAACACGCGACGCATGGGATAAAAATTGATAAAAACAACGGAGCGTAATGAAATATTATGGCGATCGTAAGTCCTTCTATTCTTTCTGCTGATTTTGGTAAACTGGGTGCAGACTGCCGCATGGTACTGGATGCCGGGGCGCAGATGCTGCACTACGATGTGATGGATGGGCATTTTGTGCCCAACATCAGCTTTGGCGTGCCGGTGCTCAAAAGCCTGCACAAGGGCCTGCCGGATGCGTTTTACGATGTCCACCTGATGATCAGCCACCCGCTGCAGTACGCCGAGGCCTTTATCCAGGCCGGTGCCACCCTGTACAACTTCCATCTGGAGTGCGAGGATGACATCCAGGCCACCATCGATGCCGTGCGTGCGCAGGGCTGCAAGGTGGGCCTGACCATCAAGCCCGGCACCCCGGCGCAGGCGCTGGCACCCTATCTGGACCAGCTGGATCTGGTGCTGGTGATGAGCGTGGAACCCGGCTTCGGCGGGCAGAAGTTCATGCCCTCGGCGCTGGACAAGCTGCGCTGGCTCAAGGCCGAGCGCGCGGCACGCGGCGCACACTACCTGCTGGAAGTGGACGGCGGCGTGGACAGCACCACCGCGCCCCAGTGCGTGGAAGCGGGTGCCGATATTCTGGTGGCGGGCAGTGCGGTGTTCGGTGCAGCAGACCCTGCTGCAGCGGTGCAGCAGCTCGCCAGCCTTTGACCCTTGAAAGGAAAACCATTTATGGATGAATCTTTGATCCGGGAACAGGAAGCGCAGCTCCAGAAGACCGGCCGCTACTATAAGCATATCTGCTTTATGGCGGTGCCGGTGCTGTGGATGGCCTGTTTTCTGTACGGCGTGCGCCCGCTGCTGCTGTGCGGCATTGCGGTGCTCACCGGAAATCTGTGCGACCGTCTCGTTTCGCTGCTGCGCCGCCGCGTGTATCAGGCCGGTGACTTTTCCAACGAGAGCTTTGCACTCGTCATCGCCCTGCTGATGCCGGTGACGGTGGATATCTATGTTCTGATCGCCGCAGTGCTTGCCGGTGTTCTCATCGGCAAGGAGATCTTCGGCGGCTACGGCAGCTACCCCTTCAATCCGGCTGCGGTGGGCTACGTTGTGGCGGCGGTCTCCTGGCCGGAACAGGTGTTCCGCTATCCGCAGCCTTATACGCAGCTCCCTCTGTGGAACGCCTCCATGGTGCCGGTCTCCAGCGCCGTTGAGGACACGCTGCGCAGCGGCGGTATGCTGAACCTCAGCTCGCTGGCGCTGGGTCTGGGGGAGTATGCTGCCCCCATGGGTACCGGTGCGGCATTGGTGCTGCTGGCCTGCGGCCTGTTTATATGGACGCAGAAGGATGCCCATATTTCGGCATCCCTGAGCTTTCTTGCCACCTGTGCGCTGATCGCGTTTTTCTTTCCACGGCAGGCGGGTCTGGCAGACAGCGCCGTGCTGGCAAATGCGCTGCCCCGCCTGCAGTGTATGCGGGACGAGCTTCTGACCGGCGCCATCCTGTTCAGCGCAGTGTTTCTGCTCAACGAACCCTATACCTGCGCACACCACCGGATGGGGCGCATCCTGTACGGCGTGCTGGTGGGGGCGGTGTCCATGGGCTTCCGCTACTATGGTGTCTATGAGACGGGCGTGTGCTTTGCACTGCTTGTGGTCAACAGTATCTCTGCGTGGATTGACCGCACCGAGACCAGCCTGTACCATCTGACCCATCCGCAGGCCGGAACGGGGAAGGAGGCCGCACAATGAAAAAAACAACGGCAGAACGGATCGCGAAGGATCCGGCCAAGTTTGCCCATCATGACCGTGTGTTCCTCAATAACCCTGCCGTGATGCAGGGCATGGGTCTGGCACCGCTGGTGGTGCTTGCCACCAGCGGGCCAGCAGGCGGGAGGGCACCAGCAGCAGCGCCACAGC
>OQVS01002762.1_pt1 | contig 10935 bp, 10 predicted proteins | sample 1691601 | NCBI WGS metagenome assembly OQVS01 (sample SAMN03418268, study PRJEB22391) | human gut metagenome | biome: human-gut; feature: organic feature; material: feces | host: Homo sapiens | place: Tanzania | collected 2013-01 | reverse complement strand
ATTGTTGGTTTTCTTCTTATAAAAAGAGAGCATGGTCTGGTTCGTGTAGGTCTTGTACGAACCGTCAGCCTTTTTTACCTCGAAGGAAAGCTGGAACGAATACTTTGCATCGGACGGATAGTTGGATGGATTGTTTGCCTCCTCGTCGCATATGGTCTGCATAGTAAGGTCCTGTGTCGATTTGATGGTCAGTCCGCCCTGATAAATCAGCTTGTAGGCTTCTGTCTCAGAGTAACCGGCGGCTGTGAGATCGTCGAACACGTTGTCGATGAGTGCATCAATAAAGTATGAGTTCACGGAGCCTGAGCTGGCAGTGTTGTACTCAGCGATTCTTGAGTAGACATCATCGGCCATGGCCTCATCATATTGGGCCTTGGTGATATAGCCCTGATCCTTCATATTATTCAGCACCTTTTCACGTCTCTTGGCATTTTTGTCAGGGTGAGTGATAGGGTTGTAGCCGGATGGATTCTGAGTGATACCTGCGATGACTGATGCTTCGGAAAGCGTGAGCTCTGAGACATCCTTGTTAAAGTACTTCTTGGATGCGGCCTGCACACCGAGGGTATTGGCCCCCAGATTGACCGAATTCATGTAGTTTTCAAGAATCCAGTCCTTGTCTTTTACCTGCTTTTCGAGCTCGAGAGCAAGGTACTGCTCCTGAATCTTTCTCTGAAGCTTTTCTACAAAGGAAGTCTCGCTTGTCCAGCTGGTCAGTACGTTGTTCTTGATGAGCTGCTGAGTTATCGTGCTGGCTCCCTCACTGAATCTGCCCTTTGACAGACCTGAGATAAAAGCTCTTCCGATACCATGCAGGTCGATGCCGTTATGGTCGTAAAAGCGTTCGTCCTCGATTGCAACAAAAGCATGCTGCAAGTCCAGCGGAATCTCATCGATGGTGACATACTGCCTGTTTGCCCCCTGACCTACGAGTGTGGCGGTTTCTTCTCCGTTTGCCGCCAGAACGGTAGTTGAGTAGCCGGTAGGAGTGACATCGATCTTTGATATGTCAGGTGCGGAATCAATGATTCCCCTCATGACACCGATTCCTGAACTGATGCCGGCTGCGCCTGCTACAATTACTACAACCAGAAGAATTTTTAGGACAATGAGCTTGAATTTGTTCTTGACCTTTGAGCTCTTATTGTCATATTTCCGGAGCAGCTGCATTGTAGCTTTTTTGCCGTAATTCATATATAGGCCTCCTTGTCATTATAAAGATTTGTAATCTTGTTTGTATATACTGCGATTATAAAATAAACAGTATACATTATTATATCAAATATAGCCTTTAAATGCAATTTACAGATTGGATTTCATATTATATAATACAGGTAACAATTACAGCTCGATAAAGGTGTTTTTAAGAGGCAGGACTGTAATCGGGCTATATCAGGATGGAAAGAATATCATATGTCAGAGAACACTATAAGCCTGTACGTGTACAAGGGCGGACAGGGCGAGATAACAGAGAAGAAATCGAGGTTTATAGCAACAGTAAGACCGGTAGAGTCTGAGGAAGAGGCTGTAAGCTTTATCAATGAGACGAAAAAGAAATACTGGGATGCAAGGCATAATTGCAGTGCCTTTGTTATAGGAAAGAGGCAGGAGCTGACTCGCTGCTCGGATGACGGAGAGCCGGCAGGCACCGCAGGCCGACCTATGCTTGATGTGCTCCTTAAGGAAAATATCCACAATGCCGCTGTTGTTGTGACGAGATACTTCGGTGGGGTGCTGCTTGGAACAGGAGGCCTTGTGCGTGCGTATCAGCAGGCCACAAAGGCGGGGCTTTCGGCAAGTGAGATAATAGAGAAGAAGGATGGCGCTGTGCTTTTTATCAGGACGGACTATACCGGAATCGGAAGACTCCAGTATCTGTTTGCACAGGAGAAGCTTATGGTGATGGACACAGCGTATGAGGCCGATGTGCTTGTAAAAGCCGTTATCCCGGAAAATGATAAAAAACGCATAGAAAAAACAATCATAGAGCAGACAAACGGCACAGCAAAGCTTGAGTGGGGTGATGAGGTGACATTTGCTGAATATGACGGCGGTGTGTTGCTGTTTACAAATTAGCTGGCCGCAAGTTAGCCGGGGCTCACATTTTAGCAGGACAAGCAGCATTTATATCAATTACATTCAATTAAAATAAAAAAATGCTTGACACTATATAATCACATGTGTATAATATCTTTTGTTGAGACAACACATTGGCCCATCGCCAAATGGTAAGGCAACGGACTCTGACTCCGTCATTTCAAGGTTCGAATCCTTGTGGGCCAGCTAAAGAGAACTTCAATAGAAGTTCTCTTTTTTTCTTGTGTAATAATGCGATTTGTTATAAAATAAAAACGTATATGACTTAAATGGTTATAGAAGGATGGTGTGATATGAACAAGAATTTTTTAAGAATTATTAATCTTATAGAAGAACTCGGCTCTGAAAAAAAGACACCAATTACTATACAGCAATACCAGGATATCATTAATAAAAGCTCAAATCTTTGGATGTCCAATGGTGTGGATGAAGCGTTTGAATTTATCAGAAGTTACTTCAATTTTATAGACTAGAGGAATTAGATATGGCTTTTTCATTTGACAGCAGAATACGTTACAGCGAGGTGGATTCCTCATGCAGACTGAGCCTTACGGGTCTTACCAATTATTTTCAGGACTGTAGTGTGTTCCACTCACAGTCACATGATGTGGGAATCAGATTTCTTGCGGATAATCATATAGCATGGGTGCTTTCATCCTGGCAGATATGCATAAACAGGCTTCCGCTGCTTAATGAACAGGTAAAGATATCCACCTGGGCATATGGTATGAAGGCGTTTTACGGCTACAGAAATTTCACACTGGAAGATAAAGACGGCAGCACACTGGCATATGCCAATTCTGTCTGGGTGCTTGTTGATACACGAACCGGCAGACCGGTGAAGGTGCCTCAGGAGTTTGCAGATACATATGGTCTTGAGCCACAGCTTGATATGGAGTGTGCAAAGCGCAAGCTTCATATCCCCGATGATATGGAGAAAAAGGGTGAGATTGTGGTTCCTCAATTTTTTATAGACAGCAACCAGCATATGAACAATGAGAAGTATGTCATGCTGGCGCAGCAGCTTCTGCCGGATGATTTTGAGATAGCTGAGCTTCGTGTGGAGTACAGAAAAGAAGCAAAGCTTGGTGATACAGTTATATCATATGTGAAATATACATCAAATAGTGTGACAGTGGTGCTTGCGGATAAAGATAAAAAACCGTATTCGGTGGTAGAGTTTTTGAGTAAGCCGTTACCGGGAAGGTAATTATAATTCCATTATTTAACAACGATACAGTTTTGATACAGAAAGGACGGAAAAACATGAGATTAGGAGAATATCAGGAGCTTGTATGTGTAAAGAAGGTTGATTTTGGCATATATCTGTCAACATCTTCAGATTCGGAGGAGAGAGTACTGCTTCCGGCAAAGCAGATTCCGGATGGAGTAAGGCCGGGGGATAAGCTTGAGGTCTTTGTATACAAGGACTCAAACGACAGGCTTATTGCCACAACAAACAAGCCGAAGCTGACACTTGGAGGGCTATCAGTGCTTATTGTCAAGGAGGTGACCAAAATAGGTGCGTTCCTTGACTGGGGGCTTGAAAAGGATCTGTTTCTTCCTTACAAGGAGATGGTCAGAAAGGTCAGTGCCGGTGATGAGATACTTGTTACATTATATATAGATAAAAGCCAGAGACTCTGCGCTACCACAAAGGGCATTTACCATATGCTCAGCACTGATTCGCCATATAAAAAGGACGATATGGTTTCAGGCCGTGTGTATGATTTCAGCGACAATTTCGGTACATTTATCGCCGTGGATGACAAATATTCAGCAAAGATACCTGTTTTTGAGAACGCTGCTTATCTGAAGCTTGGAGATGTGATAGAGGCAAAGGTCACTGATGTCAAAGCGGATGGCAAGCTGGACCTGACAATGAGGGAAAAGGCATATATTCAGATGGATTCCGACTCTGAAAAGCTTCTTGAGCTGCTTGATTCATACGCAGGTGTGCTTCCGTTTTCGGAAAAGGCAAGCCCAGAGGTAATCAAGAGAGAAACAGGACTCAGCAAAAACGCATTCAAGCGTGCGGTTGGTCATTTATATAAGGAAAGAAAGATTGATCTCACAGACGGCAAAATCCGCCTTAAGAAATAACAGTCTTTTTAATAAATTTTAACAGGAAAGAAGGACAATAACATGAAAAACGTTATCAGTACAGACAAGGCACCGGCAGCAATCGGACCATATTCACAGGCTATCGAGGTAAATGGTATGGTATATACATCGGGAGTGATTCCGGTAGTTCCTGAGACAGGTGAGATTCCTGAGGGCTCACAGGCACAGGCAAAGCAGGCATTTACAAATCTGTCACATCTGCTTGAGGCAGCCGGAACAAGCATGGACAATGTTGTAAAGACTACAGTTTTCATCAAGGAAATGAATGACTTTGGCGCAATCAATGAGGTATACGCTACATTTTTTAACGGAGCATACCCTGCAAGAAGCTGTGTTGAGGTTGCAAGACTTCCAAAGGATGTAATGCTCGAGGTTGAGGCTATTGCTATTAAATAAAATTATTACATAAGTATTTCATGCGACATAAGTCCTATTCGTTGGAAAATGTCAAGATTTTCTTAAGAATTCACTAAGAAAACATTGACATATATATGTTGCTTTGCTATAATGACAAAGTAATATTTGTAACAAATTCGTAATAATTGTTACAGATTCACACAACGGAGGGTAAAATGAAAGTAAATTATGTGAAACTCACAGCCGGAGTAGTTACAGGCTTTATGGCTCTGTCATCAGTGCCATATGCAGTATACGCGGCTGGACCTACTGCAGGAGTAGCTAGTTATACATCAGATATTGTTAGTACATCAAACACTCTTACAGCCGGTGTTACATCTATGTTGACAGATGTAATGTTAAAAGGTGATGAGACATCAGAGACTGCAACAGATGTTGCGGCAACAGATGCCGAACCGGTTAAATCAGCATATGCTGATACAGCAGTTGCACAGGTTAGCGACAGTGTTAATATACGTGCGAGTGCGGACGAAAACAGCGAGTCTCTTGGAAAGCTCTATAACAACGGAATTGGAACAGTACTTGAGACAACTGATAACGGATGGTACAAAATCCAGTCCGGTTCAGTAACAGGATATGTAAAGGGCGATTATGTTGTAGTCGGTGACGATGCACTCGTACAGAGCGTAGGACGCCGCGTGGCAACAGTCAATACTGAGACACTCAAGGTCAGAACAACAGCATCTACAGATGCAGAAGTACTTGGTCTTGTGTCAGGAGAGGATGACCTCACAGTTGTAGATGAGTCCACAGACGGATGGGTAGGTGTATCTACCGCAGACGGTACTGGATATGTATCTACAGATTATGTGACACTCGATACAGAGTTCACTTATGCTGAGTCTAAGGAAGAGGAAGCAGCAAGACTTGCCAAGGAAGAGGCAGAGCGTAAGGCAGCCGAGGAGGCAGCTAGAAAGGCTGAGGAGGCAAAAGCGGCTAAGGCAGCAGCTAAAGCAGCAAAGAAGTCATCTAAGTCTTCAAGCAAATCATCTGACAGTTCTTCATCAGAGAAGAGCTATAGCGCACCAAGCGGTTCAAACGGACAGGCTGTTGTTAATTACGCATCACAGTTCGTTGGCAATCCTTATGTTTACGGTGGCTCAAGCCTTACAAACGGAACAGATTGTTCAGGATTTGTAATGTCAGTTTATGCACAGTTTGGCATCAGCTTACCACATAGCTCATCAGCAATGAGAAGCGTTGGATATGGTGTGAGCACAAGCGATATGCAGCCTGGAGATATCATCTGCTATAGCGGACATGTTGCTATCTACTGTGGTGGAAACACTATTGTACATGCTAGCAACCCATCAGACGGTATCAAATATACATCACCGGCTAACTACAAATCAATCATTGCAGTTAGAAGAATTTTCTAATAAAATTCATGCCGGATAGGTAAATATGATTCTATAAAGACCTTCATCTCGATGAGATGGAGGTCTTTTTTTCTGCATAGACTGTATATGATGAAAGTATTAAATGAGAGTATTATAAGAATAAACGTTATTTTTGTTTATGATATTTGAAATAAGAGGCTTCTACGATATACATATATACTTAAAAACGGGGCAAATCCAGGAAGAATGAAAAACGAGGCTGTCAAGAGTAATTTTTATCACATGTATCAAAATAGCAACATGCACAAAAAAGTGGACATGCTAAACAGAACGAATTTGGATTGGGGATAAATGTGGATAACTATCAACAAAAACAAGTTTCAAAGTGCCCTAAAAATGAGTTATGCACGGAGTTATACACATTATCCACATTTTTGAATGTGAACAAAAGAACAAGTGTTTTGTAAAGTTGTGATAAAGTTGCACTAAATTAGTAATATTTCGGAAATAATATTGACATTTTAATTGTAAATAATATGAATGAAAGACTTTATAATTGTCGGACAACTCGGAAAAGTGTTGATTATGTAAGTTAATTTTGTTATACTTCAAATTATGATTAAAAAGATAGATATTGCAGGGCTACAACTTGATAACTATACAGTACGCGAGATGATCATGAGAGTCGACAGGCGTATTTCAGAGAGGATACTCACTACAATAGAGGAAGTGAATATGGATACGCTGGCATTGGCTGAGTCTGACGAAGAGGTGAAGCAGGCGCTGGAGGCATGCGATTATACTGTCATTGCGGATGAAGGCATACTAAGGGCGGCATCGGCCGATACCTTGCAGCGTCGGCACGAGATAGAGGACCATGACTTCTTTTATGAGCTGTTTAAGCGGCTTGAGAGAAATGATAAAAAAATCTTTGTGATTGCAGAGTCTCAGACTGCCGCTGATGAGGCGGAAGGATTTCTGCTTGGATTATTTGACAGAGCGCGTATATCCGGTAAGGGTGTTCTGGATGACTCACAGGGATGCAGCGAAAAGCTTGTCAATGAGATCAACATAGTCTCGCCTGATGTGATTGCATCATTCCTCCCATCGCCGGCACAGGAGAGGTTTCTTTTGCATAACAGGGAAAAGCTTTTGATGAATCTCTGGTACGGAATCGGAAATAATAAGTTTATGGGGAAAAAGCATGGTTTTATTGGAAAAATAAGAAAAATGCTTGATGTGAAGCGTCTTACGCATCTTATCAACACCTATGAACACAGACAAAACAGTTCTATATAGTTAATTCTTATAACAATAAAAGAAAAAATAAGAGGAAATGTGTAAAAATTGTACATTTACCTCTTTATTTTTTTGTGCGAATGTATTAAAATAATAGCAAGTATTTATGCAATTAGTTATAAAGTGACTGTGAGGGCAATGAACAGTTACCAAAAAGGGGAGAAGGAGAACGATTTATGATTTCCAATCAGATACTTCAAAATACAATTGATGGCCTTAAAGGAATTACAAGAACCGATCTTTGTGTGATAGATGTAGAGGGCAAGATTCTTGCAGCTACATTTCCGAACGCTGAGGCGTTTATAGAGCCGGCACAGGCCTTTGTTGCATCACCTGCAGACAGTCAGGTTATTAATGGATGCCAGTTTTTCAAGGTCTTTGATGATCACCAGCTGGAGTATGTGCTTTTAGCTTATGGTGACAGCGAGGATGTCTATATGATAGGCAAGATTGCAAGCTTCCAGATTCAGAATCTCCTGGTTGCGTACAAGGAGAGATTTGACAAGGATAACTTTATAAAGAATCTGCTTTTGGATAATCTCCTTCTGGTTGATATATACAATCGCGCGAAGAAGCTTCATATTGATATTGAAGTGAGGCGTGTAGTGTTTATTGTTGAGACAAACAGGGAGAAGGACGGCAACGAGCTTGAGAAGATCAGAAGTCTTTTCGGTGGCAAATCAAAGGATTTTGTTACAGCTGTTGACGAGAAGAATATAATAGTAGTGAAGGAACTGGCAGAAAACGAGACCTATGATGATCTCAGAAAGACAGCCGAGGTGATTTTGAATCTGTTCAGATCTGAAGCAGACGGGGTACATATTGCATATGGTACTGTTATCAACGAGTTGAAAGAGGTATCGCGCTCATACAAGGAGGCCAGAATGGCTCTCGATGTCGGAAAAATCTTTTTCGAGGAGAGGAATATTATAGCATATTCCCAGCTTGGAATAGGTCGTCTGATATATCAGCTCCCGATTCCTCTATGCAAGATGTTTATCAAAGAGATATTCGATGGCAAATCCCCTGACGATTTTGATGAAGAAATATTATCTACTATAAATAAGTTCTTTGAGAATAGCCTGAATGTATCTGAGACTTCAAGACAGCTCTACATTCACAGAAATACTCTTGTATATAGACTGGACAAGCTTCAGAAAAGTACAGGGCTCGACCTTAGAGTGTTCGAGGATGCCATCACATTTAAGATTGCCCTTATGGTAGTCAAATATATGAAATATATGGAATCAATGGACTATTAAGGAGAAAGTAATGATTAAACTTGAACATGTCAGTAAGGCATATTCTGCAGGTATACCTGCTCTCAATGATGTCAATCTGGAGATTGATGATGGAGAGTTTGTTTTCGTATGCGGAGATAGCGGATCCGGTAAATCCACTTTGATTAAGCTTCTTTTAAAGGAGCTTGATCCTACAGACGGAACTATTACTGTTGACGGAAGGAATCTGGCGCGTATTCGCCACAAGCAGATTCCTAAATACAGAAGAAATGTTGGAGTCGTTTTCCAGGACTTCAGATTATTAAAGGATAGAAATGTTTATGAGAATGTGGCTTTTGCACTCAAGGTTATCGGTGCATCCACAGCCACTATTAAGAAAAAGGTGCCACAGATGCTTTCTATGGTAGGACTTGCTGCAAAGTACAAGTCAAAGCCGAGGGAGCTTTCAGGAGGAGAGCAGCAGAGAGTAGCTATTGCAAGAGCTCTTGTCAATGAGCCGAGCATGCTGCTTGCTGACGAGCCGACAGGTAATCTGGACAATAACAATGCGTGGGAGATTATGAAGCTGCTTGAGGAAATCAACGAGAAAGGCACAACTGTTATCGTTGTAACTCATAATCTTGAGATTGTTAAGGTTATGAAAAAACGTGTTATCACTATAAAGAAAGGTCTTGTTGTATCTGACAGCAAGGATGGTGATAGTGATGAGGCTTAATACGTTATTTTATTCAATCAAGCAGGGATTTAAGAATATTTTCAGAAACAAGATGTTTTCACTGGCATCCATAGCGACAATGGCAGCTTGTATTTTTATGTTTGGTCTGTTTTATATAGTTGTGACTAACTTCTCAAGCATGGTTAAGACTGCTGAGGAGGGTGTTGCTGTCACGGTGTTCTTTAATGAGGGCACTACAGAGGACACAATAAAGGCGGACAAGGCTCAGATAGAAAAGAGGGCTGAGGTTGGCAAGGTGGACTATCAGTCGGCGGCCGATGCATGGAGTGATTACCAGAAGGAGTATTTTGAGGGCTATGACGATGCTGCGGCTTCCTTTGGTGATGACAACCCTCTCAGTAATTCAGCAAATCTGCAGGTTTATTTGAATGATGTCTCTATGCAGCAGACTCTTGTCAACTATATCAAGGGGCTCGAGGGAGTCAGAAAGGTAAATCAGTCGCAGGATGTGGCCAATACACTGACCGATTTAAATAAGCTTATCAGCTATGTATCGGGAGGTATCATTCTGATTCTTCTGTGTGTTGCGATTTTCCTTATAAGCAACACAGTTACTACAGGTATTGCGGTCAGACGAGAGGAGATAGCTATCATGAAGCTTATCGGAGCGACGGATTTTCTTGTCAGGTCTCCGTTTGTGGTAGAAGGTATTCTCATTGGACTGATAGGCTCAGCGATTCCTCTGGGACTGCTCAGTGTCATGTATGGAAAGATTTGTGCATATATTGCTAATAAGTTTAGTTTTATAGGAAATATGATGACATTTATCCCGACAAAGGAGATTTTCTCTACACTTGTACCGGTAGCACTTATACTGGGCGTAGGAATCGGCTTTTTGGGAAGTCGATTCACAATTCGGAAACATTTAAGAGTATAATAATGATTATGACGGCCTGGCTCCGATCGGAGACAGGCTGTTTTAAGTTCAAATATAGTATAGAGAGGACAGGACTGAAATGGACAATTCAAACAACAGGGATGTCAATCCTTATGTGCAGAGAGTAGATGCGCCTGAAGGCGGAGCTGATGCTTTAAGAGAAAATTACACACAAAATTATGCAGGCGGTGGCAGCAACGGCCTAAAAAAAGGCTTTGGTGCAGGAATTGCAACCGGTATTGCAGCAACTATTGTGCTTGGATTGATAGTACTCTTTGCATACACAATGATTACAGGCAGGAGTGTGCATACCGTTGCAAAAAGTGCAGATGTGCTTGATGACAAGACTGTGCAGAAAATCGATGAGCTCGCAAACTACATAGATGAGTATTACTATGAGGATTACGATAAGGATGATTTGGAAAACGGTCTGCTGCATGGTGTGATGGAGGGACTAAATGATCCGTATTCGGTTTATTATACCGCGGATGAGTATAAGGAACTGCAAATCAGCACAACAGGCACATATTATGGCATCGGAGCTGCGTTAAAGCAGGATCCGGACACAAAGCAGGTGACAGTTTCAAAGGTATACAGCGGAACACCTTCGGAGGAAGCAGGACTTAAAAAGGATGACGAAATAGTCTCTGTTGACGGTGTTGAGGCAACATCCGAGGATCTCACAAAGCTTGTTTCCAAAATAAGAGGCAAGGAGGGCACAAAGGTTACGCTTGAAATCAGGCGCGGTGAGGATACAGACCCATTTACCGTTGAGGTGGAGCGTAAAAATGTTGAGCTGCCATC
>OQVS01002760.1_pt1 | contig 10936 bp, 10 predicted proteins | sample 1691601 | NCBI WGS metagenome assembly OQVS01 (sample SAMN03418268, study PRJEB22391) | human gut metagenome | biome: human-gut; feature: organic feature; material: feces | host: Homo sapiens | place: Tanzania | collected 2013-01 | reverse complement strand
CCCGCTGTCGCTCGGCGGCGGCTTCGGCGAGGTACAGCTGGTGCTGGGTGTACCACTCCACCGCCTCTCGGATGGGGCGAATGTGATAACGCAGGTTGCCGTTTTTCTTCAGGCCGTTCCCCATGATGACCGACGTCGGCTCTACGGTGATGAGCCCTTTTTCTACCAATCCAGCCACATAGCGTTTGACGGAGCTCTTGCTTTTGCCGATGGCTTTACCGATGGTTTCGTAGCTGGGCCAGCACTCGTAAGTGCGCGGATCCTCCAACCGCATCAGTACAGCGTAGGTGGCCAGCTCGCCGGTGCTTAAATGCAGAGAGAAGATCTCGTTGGGCAGCGGTGTGAAGTTTTTCAGTTTGCTGTTTTGTAAGTTCAATACATACCTCCGATTCCTGTTGACATGGCTGCGCGAACGGTGTAGACTAATTGCAATATCGATTAGACATTTAGCTTGAGTCTATCCTAACAGAGGCGGCATATCCTGTCAACGCTGTCGAGCAATATTTACAATTAGTCCATAATTGGAGGGTGTTATGTGGTACTGTAAAATGTATTTCCCCGGAAGGCATGAGGTCATCGAGAGCGACGCTTTCGGCACCCAGGGAGCGCCGTCGCAGCGAAAGGTCTTTCCTTTCTTCGAGTCGCTGCTGTCCTTCACAGAAATGGACATCGGGAAGGTCACTGTCGCGCTGCGGTGCATCTCCGATGACTTGGAGAGCCTCGACCGTGAGCGCGTGACCAGCGCCATGGTCAGGCTGGGAGCGCTGGCAGAGATGCACAGTTTCTTTCGCGTGCTGTATACCAAGTGGTTCTACTTCCGTTCCGTGGGCTTCGAGAACACCGAGGCTGCGGTATCGGGCGCATTGGACGAGTTGCGGTCACTGCCGGAGGAGCTGCCGCTGTACCAAAAGCAGATCCAGCGTTTCTTCGAGCTGATACTGGATATAGACAAAGCCGGGCGTGAGCCCAGCCGGCAAGTCATGCGGTACTATCACTTTGACCAGCCTGACCAGCCCAGCGACCCGGAGTTGTTTCCGTTCCGTCTGCTGACCACGCGCTTTGAGCCGGTGGATGGCGACACTTGCGCGCCGGTGCTGTACGCGAATACCGTGGCGGATATGATCAGCTTTTCTTTGCAGACCTGCGTGGAGCGCAGCATCACCGTGCGTCGCTGCAAGAACTGCGGGCGGTATTTTGCCCAGACAGGCCGTGTCAGTGCGGAGTACTGCGACCGCACACCGCTCGACGGTCAGTCCAGCTGCCGTGCGATGGGTGCATTCCAGCAGTGGACGCTGAAGCAGGCGGACGATCCGGTGTTCAAGATCTACCGCCGGGAGTATAAGCGCCGTTTCGCATGGATCAAGGCCGGTCGTATCAGCGACAGCCAGTTTTACGCGTGGAGCGAGCAGGCCAGAGGGCAGAAAAAGAAATGCGACGAGGGAGCTATCACCGCGGAGGATTTCCAGCGGTGGCTGAAGGAGTCGTAGGCAAGCATGGGGCAGGCCGAAGAAAGAGGCCCGCGAAACCAGAAAACTGCCGCGAGTCGAGTTTATCGAGTGGTTAAAGGAAGAAGAGGTGTGACCGATAGTCACACCTCTTCCTGTGTTGCAAAAAGCAAGCAATGAGCGCACATTTAGGAAATGGCAAAACTCGTTTTCTTAATATGGCGAGTTATAATAAAAGTCTAAGAGCCCACAAGCAAAGACGATACACCATGGAGGCGGCGTATCTGGTGTATAGCAGCTACATAGCCGCGTTGGGCGAAAAGCTGCACAGGGCGCGGCAGGGGATGTTCCCCTGCCAGGCCTTGCGCAGCTTCTCCTTTTTACTCTTTCAATCCACGGGAATACCCGACCCGCACAGTATGGCATAGCATACAAAAAAAGTCAATGTTTTTTGGTATTTATCCTTATTACTGAAGTCTTTACAAGCCTCAGTGAGTGTGGTATGGTTAAAGCATCAACATATGCGCGTTAAAATATATATATGACAGGATGTGATTGCCATGTATCCTGCCCATATCCGCGAAACCGGAGAGCGGCAGACCGTCCGGGAGCATTGCCGGAACACGGCGGCGCTGGCCGCAACCGCACTGCGGCCACTGGGTCTGGAAAAAAGCGCCTATCTGGCCGGTCTGCTCCACGACGCCGGAAAAAACAAACAGGAGTATGCGCAATACCTTTCGGAGGCTGTCAGCGGCGGGAACGCCGTCCGTGGCAGTGTCAACCATACCTTCGCCGGCGTGCGCCTTCTGCTGGATCGTTGGCACGGCGGCTGCGGTACGTTCTCCTATTCCGACGTGACCGCAGAGCTGCTGGCCTTTGCCGTTGGCTCACATCATGGCCTGTTTGACTGTATCGACCCCCAGCAGCACAGCGGCTTTTTTTATCGCCAGACCAAGGAGGGGATCTTTTACGATGAGTCCCGACGAGGATTTTTGGCACAGGTTGCCGGCGAGGAGGAGCTGGAGCACCTGTTCCGCGACGCCGTCCGGGAGATGACCCCGATGCTGGATCGGCTGGCGGCTCTGTCCGCCCAAGCGGACGGCAATGAGGCGGATCGGGAGACCGCATTTTATATCGGTCTTCTGGCTCGGATGCTCCTGTCCGCCGTGATCGAGGGGGATCGCACGGACACCGCGGCCTTTATGGACGATCTGAAGCCGCCCTCTTTCCCGGAGGATATGCGCCCCATATGGGCGGGTCGGCTGGCGTTCATGGAAAAGCGCCTCTCGGAATTTCCCCGAAAAAACCCCATTGATCTGGCCCGGCGGGCCATTTCCGACACCTGTGCCGCCGGTGCCGCCCGGCCCGGAGGTGTCTACCGCCTGAACGTCCCCACCGGCGGTGGAAAAACGCTGGCCAGCCTCCGCTTCGCATTGACCCACGCGGCAAAATGGAACTGCTCCCGGATCATCTTCACTGCGCCGCTGCTGTCGATCCTGGATCAAAACGCCCAGGTTATCCGCGATTATATAGGGGACGACACCTTGATACTGGAGCATCACTCCAACCTTGCCGAGCCGAAGGAGACACCGGAGCGCTTACAGGAACTGGAGCTGCTCACCGCCTCCTGGTCGGCGCCGATCATTATCACCACGCTGGTGCAGCTGCTGAATACCTGCTTCAGCGGAAGGACCAGCGCCATCCGCAGATTTCACGCGCTGTGCGGCAGCGTCATTGTGATCGACGAGGTGCAGACCGTTCCCGGTAAAATGCTGACGCTGTTCAATTTGGCGGTCAACTTCCTGTCTGAGGTCTGCGGCGCCACTATTGTTCTGTGCTCCGCCACCCAGCCCTGTCTGGAGGCAGCCGACCACCCGCTGCACCGCCAGCCCGTCGATCTGGTTCCGCAGCAAAAGGCACTGTGGGACGTCTTCAGGCGCACCGACATCCAAAATGCCGGATGTGCCAAGCTGGAGGCGCTCCCGCAGATCGTTGCGGAGGCACTGTCGTCGTGCGACAGTCTGCTGGTGGTGTGCAACACAAAAAAGGAGGCGGCGTTCCTGTTCGAGTCGCTGCAAGCCGAGAATTGCCGGTGCTTCCATCTGTCCGCCGCCATGTGCGTCCAGCACCGCAGGGAGACTCTGCAAGCCTTGCAGTCCGCGCTGGACAAGCCCTCCGCCGACAACAGGCAAAGGGTCGTCTGCGTCTCCACGCAGGTGATCGAGGCCGGTGTGGACATCTCCTTCCAGCGGGTGATCCGCTTCTCCGCCGGAATGGACAGTGTCGTGCAGGCGGCAGGGCGGTGCAACCGGCACGCCGAGCAAAAGAAGCCCGCCCCCGTCCGCCTCATCCGGTGTACCGACGAGCGGCTGCGCGGTCTAGACGACATCGTGCGCGGACAGAACGCCACCACCGCGCTGCTGACCGCCTTTTCCAAAACGCCGGAGGTTTTCCGGCACGATCTGTCCTCCGAGGAGTCCATCCGGTTCTACTATCGCCGGCTATACGCAGAGATGGAGCCCGGCTTTCAGGACGACCAAACCCCGGCGCACGGCTCCCTCTATCATCTGCTGGCGGACAACCCCCGGTATGCAGACGCCAACTGCGCGCAGGCGGAGCGCTACCTTCTGCGGCAGGCGTTCCGTCTGGCAGGCGGCCTTTTTCAGGTATTCGACGAGGACACGAGCGCCCTGCTCGTACCCTACGGAAGAGGGCGCGAGCTGCAAAACACGCTGCGAAACGCCGCTCAGGTCTACGGGCAGAAGGATTGGGCGGTCATTCGCGGCTGCATTGACGAGGCAAGGGGCTACTGCGTCAGCGTCTACCGCTATCAGCTGGAGCGGCTTGAGAGCCTCGGCGCCGTGACCTCACTGTTCGACGGCGGCATACTGCTGTTGTCCGATGGCTTTTATAACGAACATACCGGTTTTTCCCTGGAGGCCGGTACCCGTGATTTTCAGGAGGTGTAGCGATTGAAAACAGAACATCCCAACATCGTAGAATTTGAGGTATACGGTGATTACGCCCTCTTCTCCGACCCTCTCATGCGTCTGGGCGGTGAAAAGTGCAGCTATCAGGTACCCACCTATGAGGCACTGAAGGGCATTTTATCCTCTGTATACTGGAAGCCCACCTTCATCTGGCGGATCCTGGACGTGCGGGTCATGAACCCGATCCAGACCGAGGTGAAGGGCATCCGCCCCATCAAATACAGCGGCGGCAACGATCTGGCGTATTACACCTATCTGAAAGGCTGCCGGTATCAGGTACGGGCCTGCTTCGACTGGAACGACAACCGCCCGGAGCTGTGCGGCGACCGGAATGAGAACAAACATCATTGCATTGCCCGCCGGATGATCGAAAAGGGCGGACGGCGTGACATTTTTCTGGGCACCCGGGAATGTCAGGGCTACGTAGAGCCCTGCGTGTTCGGGAGCGGCGCAGGCGCCTACGACGATCTGCCGGAGCTGGGCTTCGGGCTGATGTACCACGGCATCACCTACCCGGATGAGGCCTACTCGGAGGAGACCCGCGGACGGATGACTGCCCGGTTTTGGTACCCGGTCATGAAAAACGGCGTCATCCACTTTCTCCCGCCGGCGGAATGTCCGGGGCAAAAGCCTCTGCGGGAGATGCCTATGAAGAGCTTTTCCGCCGACGAGGGCAATTTTATCGGTCTGCGGGAATTTGGGGAGGTGGAGTAAATGGGACTGATGCAGCAAGCCTATGACACCTACTGTGCCATGGAGTCGCAATACGCCGGTATCTACAGTAAGGCGAAGGAGCCGCTGGTTCCTGTTTCGCACCAAATCGTAAACGCAGAGCTGGAGCTCACTCTGGACGCGGATGGTCATCTGCTGGACGCCCGTTCCGTCGAGACGGAGCAGGCCGCCACGATCATCCCTGTGACGGAGAGCTCCTCGGGGCGAACCGGCAAAGCCCCCGGCGCACACCCTCTATGCGACCAGATTCAGTTTCTCTCCCCGCTGTATCCCGCCAAATACGAAAGCTACCTGACACAGCTGCACCGCTGGGAGCTATCACCCTACGGCCACCCCAAGCTCTCCGCCATCGCCCGCTATGTGGAAAAGGGAACAATCGCAACGGATATGGCGCAGCGCGGCCTGATCGCACTGGATGAAAAGGGCTTTCCTGTCAAGGAAAAGCAGATCGTCCGCTGGCGTGTAGAGACAGGTGGGGAAAATGAGACGCCCGCCTGCTGGCAGGATCAGAGCCTCTTTCAAGCCTTCATCGACTACTATGCATCCACGAAATCTGAGAAGCCCGCGTTTTGCATGGTTACCGGTAAAAACGCCCCGCCCGCCAGCCAGCACCCCAAGAAGATCATCAACCTGTGCGCCAACGCCAAGCTGATCTCCGCCAACGACACCAGCGGCTTTACCTATCGGGGCCGCTTCACAGACGATTCGCAGGCTGCAACTATGAGCTACGAGGCATCGCAGAAGATCCACAGTGCGCTGCACTGGTTGGCGGCGACCCAAGGCGTCTTCATCGGCGGGCGCACCTTCCTGTGCTGGAATCCGCAGGGCATTGAGATCCCCAAACCGCAGGCCGCCTTCCTGCGGCGGGGCGCCGCCAAGCAGATAAAATACTCCGACTATCGAAAGGCGTTGTCGGAAACTCTCCGGGGCTGGCAGGAGACGATCCCGCGGGACGCCGGCGCCGTAGTGGCCGCCTTTGATGCCGCCACATCCGGACGTCTTTCCCTCACCTATTACAGCGAGCTTCCGGTCTCTGATTTTCTGGAGCGCCTGCACAACTGGGATGCACTTTGCTGCTGGGAGCATTCCTCCTTCGGCATACAGTCGCCCTCGCTTTCGCAGATCGCGGACTGCGCCTTCGGCACGGTGCGCGTCTCCGACAAGCAGACAAAGCTGGAAACGGACGAGCGCGTCATGCGCCAGCAGGTACAGCGGCTGCTCTCCTGCCGGGTGGACCGGGGCAAAATGCCGGCGGATATCGCCCGCGCTGCGGCGGCCAAGGCGTCCAACCTGCAGATCATGGACACCGCCCTGCGGAAAACGGTATTGTTCACCGCCTGCGCGGTGCTGCGGAAATATAAATACGATTGGTACAAGGAGGAATGGAGCATGGCACTGGAACCGCAGAAGAAGGACGTCAGCTATCAGTACGGACGGCTTCTGGCCGTGTTTGAAAAAATCGAGCGAGACACCTATAATTCCAATGAACAGCGGGAGCCCAACGCGATCCGGATGCAGTCCGTGTTCGCAAAGCGTCCGCTCTACGCCAGCCGCATCATCTGGGAGCAGTTGAAAAAGGCGTACTATCCCAAGCTCAATCCCGGCGCCAGAATAAAATACGACCGCACCATCGAGCAGATCATCCAGGAAATTTCCTCCTTCCCGCAGGCGGAACAGGAGGAGTCCCTGAAGGACACCTATCTCTTTGGGTACTACCTGCAGCGCAGTTCGCTGTACACATCCGGCAAAACCGAAAACAGTCAGGAGGAAGAATAAATGAGCAGCTTGCAGAACAAGATCGATTTTGTGGCACTGGTCTCCGTGACCCGCGCCAACAGCAACGGTGACCCTCAGAACGGCAATCGCCCCCGCACCGACCTGAACGGCTTCGGTGAGATCTCCGACGTGTGCATCAAGCGCAAGATCCGCAACCGGATGCAGGATCTGGGCAAGCCCATCTTCGTTCAGTCGGAGGATCGGTGCAGCGACGGCTGCGGCAGCCTCAGCGAGCGGGCCTCCGCCGCCATGAAGGGCATCAAGGATCGGGAGGAATATGCCCGGCGCGCCTGTGAGACGTGGCTGGATGTGCGTACCTTCGGGCAGGTGTTCGCCTTTAAGGGTAAGGATGATGCAAAGGGCTTGTCCTGCGGTGTGCGCGGGCCGGTCTCTGTGCATCAGGCGTCCAGCCTGTCCCCCGTGGAGATCGAGTCCCTCCAGATCACCAAGAGCGTAAGCGGCAAGAAGGAGGAAAAGGGTGAGAACCGCGCCTCCGACACCATGGGCATGAAGCACTTTGTCCGCTTCGGCCTGTACGAGATCAAGGGCTCCATCAATGTCCAGTTGGCGGAAAAGACCGGCTTCTCCGAGGAGGACGCCGACACGGTCAAGGAATGTCTGCGCACCCTCTTTGTGAACGATGCCTCCTCCGCACGGCCCGACGGCTCCATGGAGGTGGTGAAGCTGTTCTGGTGGCGGCACAGCTGCAAGGACGGGCAGTACTCCTCCGCAAAAGTCCACCGTTCCGTCAAGGTCGCGCTGCGGGACGCGGGTACCATCCCCACCTCCGCAGACGACTATGTGATCTCGCTGGAGACGCTGCCGGGTCTGGAGCCGGAGGTGATCGATGGCATATAATGAGGAGGACTTCCTACAGCTCTCCGGCTTACAGCATTTCCGGTTTTGCAGGCGGCAGTGGGCGCTGATCCACATCGAGCACCAGTGGGCGGAAAACTACCGCACCATTGACGGTGCGATCCTCCACGAAAACGCCCACGACACGGACCTTCAGGAGCGGCGGGGCGACCGTTTCATTACGCGGGGCGTCAGTGTCTACTCCTCGGAGTTGGGTGTATCCGGACAGTGCGACGTACTGGAATACCACCGAGGCTCCGTCGGGATCCCCCTCTCTGGGAAAGAGGGACTGTGGCAGCCGTACCCAGTGGAGTACAAGCGGGGCCGCCCCCGCGAGGACACTGGCGACACCCTGCAGCTATGCGCGCAGGCCATGTGCCTGGAGTCCATGCTCTGCTGCGACATCCCTGAGGGCGCACTCTATTACAGGGAGATCCGCCGGCGAGAGAGGGTTTCCTTCTCCCCGGAGCTGCGCGCAGGAGTGCGGGAGCTGCTGGCGGAAATGCACGAGCTGTACCGTCGGGGCTATACCCCCAAGGTCAAGCCCACCAAATCCTGCAATGCCTGCTCCTTGAAGGAGCTGTGCCTGCCCAAGCTGATGAAAAGCAGAGCCGTCTCCGCGTATCTCCGGGCGGCCATGGAGGAATCACCATGAAGCAGCTTCTCAACACGCTATTTGTCACCTCCGAGAACATTTACCTTTCGCTGGAGGGGGAAAATGTGCTGGCAAACCGAGACAAGACCGTCGTCGCCCGCTACCCGCTGCACACGCTGCAAGCCATCGTCAGCTTCTCCTATTCCGGCGCCTCCCCCGCGCTGATGGGCAAATGTGCGGAGGCCGGGATCGGTCTGGCCTTCTGCTCCCCGCACGGACGTTTCCTTGCCCGCACCTGCGGCGAGAGCAGCGGCAACGTACTGCTCCGTCGTGAGCAGTACCGTATCGCTGACGACCCCGCTCGCAGCTGTGAGATAGCCCGCACCATGATCTTCGGCAAGCTGAGCAACGGTGCCGCCAGCATCCAGCGCACCCTGCGGGATCACGCGCCCCGCGTGGAGGACTGCGGATTGGAAAAAGCCGCTGCCAACCTCCGGGCTATGCTGCCACAAGTGCTGGCTGCCGCTGACTTGGACTCCCTGCGGGGAATAGAGGGCGCTGCCGCCACCGCGTATTTTGACGTCCTCGATCACATGCTCCTGAGCCGGAAGGAGACATTCTTCTTCCACGGACGAAGCCGTCGGCCGCCGCTGGATCGGGTAAACGCCATGCTGTCCTTCGCCTACAGTCTGCTGGCGCACGACTGTGCCAGCGCCTTGGAAAGCGTGGGACTGGACAGCTATGTGGGCTTCCTCCACCGCGACCGGCCGGGACGGCAGTCGTTGGCGCTGGATCTGATGGAGGAACTGCGACCCTGCGTGGCAGACCGCTTCGTGCTGACCCTCGTGAACAATCGAATGCTGCGCCCGGAGGACTTTCAGATGCAGGACAGCGGCGCGGTGCTGCTGTCCGATGACGGCCGCCGGAAATTCCTGAAGGCCTGGCAGGAGCGGAAGCAGGACACGCTGACCCACCCCTATCTGGGGGAAAAGCTGAGTTGGGGTATGATCCCCTATGCGCAGGCGCTACTGCTGGCTCGCTGCCTCCGCGGCGACTTGGACGGCTATCCGCCGTTTTTATGGAAGTGATGCTATGCTGGTGCTGATCACATACGATGTAAACACCGAGGACGCCGCCGGGCGCAAGCGCCTGCGGCAGATCGCTAAAAAGTGCGTGGACTACGGACAGCGGGTGCAGAATTCCGTGTTTGAGTGTCTGCTGGACGCAGGGCAGTGCCGCCGCCTGCAGGCGCAGCTCCTGTCCATCATGGATCCTGAGAAAGACAGTCTGCGCTTTTACTATCTGGGGAAGCAATATGAGAAAAAAGTGGAGCATTTCGGTACGAAGAGCACCTATCTGCCGGAGGATCCCCTGATCCTCTGACACACGCCGCCCGGCGCGGCAGTGGTACGGCGCACGGGTATCCGGGACGCGCCTTCCCGCCCCCGCGAAGTCCAAGTGACCAGAGATTGCCGGGAGGTTCGCAAGGCTTTTCCCGAGAAAACGCCGGTCTTTCCCCGGGTTTCTCGGACAACCACCCCGTGTTTTTCCCCAGAAACGCAAAAATTCTACTTATTTGTCAAAGATCCACAGGTAAAACTGTGCATCTTTGCTGTCGCCCCCCTCGCGGGGGGCGTGGATTGAAATTATATCGACGCGGACGGCAAGCAGCTGATGTGTGGTGTCGCCCCCCTCGCGGGGGGCGTGGATTGAAATTGAAAAGGTCATGACAAGCGGCGTAGCTCTGATGTCGCCCCCCTCGCGGGGGGCGTGGATTGAAATATAGGGGACGGCCTGCGTGTCCAGCTTTCGCGCAGTCGCCCCCCTCGCGGGGGGCGTGGATTGAAATTCACCGCCGCTTTTTCCGCCGCGGCGAAAGTGATGTCGCCCCCCCTCGCGGGGGGCGTGGATTGAAATCAAGTTGAGCTCCCCATAGACCAGAAGATGGTGGGTCGCCCCCCTCGCGGGGGGCGTGGATTGAAATATGCGGGCGCTGAGCAAGGACACGAAGAACAAGGAGTCGCCCCCCTCGCGGGGGGCGTGGATTGAAATTTCAGTTTTCACGGTTTCCAACTCCTTGATAGGAGTCGCCCCCCTCGCGGGGGGCGTGGATTGAAATGCTGGATGACTGATCCTGCATCTGATCTGCAACGTGTCGCCCCCCTCGCGGGGGGCGTGGATTGAAATATAGTCCGCATAGCGAATCAGATCATCATGGAACGTGTCGCCCCCCTCGCGGGGGGCGTGGATTGAAATATACTGCGGCTATCCGGGGAACGCCGTGCCCCAGCCCTCGTAGTTATTTCTCTTGAAACACCGTAGTGCGCCGCCAGCTTGTCGTCGCCCCCCTCGCGGGGGGCGTGGATTGAAATGTCAGGCCGTTGCCGTTTGTCACCGCGAAGGTCTTTGGTCGCCCCCCTCGCGGGGGGCGTGGATTGAAATCAGAAAAGTATTTGCCGTAGAGATTGCCGGTCAGTCGCCCCCCTCGCGGGGGGCGTGGATTGAAATAACTACGAGGGCTGGGCCGCCAGCAGCACCGGCTG
>OQVS01002759.1_pt1 | contig 10937 bp, 10 predicted proteins | sample 1691601 | NCBI WGS metagenome assembly OQVS01 (sample SAMN03418268, study PRJEB22391) | human gut metagenome | biome: human-gut; feature: organic feature; material: feces | host: Homo sapiens | place: Tanzania | collected 2013-01 | reverse complement strand
TATGTCTCGCTGGACGGCGAGCACAATCCGTACGAAAAGATGAAGCTAGAAGACTTCATGCTCGGCACCGAACTTCTCTTCACGTCCATCGCAACGTTTCACTAAGACGAAAAGGAATAATCATGTGGGATCTTAAGATTGTCGACGGGACTATCGTCACAGGTACCGAAACTTATAAGGCGGACATTTATGTCAGGGACGGCAAGATCGCAGCCATTACTGAAGAAGACCTCGGTGAAGCTAAGGAAACTTTGAACGCGTCCGGTCGTAAAGTCTACGCCGGTTTCATCGATACGCACGTTCATTCCCGAGACGGCGGCGCACTGCACAAGGAAACATTCTGGCACTCGACCCGTGCGGCAGCGATGGGCGGGATCACGACCATTGTTGAAATGCCCAACGCCGTACCGGCTGTCTGCAACGTTGCAAACTTCCACGCACAAAAAGCAAATCTCGCCGGCAAAGCCTATGTTGACTTTGCTATGTGGGCTCTCTGTCTGGGCGACATTAATAACGACGAGCTTCTGGAACTCTCCAGGCTCGGCGTTGCGGGCTATAAGTTCTTCTGGGGCTATGCGCTCAAAAAGAGCAATTACAACCTCATCTACAACTTTGATCCCAATGATCCGGATGTCTTTCCGCCTCTGGACGACGGACAGGTCTACGACATCTTTCAAACGGTTGCCAAGACCGGCAAACTTCTGGCGATTCATGCCGAAAACGCCCCTCTGATCCGTCGACTTACGGCACGCATCAAGCCCGAAGAGTACGCAAACGAATACGAAGCGCTGCTGGCCTGTCGTCCGCGCGTTGCTGAAGAAACAGTCGTTCAGACTGCCGTTTCTTTTTCAAAGGCTACGGGCTGCCGCCTACACGTGCTGCATACCTCGGCCAAGGAAACGGTCGATATCGTTGAGGCCGCTCAGAAGCAGCATCTCAAGGTCACGGCAGAAACCTGCCCGCACTACCTTGTTCTCACCAAAGACGACTTCAAGCGGGTTGGTCCCATGATCAAAGGGTATCCGCCCGTTCGCGATCAGGCTGATCAGAACCGGCTCTGGGAAGGGCTTCGCGACGGTACGATTTCGCACGTCTGCAGTGACCATGCCCCGCATACGGCCGAAGAAAAGAAGGCGAGTCTTTTTAAGATTCCGTCCGGGATGTGCGGCCTTGAAGTGCTCGTGCCGCTGATGGCAAACGCCGTCAACGAAGGCAGAATCACGGAAAATGATCTCGCCCGTGTTTTGTCGGAAACGCCTGCCAAGTTGTTCGGACTCGACAACCGCAAGGGATTCCTGCGTGTTGGTATGGACGCCGACATCACGATCATGGACTTTGATCACGAAGAAACGGTAGACATCAACAAGTTCCAGAGCGTGAGCAAGGTCTCGGCCTACGACGGTTTTCATCTGAAAGGCTATCCGATGACCACGATTCTGCGCGGTACCGTCATCATGAAAGAGCGTGAACTTACCGGTACGCAGTGCGGCGAGTTCGTTCCTGCTCACAAAGCTGAGGCGGATTAATCGGCACTCAGAGAAGCGACGGGAATGTGCTTTGATCTGAATCTAAGCGCATTCTCGTTCGAAGTCCATGTTATTCAAGCAGATGTCGACGGATGATTCTTGACGAAGCTCAGGCACGCTCCTTGCTTCGGCTCTCCCGACCTTTGTGATTTTTAGTGGAGGCCTTTCCATGCGGATCGCGTTAATCAATCCCAACAGCACGGAGGCAATGAACGCTGCGGTCGAGGCCGGGGCTGCACGCATCGCAGCCGAGTATCCGTCTTTGATGGCGTATACCTGCTGCGTTGAGGAGTCGCCAGCGCTCATCAACAGCGATGTCGATGAAGTAAGGGCTGCCTACTGGACGCTTCAAAAAGCACAGACACTTGCCGATTCCTGCGACGGGTTCGTCATTGCCTGTCACAGTGATCCGGCAGTCGGAGCCGTCAGTGAACTCACTGGTAAGCCGACCTGCGGTATTGGATATGCATCACTAGCCGCAGCAGCAAAACAGGGCGGTTCAGTTGGAATTCTTGTTATATCGGAGAAGTCTGCTCCGCGCAAGTTGCGCATGATCCGGCGTTACGGATTCAACGGCAAATTCACCTCTTACGCTACAGGGTACAGCGAAAGCATGAAAGAAGGTGAAGTGATCGACTGTCTTATGAGCGCCGCACAAAGCGCGATTGCCGACGGCGTAAAAACACTTGTTCTAGGCTGCGCCGGTATGGGGCTCGCAGCTCCAGCATTGCGTGATTCCCTTGATATTCCCGTCATTGACGGCACGGAAGAAGCGCTTCGCTTGCTGCTGGCGTTGAATGAAAACAAAAAAGAGGAGCTGAAACCGGCATAACTCCTGTCCAACACCAATAAAACAAAGAGTCGAAACCTCATTCGACTCCGATTCCCCTCATGCAATTCTCTGGAGATGTTACATGTTGTTCTGGTCTGGTATTGCAATTGTGATTCTGACTCTGGTCGGGATTGTTAAAAAATTCGAAGCACGCACCTGCCTCTTTGTTGCCGGTGCTCTCATGTGTATAGCCGGCGGCAACCCAATGGCTGCCATCGATACTTTCACGAAACTGCTCACCAACAGCTTTCTCGTGCCGATCATCGCGTGTGCTATGGGCTTTGCCTGCATCGTGTCGCTGACCGAATGCGACAAGCATTTTTCGTTCTTTGCACTGCGCTATCTGCTTCGGGTGAAAAAGCTTCTGGTGCCGATGTCTGTTCTGCTCATCTGGCTGTTTTCAAATGCCATCAATTCACCGGCAGGACTGGCTGCAGCCGTTGCGCCGATCATCGTTCCGGTACTGATGCGCGCGGGCATTCCGCCCGCCATGGCTGCGGCTACCGTTCTTCTCGGTACCTGGGGTGAGTTTACGAGTGTCTCGTCGGGGCTTTCGGCTGTTGTCGGTTCTTACTCCGGTCACGACGTTCCTGCGCTTGTACTGAAGGTCTTGCCTGGTTCGATTGCCGGTCTGGTGATGACGCTTGCTGTGATTACGCTCACCGCGGTTTTCCGCAAGGAACTTGGCACCCAGAAATCGCTTGGCAGTGAAGATGATGCGCAGCGCGTGATGAAGGAAGTAATGGACTTCAAGGTAAACTACCTCAAGGCGCTGATGCCCGTCATGCCCATCATCATTCTGATTCTCGGGACGCCTCAGGTCGGTCTTATTTACAAGTTCTCGGTTCCGCAGGCAATGATCATCTGCTCGGTGCTGACGCTTCTTGTGGCCCGTACCAATCCCTTTAACGCCATGAAGGATTTCTGCCGGGGTATGGGTGAAGGTTTCGGTTCGATCGTTTCTCTGATTGCTGCTGCCGGCGTGTTCACTGCCGGTATGACCGAAGTCGGCCTCATCGGCTCACTCATCGACGCGATGAAGGAATCGGCCGACCTTGCCAAGATTTCAGCTTCGTGGGCAACCTTTGCTCTGGCAGCTCTGAGCGGTTCGGGTGATGCCGTGTGCCTGGCCTTCAATACGGCCATCACGCCGCACGCCGCGAGTTTCGGTATGGACAGCGACTTCTTGGGTATGACTGCGTACTTAAGTTCTGCTCTGGGCCGCACGATGTCGCCTGTGGCGGGTGTGACGCTGATCTGCGCTGGTGTTGCCAAGGTCGAGCCGCTTGAACTTATCAAACGTACGGCTCCCGCCTGTATTCTCACCAACCTTACTGCGATGGTGATTCTCAGCTACATCCTGCAGTAACGCGTTTCAACATCGCCGTCAATAGGGAGGTTCGGGGGCGGACACCTCGTCCCGGCCTCCTTCACCCAAACAAAGATGCGGCAAAAGAATCTCGCATCGATGGAACTGGTGGCGTAAAAAATTCGGATTGAATTGTTTTTTTAGTGTTTGATTATGAGTGCTTTTGTCGATGTTTTACTGATTATCTTGCTGTTGATTGCGGCAGCCTACTTTGCAATGAGCGAAATTGCCCTGGCAGGCTCACGCAAACTGAAGTTAAACCGTCTCGCAGAAAAAGGCGACAAGCGTGCCAGGCAGGGGCTTGCACTCAAAGAAAATCCTGGATCATTTTTTTCTGTTGTTCAGATCGGTATTAATGCCGTGGCAATTTTGGGCGGGATCGTGGGCGAGGCGGCTTTTACCGGCGTCTTTGCAGATTTGCTCAAGTACGTTTTGCCTGAAGAAGTGCTGATGAGCGTTTCCTTTGCCTGCTCTTTTGTACTTGTGACGCTTCTCTTCGTCATCTTTGCCGACCTGATTCCAAAACGCGTTGCTATGAGCCGGCCCGAGAAGGTGGCAGTGAAAATGGTCGCGCTCATGCAGCTTCTTATTCTGATCTTTAAGCCACTCGTGTGGATGCTTTCTGGCATTTCAGGTTTCATCATGAATCTTATGGGCGTGCCTACAAAGACAAACGACAAGATTACCAACGAAGACATTCTCGCGACGGTTGAAGCGGGTGCCGCCGCCGGCGTAATCGCTCCCAACGAAAAGAGCGCAATCACCAATGTGATGGACCTCGAAAGCCGTCTTGTGCCGAGCGCCATGACGATGCGTGATTTCGTAGTTTTTTTCGATCTTCAGGAATCTTATGAAGCTATTACACGAAAGATCAAGGAAAAACCGCACGATAATTTTCTTGTGTGCGACGAAGACATCGATCACGTCATCGGTATCGTGGACTCAAAGGAACTATTAAAGAAATACGCCGACGGCCAGCCTTTTTCGCTCAAGGACAGCGGTTTGGTAAAGCCGGTCCTGAATGTTCCGGATTCACTGACGCTGTCTGAAACGCTGGATATCTTTAAGGTCCAGAAGGCGGACTTCGCGGTTGTAGTCAACGAATATGCTCTTACAGTGGGCATCATCACGCTCAAGGACATTCTCTGGGTCATTATGGGCGACTACGTACCGCCGACCGACGACGTGCAGATCGTTCTTCGCGACGACGGCTCTTGGCTTGTTGACGGCGCAACGCCCATCGATGACGTGGAAAAGACGCTTTCCATTGCCCGTATGCCCGACGAGGAAACCTATGAAACGATTGCGGGGTTCATGATGTACATGCTTCGCCGAGTCCCAAAGCTTACCGACCGAATCAATTACGAGGGCTACCGTTTTGAAGTTATCGATGTCGAGGGCGCACGCATTGACCAGGTGCTCGTCACACGTCTGACAGATATTGAAAAAGCCAAGAAACTTGCAGCTCTTGAAGCCGTAGCACAGGCGACAGAAGCAATTGAAGCGAAGAAGGAGGTGTGAAAATGCGCCGGATGAAAATCGCCATGGACGCCGATCTGGAGACTTATATCCAAACAGAACGCGCGACCGTTTCCGTTGAGGAAGCAGATCTTACCGAAGTTTCCGCCGTTGTGCTGCGCGACAGTCAGGCAGAACATTGGGGTGACGTAGTCAGAAACACTGGATTTGGAATTCCGATTTTTCTCATTCATTCTCCGGAAACGGAATTGCCCGGGAATGCGCTCGGGCGCGTACGAGGGATCTTTAACTACGACATTGCCAACGCTGCCTACTACGGACGGCAGCTTGACGCTGTGGCGGCAGAGTACGAACGCCACCTATTGCCGCCGTTTTTCGACCGTATGGAGAGTTACGTAGCACAAGGCTACACGCAGTTTGACTGTCCTGGACATCAGGGCGGGGAATACTACCGGCGTCATCCGATCGGCCGCGAGTTCTACGACTTTTTCGGTGAAAACATCTTTCGTGCCGATCTCTGTAATTCGGATGTTGCCATGGGGGATCTTCTCATTCATGAGGGCGCGGCACTTGAGGCACAGAAGTTGGCTGCAAAAGCATATAACGCCGACAAAACATATTTTGTTTTAAACGGTACATCGGCTTCAAATAAGGTCGTGCTCTCGGCTGTTTTAACGCCGGGGGATCTCGTGCTTTTCGATCGCAACAACCACAAGTCCAACCACCACGGTGCGCTTCTGATGGCAGGTGCCAAGCCTGTATACCTTGAAACTGCCCGCAATGATTACGGTTTTATCGGCGGTATCAACGACAGACTCGATGAAAAGCACCTGCGAAAACTGGCTGCTCAGGCTGATCCCGAACGGGCTCGGGCAGGCATTGTTCACCTGCTTATGAGTAACATAGCGGCCCTGCCCCTTGATGTGACGATCCTTTTTGTGAATTTGCGAGGCCTGAGAGAAACCCGCCTGCTGCTTGTGTACAGACTGCGTGACAAAGATACCCGGATCCTCGGGACCAAGATCGAGTAGTAGCGGCGAGCAGTCCTTCATCATTGCATTGAAGCAAGAAAGCTCATTTTGAAAAACTGCCGGTATTTCCGTCCTTTTATTCCGGAAACGATTGACGGACTTGCTTGGGAAAAGTGGTCCACCGAAGAAATCGGTCGCGACCGGCGCTTTTTTGCATTTGATCCGAAAGCGACTTGGCACGGCTTTACGGGTTACGGTGAAAATCAGTACTTTGTTGATCCCTGCAAGCTGCTCGTGACGACACCCGGTATTGATGTCGCTACGGGGAAGTATGCTGCAACGGGGATTCCTGCCGGAATCCTCGCACAGTTTCTTCGCGAAAACAGCATCGTGCCGGAAAAGGCTGACCTCAACTCGCTGCTGTTTCTGATGACGCCCGCAGAAAACGTCGCCAAACTGGAGCGGCTCGTGAATCAACTCCAACGTTTTGAGCGTATGTACGACGAAGATGCGCCCCTAGAACGTGTGCTACCGCATCTGGCGCATACGCACGCCCAGCGTTATCAGGGATATACGCTGAAACGCCTTTGCCACGAACTGCATGCGTTTTATGCCAAAAAAGGAGTCAAGGATCTGCAAAAAGCGATGTTTATGCGCGAGCACTTTCCTGTCTTCAGAGTACACCCGCAGGAAGCACACTGGGCCATGATGCGCGGACAGACCGATTACTTGCCGCTGAAAGATGCAGTCGGGCGTGTGGCGGCCGAGGGGGCTCTGCCGTATCCGCCGGGCATTTTATGTTGCATTCCCGGCGAAGTCTGGGGCGGTGCGGTGCATGAGTATTTCACGGCGCTTGAAGAAGCGATCAACCGTTTCCCCGGTTTTTCGCCTGAACTGCAGGGGGTATATCAGGAACGTGACCGTAACGGTAATGTCCGTCTGTACTGTCACGTGATGAAAAAATAAATGATTCCGATCCCTGTCTCATGGAGGCGGGATGGGGATTCCACGTTTGTTAACTGACTTTACGTTGCCTTCAAGGAGAGAAACCGACATGGCAGAAAACGACAGACTCACGACGACCAGGGAAATTCTCGAGCCGCGGATCAAGGCTGCGGGCGGGTGGGTGAATGCCCATGCGCACGCTGACAAGGCCTATACGATCTCCCCCGAAATGCTTCACATAACTCAGACCTGTACATTGCAGCAGAAGTGGGACGCAATCGACCAATTCAAACGCAATTCGACCGAAGCCGATTTTTATAACCGCTTCTGCCGTTTTTTTGAGTCCATGATCGAACAAGGCTGTACGGCCTGCTGCAGCTATGTCGACATCGACCCTGTTGTGGGAGACAAGGCAATCAACGGTGCTCTGCGTGCACGTGAGAAATTTGAAAACGACCTCATCATCAAATTTACGAATCAGGCAATCAAAGGCGTCATCACGCCCGAAGCCCGACACTGGTTTGATCTAGCTGCCGAATTGGTGGATCTCATCGGCGGAATTCCGATGCGGGACGAATACGATCATGGGCGTGCGGCAGAAGCTTTCGATATTTTCCTTGAAAAGGGGCGTGATCTCAACAAGCCCGTGCAGCTTCACGTAGATCAGTTTGACCGTGTCACCGAGACCGAGACAGAAATGCTCTGCTACAAGACCGTGGAGTATGGCATGCAAAACAGAGTCAGTGCTATTCATTGTGTTTCAATTGCTGCGCACTCGGCGACCTATCGGCAACGGCTCTATCGCCTCATGAAAGACGCGGGCGTCATGGTTGTGTGTTGTCCCACTGCCTGGCTCGATACCAGACGTGTCGAAACCATGAGTCCGGGGCACAACGCGATTGCGCCGGTTGAAGAAATGGTTGAGGCCGGTGTAATCGTCTCGATCGGTACTGACAACGTTAGTGATGCGGTACTGCCTTGGTCTCATGGTGATATGTGGACGGAATTCCGCATGGTTGCCACAGCCTGTCATTTGAACAACTTCGATGAACTCGTAAAAATTGCGACGGTCAACGGGCGCAAGGTTTTGGGGATTGCATAATGGGAACTCAATACAAAGCCAGCTATAAAAGCCGCATCATCCGCGATCTCGTACGTGAAAAGCTAGTCGACAGCGGAGCGGTCTCGTTTCAACTATCTTCGCCGAAACTGCTCGGTTCTCGTCTTGAGACCCCTGTTGTCATCGATAATCAAAAATTTCAGAGTACCCCCGTTGAGTGGCGCGATGTGATTGATGCACTTCTTTGCACGTTGAAGGACGAAGCAGTTAATGCCGACGTCATTGCCGGCATCGATGTGTCAAGTTCAATGCTTGCGCAGGCCGTAGCTTATCGGTTGGGACTCCCTGCCGTTACTGTTTACCTGAGAGGCGGTCCAGATCGTGCCCGGATCGACGGCGAGGCTGTCGCCGGCAGGCGTGTTGTGATTATCGAAGACCACGTGAGCACCGGTCACTGCGCCGCTTGGTCTGCCAGCCTGCTGCGCGGGGCAGGGGCTACGGTCGAAGACATAGTGACCGTCACGTCCTTCGATCTTGAGGTCATGAAAAAACGCATGACAGAGGATGCACTCACCGTACACGAAGTAATCGACTTTGCGGAAGTTATCGAAACGGCAGTGAAGAAAAACATCATCAGTGCTGAAGAGAAAAAGCATGTTGTGCAGTGGCTAATGGCTCCTACATTCAAAGCCTGAAGACACGATCAACTGACACCGGCCGGGGGCCATTCCTGCGCCCGGCCGGCATCGTGCTTTACAACCTGAAAATTCCACAAAGGGGACACGTTTCAGTGTACGAGCGTGATCCCCAGCTCGCGTAGGAAAAGTTCGTCGCGAGCAGTGGTCTCCGTGGTAATGGTCCGCTTGCCGTAAGGCGTCTCGACCTGCATGGCGTACACCGCATCGAACCATTGCAAGATCTGCACCAAGGTCTTGTTTTCCAGCCACGACCGTAGCTTGCTCTCATTTTTGAGTTGCACCGCCGACTTTGTGCCGTTATCATCCCCCAGGCAGGCCTTGAGCTTCTTGAGTAAACTAGATAATAGTCCTTAGTTCATTAGTCAATTCGGAGGAATAAAAGATGCAGTCTTTGGATCGAGCTTGTGCACTGCTTGAACTGTTAAGCAGAGCCGACGATGGTCTGCCGGTAAGCGAGTTTAGCCGTCAGATGAGGCTTCCAATGACTTCCGTACACCGTTTTCTCAAGGCACTTGAAACGAACGGCTTCGTTGAACAGGATTCCAAAACACGTCTCTACCGACTTGGAGCCGGTGTTTTGAAACTTGCGTCGCGCTTTCTTAATGCTAATCGCCTCATCGGCGTAGCGCGTGCGCCGATGCAAATGGCTGCTGAATCGCTCGGTAAAGTGGTTTACATCAGTCAGCGCCATGTCAATGATGTTGTATGCATTGCCTGTGTTGATTCTACCGAGGGCCCTCAGGCCAAGTTTGCCGCACAGATCGGTTATGACATGCCTTTTCATGCTGCGGCAGCAGCCAAAATCATTTTTGCCTATGAGCCCGACAGTGTGATCCGTGCGATCGTTTCGCGTGCGGGCGGCGTCACAAAGTTTACCGATAAGACGAAAACAACGGTGAAAGCCATTCTTGAAGATGCCAGAAAAAACCGGGAGCAGGGCTACGCAGTCTGCGATGAAGAGCTTGAGCCGGGAGTGATTGCCGTGGCTGCGCCGATTTATAGTTATAATGGCTCGGTCTTGGCTTCCGTTGCCGTCACCGGCATCAAGGCCAATACTGATATGCCGGTGCTCATAAAAACTGTCTGCCAGTGCGGGCAAACGATCAGTCGCGCCATGGGATATGTGGGCTGAACCGCCTTTTAGCCTGAATTTTTCACGAGATACAGAAAAACCGTAAGCTCCCTATGGTGTGAGACGCCATAGGGAGCTTACCCTGAATCGTTGTCATGATTCATACACGGCCTCGGTTCTTCTAGAGTCGCAATCACTCAGTCGCTTTCGATTTTGGACCCGATCAGAAGGAGAGACGTGAACTGACGAATACTTTGGATGGTTAGACTCGCATAGCCGTGCCTGACGCTGCCACTACGGAAGCGTCGTTCTGGCCATCGTCTGGGAGCGGAATATGTCAAGATACTTCAAAAGATTTTTTTGGATCGCTCGCCGCTGGGCAGACCGTGAAAGCTTGCTTTCACGGCTGCGCCGCGATTATGCGATCCGAGCCTAAAAGTCGTCAAAAGCCCTCACGAAAGCTCTTTAGAAATGAGTTTTCCAATAAAAAGTCCGTGAAACTCACAGACTTTTTTGTTGGCTTCAATAGTGTACGTATGATATAATATAAAAACATTATTGGAGTAAATCATGGGACGCCCTCTCACCGGAAAAACGCATGTTGGTATTCGTCGTGAAACCCGCCCGAATGGCGATGTTTACGTGTATGAACGAGTTACCGGCTACGACGCCAAGACACAGAAAACCAAGACGATCTCTACCCGACTTCTGGGAAAAATTCTTGCCGGAACGACACTTATGAGAAGGAGGTCAAGATACCTGTGCGCATAGTGAATATACCGAAGAACGTGGTTGTAACGAGCGATATTGATGATACTTTGCGCGTTGTGCTTCGTGACAAGGGTTACACGTTGTGTACATATCTGTATGGCGATGGCATAAAGAGAGTAAATCTGCCTTTTGGCTCATACATAAAGAAAAAAGGCTACGGTGTAGTAGTATCAGCCTTCTGTGCAAGCTTATTATCAAGCTCTGTCTTAGCACT
>OQVS01002755.1_pt1 | contig 10945 bp, 11 predicted proteins | sample 1691601 | NCBI WGS metagenome assembly OQVS01 (sample SAMN03418268, study PRJEB22391) | human gut metagenome | biome: human-gut; feature: organic feature; material: feces | host: Homo sapiens | place: Tanzania | collected 2013-01 | reverse complement strand
AAGGGAGCTGTCTAGTCCAAAGGGTAACGACGACTAGACTGAGGGGATAAGAATTATTGCAAAAAGTAGAGTTTAGACAATCCCTATCGTCTAGTTTCCGCACAAGTGCTACAACTAGCCACTGCCCTTTATCTAAGGGACAGTCTTTTATATGGATATATAAAATAGAGTGATGATTGATTGTTACTTTGTAGATTGGCGCAAAGCGATAGCAGGACAATCCCTCAGTCTTGTTTTCGCTTTCAGCTCCAACAAGCCAGCTCCCGCTGCACTACGGTGGCCTTTTTATAAGGATATTATTTATCCGTAGAAGAGAGCGCCCCTTATGGTAAGGGGAGCTGTTTTTGTATCAGCTTTGCTGAACAAAAACTGAGGGGACTAAGAATTCTTGCAATAAGCGACTGTTGGACTGAAGGGATAACATTAAAAACCAACAAAAAGCCCCCTTATGACAAGGGAGCTCTCTTTATTCTTCAATTATTTCTTCTGTGGTATCTTCCACACTTTCGACCTCTGGTGGAGTTTCGACTTGTTCTTCTACCACATTTGGAGTGGTTGGCTTGTCCAACACGGCAAGCTGTTCTTGTTTTTGTTTGGCAAGTTTGGCAACTTTCATATTGTCAATCAAGTTGTGCAGTCCTGCCCAATGCAGTGGTCGTCTTGCCCACCAAACCTTGTCTACCACATTCCAAAAAGCGGTTGGCATAGCTCTTTTGATAGGCGCTGGGGTGTAGCCAAGGTCTTGTAGGAAGTTGTAGTATCCGTCCAAACGGGCAAGGAAGTTGCCCCAAAGTCGCACGCCTTTTGGCGACCACATATTTTCGCATATTGCTCCCAATTTTGGTAAGGTTAGGAAAATGGCTTGTTTGTAGCTTGGCACGTATTCGCTCCACAGACAAGTCTCCACGCCCAGCAAGTTGTCATCACCAATTCCGTCGATTTCGGGCGGGGTGTTGTAAGCCTTTTCGAGAGAAGTCACGCCGTACGGAAAGTCGAGATACAAGCTCTCGCTACTACTTGCAATAGCAAGTCTACCGCCATTTATATCATTTACGATAGAGTCGTGATTGCTCTTGAAATCCCACATTTGCCAAACGAGCGACTTGTCGCACTTGCCAGTTGGCTTATATTCGTTCCACATAATAGCTTGTTTGCCTTTGGATGCGATATAAGTTGAGATTTGGTTCATAAAGTTAGATTGGAGTTCATCTTCGTTGTCCAAGCCCAATTCCTTGATTTTTGCTTGGCAATGCGGACAAATTTTGGTGCGAGTTTTTGGCACTTCATCGCCACCAATATGGATATATTGGCTGTCGAAAAGCTCGACAACTTCGTCGATTATGTCATAGATAAAGCGGTATGTCGTGTCTTTGCCCATACAAAGAATATCGTGTTTGACCCCCCAATGAGTAGCCACTGGCAGTTGTCTATCGAAACAGCTAAGATATGGATAACACGAGATTGCGGCTTGGGTATGTCCAGGCATATCAATCTCTGGAATGACCTCAATGCCTCTGCGTTTGCAGTAAGCGATGAGCTCTTTGATTTCGGTTTGGGTATAGAATCCGCCGTGCGCTTTCAGCCCAAAGTTGGTATGAGAACGCATACTTCCACGGGTTGCAAGCAGTGGATACTTCTTGATTTCCAGTCGCCAACCTTGATCTTCCGTCAAGTGCAAGTGAAGTTTGTTGATTTTGTGCAAAGCAATCAAGTCAACGATTTTTTTGATGTCTTGCATTGGGAAGTAATATCTTGCCACGTCGAGCATAAAGCCACGATAAGCGTGCAACGGCTTGTCTTCAATGACCATGCAAGGGATTTTGCAGTTGTATGTATGCGAAAGCTGAATGAGAGTGACAAAGCCATAGAAAGCTCCCACCGCAGTAGGCGCAGTGATAGTCACAATGTCTTCACGAATATCCAGTTTGTAACATTCGGTGGAGTTGTCGCCGATGACCATTTTTTCATCTTTGACGAAGTTGAGCCAATGGAATTGTTCGGTGCTGTCGAAGTCGTCTAGTGTGAGCGGAATATACCCAGGTAGCGGAAAATATCCGTTGCCCTCAACAATTTTGTATGGATAAGGAACAATTTGAATCATACGCATCTCCTTTTTGAATATTATACACTAAAAACTTTTGCCCCGTCAAGGTCAAAAGGGCTGTCAAAAAGCCAAAAATCGACACATATCCACAGAATGAAATTTTGCCCAAATGCATAAAGTTATCCACATAAACATCTGTTTGTGTGGATAACTCTGGGGATAACTCCCCCAAAACGGGTAAAAATGCGAAAAAAAGCATTTTGACGCACTGTATGAGATTGCAAAAAATTTTTGCAAAATGTATATTTTCGACAAAATATGCATATATGATTTTTGCATGCAATTTATCCGTATAAATCTATCCAAAAATCAATGCAAAATTCGACAATTTGCCATCGAAGAAAATACCCCAAAGGCAGGTTGTTATTATGCCAAGTCGTGTTACATAAAATATGGTATGAACAAAACAAAAGTATGGATAATTGACAAAAAGATTGTGGGAATGTTGGTGGTGGTCATTGCCGTGTTGAGTGTGGGCGGTGTGACTATGGTGGGGGCTAGTCCGCACAGCGTGGTGGTGATTGACGCAGGGCACGGCGGATTCGATGGCGGTGTGGTGGGCGCAAGCGGTATCAAAGAGAGTGAACTCACATTGCTCATTGCCAAGCAGTTGGAAGAAAAGCTCGAACAACAAGGCGTGAGAGTGGTGATGACGAGAAAAACCCAAAATGCGGTGGGCAAAACCAAAAAACAAGATATGCAAAACCGCAAAAAGATTATCCAATCTGCCGGAGCTAGTATGGTGGTAAGCATACATATCAACAAGTTTTCGTTGCCGTCAAGGCGAGGCGTCCAAGTTTTCTATGACGATACCAAGGTTGGGGAGAGTTTGGCAATCACTATGCAAAACGCACTCAATCAGCAAATCAACCAAAAATACTCGTCACGCAGTGATTTTCAACCCATATCTGCCGACTTGTTCATCACCAAGTGCGACATTGTGCCAAGCATAATTGTCGAATGTGGATTTTTGTCCAATCCCCAAGACGAAAAACTTTTGCTCACGCCCGCCTATCGAGAAGAATTGGCGCAAGTGATATGTAATGTGTGTATCCAATCTTTGCAAGCAAGCTAGCAAAAACTCGATACGTATCGAGAAAAGTAGCTTATTTTGGCAATCCCTGTCCGTATAATAGAGCGCCCCTCATTCGATCTAAACCGCTTAAAAAGTTGCGACAAAGTGTTATTGGAGCGAAGCGGAAATATCCGTATTGTGAGCGCCCCTTATGGTAAGGGGTGTTACTCATCTTTATGGACACTATTTGATAACAGGTATTAAAAAAGTGCATGAAGTTGTTGGTTTCATACACTTTTTGTTTTTATGGGGATTATTGTTTGGTTGTTTTGTTTTTGGTGGGGCGCAAGGCTGATGCGATATCGACCTTATAGACAATGTCTATTTCTCGTTCGTGACCAGTTATTTTCTCTAAGCCACCTATTATTACTCGGTCGATGAGTCCATAACACATTTCTCTTGTCAGGACTGGAGCATTGAAAAACTTCTTTATATTGCGGATAAAATCATCGGCAGTGTCTTTGGTTGTTTGCGTTTCGGATAGATGGGTTTCTAAGTCTACAATTTCTTCTTTGAGTTGGTTTTGTTCTTCTAAGTATTTCTCGATAAAGCTGATACAAATATCCTCTGGCATTTTGCCTTTAACTCTATCTTCGTATGCGGTTTGGATAAGTTTTGTAAGCTCTTCCACTCGTTTTTGTTTAAGTTGCAAATTCTTTTTTGCTTTCTTTATTGCTGCATCGGCAAGTTCTTCATTGCGGCGAATAAATTCTTCTCGGATAGCTTTTTCATCTAGAATAATTTTGTTTGCCATATCTCGAATGTCATCAAGCACAATTTTCTCTATTGTTTTGCCATATATAAAATGCGAAAAACAATAAGCTTTTCCATAACGAATATGGTGTCCACAATTGAAGTAAATATCTCTTTTGCCATTAGGTCTACCAGATGTGCAATCATTATAATGATTTAATTAAAAAAGAAGATGAGTTCTTTTTTCTTGTTCCTTACATAAGAAGGGTCTATATTGGCTGTAGAACTAAAGATACGGTTGAGTACAAAATGGCTCTTGAAAAAATTCAATCACTCAACATTGAGGCAAAAGAAAAAAACAAGAATAGAAAAAAAGACTTGATTAAGGTTTTAAAATACACCACAGGAAAATCAGGATATACTTTGAAAATTGATGATAAATTTGATTATAACAATGAAATTGAAAGATTAAGAAAAATAAATAATTTGGAACACGAAAATAAAACGTGTAAAGAATATCCTTGCAAATCAATAACTAATTCGGAGGAAAAATAAAATGGCGAAGAAAATTTTGATTAAATGCCCAAAGTGTGGCACTTATCACGAAACAAAGGTAGGATTTTTTCAATCTAAAACACTAAAGTGCGGCTGCGGTTATAAAATCGATTTGTCGGCGGAAAGTATTAAGACCAAAATATGTCCGCATTGTGGAAATTCGGTAACGTATGATGCTACCGACTATGAAGCAAAATGTCAAGTCTGTGGCGAACTTATCAATAAGAAAGAAGATTTAATTGCAAGCATAAGCCTTTCTTGTCCTACTTGCAGTTGCAAAATTACGGTCAACAAAAACGATTCTGTTGCAACTTGTCCTATGTGCGGTGACAAAATCGATGTTCAGGCGTTTATCAAAAAAGAAGAAGCAAAAAAACTCGGACAGGCATCCGTTATCAAATATGATGGGGCGAATAACGTTTTTGTGTATAAGCACCCGATAGAAGATTTCAATTGTGGCACTCAACTTATCGTTCACGAGTCGCAGGAAGCAATTTTCTTTAAGGATGGCAGAGCATACGACACATTCGGTGCAGGTCGATACACGCTTGCTGAGAGCAATATTCCTCTTCTTGAAGACTTGTATAAGTCGAATGACCCGAATCAAGTTCTGCATTCCGAAATTTATTTCGTGAACAAAACCACACAGATGAATATTAAATGGGGAACGGACAGCAAAGTGTGTCTGTTAGACCCCGAATCAAATATTTACGTTGAAATCGGCGCTTGCGGTACTTTTAATATGGCGGTTGCTGATTCTCGCAAATTGCTCATTAAACTTGTAGGTACAGAAAAATCTTTTGGACAAGATGACCTTATGGGCGCAGAAGGTTACGGCAGGGAATATATGTATGGAAAGTTTAAGTCGCTTGTAATGAACAAGGTAAAATCTAATCTTGCACGCATTATAGTGAACAGCAAAATCAGCGTAATAACTATCGACCAATACATAGACTTGATTTCCGAGAGAATGAAAGATGTTATCAACGAAGTTCTTGCTGAGTATGGTTTGTATATGCCACAATTCTTTATTACCACGATTATTCTCCCTGATGACGACCCTAACTATCAGCGTTTGAAACAGCAATATGCTGAAAAAACTTTGCGCGTTAGAGATGAAGAAATCAAGGCGGCGGAAGCAAAAGCAAGACAAGATAGAGTGATTATTGAACATGAAACCGACGCAAAAATTAAGGTTGTCGATTCGCAAGGTCATGTCGATACATTGAAGATGAAAGCCGAGGCCGATGCGGAAGCGTATAAAGTCATGGCTATGGCAGAAGCCGAAGGTTATCGTGCAAAAGCAATGGCGGAAGCCGATGAAATGAAAGCAAAAGGCTATACTTACAAAGACGAAACTTCGCGTTTGGTTGCTCAAAATGCAACATCGAATAGCTCGCTAGGTGGCGAAAGCGGGGCGATGAATGCAATTGGTCAAGTTGCAAGTTTAGGCGTTGCTCTCGGAACAGTCGGTGCAGTTTCCAAAATGACGAAAGACGCTATGCAACCTATTATGAATGATGTAAGTGAAATAGCTGGTGCCAAACCTACGGAAGAAAATGTCGGCTGGACTTGTCCTGTTTGTGGAAAATCAGGGATAACAAGTAATTTTTGCGCTGATTGCGGAAAAAAAACCTGAAGCATCTGCAACATGGACTTGCCCTAATTGCGGTAAAAAGGATATCACTTCGAGATTCTGTCCCGACTGTGGAAGCGAAAAGGCGTAAAATGAAAGATTTATTGAGAAATAAAACAGTTTGGATAGTTGTAATTTATGCAATTATCCAGACTATGTACAGCATAATTGCAAGCATTTGCAAAATCCCTGCATATGTTTCTATTTTTGTTGCAATAATATTGCTCTTAGTTTGCTTAACAGAACGAAAAAAGTAGAGATACAAGCAAAAATGGATCCATTTTTGACATATAAAACGATAAGCAATTCACTTTACGAACTTGTCGATTTATCTAATGACAAAGACTTAAATCGAGAATTAGAAACAATTGCCGACGACTTTCGTTTTGCAGACCCGGTTTCAAATGCCGAAATGTACGATATTGAAGAAGATATTATAAATCTTATTGAACAAATAAGAGTTTGCATATTAAACGAAGATATTCAATCTTCAGCAGAGTTAGTTGCAAAATTGCACGCCGCAATATCTACCCGCAATCGTTTATGTAAAAACAATAAATAAATTCCACGGAAAGAAGTTTGTTGTGACTCAAATTGTACGTTGAAATAACTTTAACGATATTATAAATATCATAGAACAATCGAAAAGTAGAGTGATAAAAGTCGTAAATGCCGAAATGTATAATTCGTACTGCAAATAAATAAAAACTTGTTCGAACTTTGCGAAAATTTATCTTTTCGGTAATAAATTCGTTGATGAAGTTATCTCATATAAGGCAAAAGTGATTATGCTTTGAAATGAAGAAGTGTGAATGGAAAATATAGTTATTTATAAAAATGCGAGAACTTGTATTATCAAGAACTCGCCAAAGTGTCATTTTAAGGTTTCGGCTTAATATTTTCTTTTTGCACCGTATGTTGCTATTGACTTTTACTGTAATAAATGCTAAAATAGTGTTAATCAGATGATAATGGAGACTGCTATGACTTATGCTGAAAAAATAAGACAATCGCGAGAAACTCTTTTGATGACTCAAGGCGAGTTTGCAATAGAACTCGGGGTCAATTCGATTACCGTTTGCAGATGGGAAACAGGCAAAACTGAGCCCAGTATAAAAGCGAAAAAAGCTTTTAGAGAATTGTGTGAACGAAAAGGCTTTACTTTTGACGAAAACAATGGCTAAAACTCAAAAAACAATGCGAAATATGCGTAGCAACAAAGCAAAACAGAAAACTAGAATTATTGTTGCACAACTAACTATGAAAATGCGGGTTACGATATAGGAAAAACTATAAAAATTAGTTGGCCAGCTTGAGATCGTGTTTGTAGGGAAGAAAACCGCAATTTTCGTGGAGAGAAAAGGTGGCACGGATACGATTGGGAAAATCAGAAAAACGATTTTAAATTGCATCAAGATTTTTGTATTCAGAAAACAGAGCGCAATATCGCTCGTAATAAGTCCGTAAATCTACAATTGAAAAATAATAGTGGAATGTATTGAGATTTGGGGATTTCGAAACTAAAAACACTTTTCGCATTGTGTAGATAAAAAAGAAAACGCATACAACGAAAAGCCACCAACAGAACGGAGATATAAGATGTTAAAAAGTATTGATTTATTCGCAGGTATCGGAGGCATACGGCTCGGGTTTAAAAATGCTTTCGGCGATGAATTGAAAACGGTATTCGTCAGCGAATGGGACGAATACGCTAAAAAAACATATAAGGCGAATTTTCATGACGATTTTGAAATCGCTGGCGATATAACGAAAATAAAGGAAACGGACATACCCGACTTTGATATATGTCTTGCGGGATTCCCTTGTCAGGCGTTCAGTGTGGCAGGACAGCGTAAGGGCTTTAAAGACGATTATAAAGGAATGTCGCGCGGCACATTGTTTTTCGATGTTGCGAGAATTTGCACCGAGAAAAAACCAAAAGTGATTTTTTGTGAAAATGTAAAAGGATTGACCATACATGACAAAGGAAGAACATTCGAGATTATTACCGAAACGCTAAAAGAAATCGGTTACACTCCATTCGAACAAATATTAAACAGTCGCAATTTCGGCGTTCCGCAAAACAGAGAACGTATTTACATTGTAGCATTCAGAAACGATATTGCACCGAATGAATTTATCTTCCCCGCGAAAACCGACGACACCAAACGTATTCGCGATATTATGGAAGAAAACCCCGTTCCCGCGAAATATTATCTCAGCACCTGCTATATGGATACCCTTATCAGACATAAAGAACGTCACGCAGCGAAAGGTCACGGATTTGGATATGAAATTCGAGATCTCGACGACGTATCGGGCGCAATAGTTTGTGGTGGCATGGGCAGAGAAAGAAATCTAATTATAGATAAAAGACAGACGAAATTAACGCCTACCACCCATATTAAGGGGGAAATAAATAAAGACGGCATCCGAAAAATGACTCCGAGAGAATGGGCGAGATTGCAAGGTTTTCCTGACGATTATAAATTCGTTTTGGCGGATGTTCATCTTTACAAGCAATTCGGGAACAGCGTAACGGTTCCCGTAATACAAGCAATAGCGGAAAAAATCAAAGAGGTGCTCGACAAAAATGGCAGAAATTAAAGGAAAAAATAAAGGCGAATGGTCTGAAATATACATCTTTTTCAAACTGATGTCCGACAGAAAAGTTTTTGTTGCGGACAAAGATATGAATAAACTGAAAGATGTGTTCTTAAATATAGTCAGTATTATTCGCGAAGAAGTTGTGGGTAAAGAATATCGTTATTTTACGGGCGATAAAGTGGTTATCACGCTTAACGGAGAAAACGTAATGACTTTGGATTCTTCACTGTTTACAGAAAATGCTACACGCGTGTGGAAAATGATAACCGAAAATAAAGGTAATACGACTTTTACCGATGAAGAAATCAAAGAATTTCTCGAGTCGATTTTCATTCATAATATATCGGCTCCAGCGCAAAAGAAAAACGATTATTTCGGCGGAACGAAAGATATCGTTCTTGATACGATAGATTATCGCTCCGGCGTAAGTCAAATAATGGGCTTTTCCTGTAAATCGGATATCGATGCCGCATCGACGCTATTCAATGCAAGCGGAGATAATACTAATTTCGAGTACGAGCTGGTCGGAAACATAAACGATGATCTAATGAACGAATTTAATTCGTTATTTAATGAAGTGATCCGTAAAGGCGTAGTTTGTTACGATGTGGCAACTGGAAGTCGTATGAATTATTTGAAGTCCTGTGGCGTCGATGTAAAATTTGTAAATCCTGTAAAGGAAACAGCAAGACAAAATTTGATACGATGCGGTGGTTTGGAAACTCCTGCCATTGTTGCGGAAATGTTGAAATATTACTATTACGACAAATCGGGAACGGACACTTCACTTGACGAAGCGATTAAACACCTTGCCGAATCCGATCCCGCAGGGTATTCTTTCGGTGAGCTATACGACACATATCATCTGAAAATAGCAAATCTTTTGTATTCTATGTTCACGGGCTTGCGTTTTTCCAAATCGTGGAACGGCAAATCCGATGTGAGCGGCGGATATATTGTTGTTAAACGCGACGGCGATGTCGTTGCTTTCCACTCTTGCATTGCCGACGAATTCAAGGATTTTCTTGTGGACAAATTGAAGTTTGAAGCTCCGTCTTGCGGTCGTCACGATTATATGTCGATTTATAAAAAAGAAGACGGCAAATATTATCTGAAATTTGCCTTGCAATTCAGATTTAAATTGAAAAAATAATGCGAGTATGCAGTTTGTTTTGCGGAATCGGCGGAATTGACCTTGCCTTTACGCAAGCTGGGCATGAAATCGTATGGGCTAACGATATCGATAAATACGCCTGTATGACCTATCGACACAATTTCCCCGATATGGTTTTAGTTGAAGGCGATATTCGTATGATCGATAAACACGATATTCCCGATTTCGATATACTTGCGGCAGGCTTTCCTTGTCAACCGTTTTCGGTTTGTGGAAAACAAAAAGGATTTTCGGACGAACGCGGAAATTTATTTTTCGAAATAGGAAAAGTAATTGATGAGAAACATCCCACTGTCGTGTTTATAGAGAATGTCGCAAATCTTACGGAACACGAACAAGGAAAAACATTCAACGTTATTCATAACGAACTTGCGGGACGCGGATATTTTATTCGTTATTTGATTGCAGATGCTTGCGATTACGGCATTCCGCAACACAGAACGAGGATGTATATCGTTGCATTTTCGGACAGAACCGCCTGTGAAAATTTTACGTTTCTGGGAAAAGTTCCGCTCGAAAAACGAATAACAGATATTATCGATGTGGCTGTAAAAGCTGACGACAAATATTACTATTCGCCCGATTCGGCAAAGTATCAACGTTTAAGTCGATATATTACCGACGAAAAACAGTTGTATCGATTTGCGGATTACGGTATTCAATCGAGTAAAGACGGTATCTCGTTTACGCTCAAAGCGAATATGGGGACGTATTACGACCGCGTGCCGATTATAAAAGATAATTTCGGCATACGAAATATCACGCCGACGGAATGCCTTGCTTTACAAGGTTTTCCGAAAAGCTTCTCGTTTTCCCTTGCCATTCCCGAGAGAGAACAATACAAGCAAGCGGGAAATACGGTATGCGTGACAATGATAAAAATGATAATAAAAGGGAGTTAGTATAATGAATATCATAGATTTATTTTCAGGGGCTGGAGGTTTAACTTTTGGGTTTTACTATGATCTCGTGAACGGTCAATTTATCCGTGCTAATAATCGTTTTGTTTTTGCAAACGAATATGAACCTCGAGCTGCAAAAGCTTTTTCTGAAAATTTCCCTAATATTCATATGGAAAACTGTGATATACGTGATTTAACA
>OQVS01002753.1_pt1 | contig 10949 bp, 9 predicted proteins | sample 1691601 | NCBI WGS metagenome assembly OQVS01 (sample SAMN03418268, study PRJEB22391) | human gut metagenome | biome: human-gut; feature: organic feature; material: feces | host: Homo sapiens | place: Tanzania | collected 2013-01 | reverse complement strand
ACGACATCTGTCTGAAGCACAACGTAAAGATAGTTGCCGACGAAATCCATTGCGAGGATAAAAAGCGGCACGTTAAGCAAAAATCCAGTAAGTCCTACCGGGCACTGCGGAAACAGATAGTTGATGATAATTGCAACGCCGGTAATGCCGCTCTGTGCAATTTTATTCGGAATTGCAAAAATATTGACTCCGAGGGAATAAAGAAGGCAGCCGATGACAAAATATACGTTATCAACGGCAAACTTTTTCAGACTGTATTTTTTTAAATCCTGAATAAGTGATTTTTTCTTTTGCAAAGTTATCCTCCTTAACCGTAAATCAACCTGTATAATTCAAGAATCCTGTCCGTCCTGTTCATAAGGTAGAGGTAGCCGAAAAGAGTTTCCATCGCCGTTGCCATATGATAATCCGAACGACTGACATTCTTCGGCTGATGTCCCGATTTTGCATTTCTTCCGCGCTTAAAAACGGCGGTTTCCTCCTCGGAAAGAACAGGCATAATTTTTTCAACGCCCTGTGCCTGTGCCGTCGCTCTGACACGCTCAACCGCCAAGTGATGCAGGTCGTTTGCGGGTCTGTTTGCATCGCAGATAAGCTCCTCGCGAACAAGCAGGTCAAAAACCGTATCACCGATAAAAGCAAGCGTCAAAGGGCTTAATTCGTTGGGCTTTACTTCTTTATCTTTCAAAAAACGTTCCATATATTTTACGGCACAAAGTCGAACTCAAGATCGTATATCTCGACCGTGTCACCCTCCTGAATTCCTTTTTCTACAAGCGCATCGATTATTCCGCTGGAATGAAGCACACGCTGGAAATACTGCAAAGACTCGTAATCGTCGAGATCACAGCGCTGGAGTATTCTCAAAAGCCACTCGCCCTCAACGCTGTATATTCCGTCCTGAACGGAAATCGTAAACTTTCCGTCTGCGTTTTTCTCAAAGAACTCGGCAGGAATCTCCTCTTTTTCGTATCTCTTTATCGGAGGAAGCGTCGCAAGCTTCGCCGCAACGGCATTGATAATCTCCTGCGTACCCTCTGCAATCGGAGCGCACATGGTAAAATATTGATATCCGCGCTCGGTGAAATATTTTTCGAGCTTTTCAAGCTGTTCGTCCGTCGCAAGGTCAACTTTGTTGCCGACAACTATCTGCGGCAAATCCGCCATATCGGGATTGAACTTAACAAGCTCCTCATTTATCTTGTTGAAATCCTCAATCGGATCCCTGCCCTCACTGCCTGCGGCGTCAATAATATGAACGAGCAGACGGCAGCGCTCAACATGCCTGAGAAATTCATGGCCGAGACCTACGCCGTCGCTTGCGCCCTCAATGAGTCCCGGGATATCCGCCATAACGAACGAATTGCCCTCGCCCATTGAAACAACGCCGAGTACGGGAGTGAGCGTCGTGAAATGATAATCCGCAATAATGGGCTTAGCCTCGCTGACAACGGAAATAAGCGTTGATTTGCCGACATTCGGGAATCCCAAAAGTCCGACATCGGCAAGGAGCTTCAATTCAAGCGAAACGTCCCAGCTCTCGCCGGGCGTGCCGGGCTTTGCGAATCTCGGCGTCTGACGGGTCGGGGTCTTGAAATGGGAATTTCCCCAGCCTCCCCTGCCGCCCTTTGCGGCAATGAACTCGTCATCGTCGGACATATCTGCCATGACCTTGCCTGTAGTCTGTTCACGAATTATAGTACCTCTCGGCACTTCAATGATTAAGTCCTCGCCCTTTTTTCCGCTCTTGTGGCCTGACTGACCCGGAGCACCGTTCGGGGCTTTGTATTTTCTTTTGTATCTGAAATCTGCAAGCGTCGAAAGATTGTCGTTGACCTTGAACACAACGTTTCCGCCCCTGCCGCCGTCTCCGCCGTCGGGGCCGCCTGCGGCAACATATTTTTCTCTTCTGAACGCAACCGCTCCGTTGCCGCCGTCGCCTGCCGTTATTTTAATTTTTGCTATGTCTACAAACATAGGTTTACCTCATTCTGTTAAATTATGTCAGGCTCTTGCCGCCTTGATGTTTGCTGTAAATTTCTTTGCCGTCTCTGTGATCAGCTTATAATCGCCTGTTTTTGCGCCTGCCGTGAGCGATGAACCCGCTCCTACCGCAACAGCGCCGGCCTTTATCCATTCTCCTACATTATCGGCATCGACTCCGCCCGTGGGCATCATCTTTGCATACGGAATAGGTCCGAGAATATCCTTAATTATCTTAGGTCCGAAGAGATCGCCCGGGAAAATTTTGAGAATGTCCGCGCCGTTCTCCATTGCCGTTACCGCCTCACGAACGGACATAACGCCGGGCATCATCGGCACTCTGTAACGGTTGCACATCCTGAGCGTATCAAGGTCAAGATACGGGCTGACAATGTACTGAGCACCGCTGAGCATTGCGATTCTCGCCGTTGCGGCGTCCATTACCGTACCTGCACCGAGTATTATGTCCTTAGGGTCGTATTTATATGAGAGAGTTTCGATAACTCTGTCCGCATGAGGAACGCTGAAGGTCAGCTCGATTGCCGCAACTCCGCCCTCCATGCAGGCGTCAACGATTCTTTCCGCCTTGTCGGCATTTTCTGCTCTGACAACGGCGACAATGCCGCAGTCCTGAATTCTCATAAGAATATTTTCTTTATCCATAGTGTCCTCCGTCAATTATTGATTTTCGGCGCAGAAAGTATTCCCACCCGTCTGAGAACATATTCATTGCTCCAGTTGCACTTCTTGCTTCTCCATGCGTCGGGTCCGTGCCAGGGCTCGGCCTCGTTGACAAGGTGAAGCGGGCCGAAGGTGTTGTAGCGGTGAGTGTAAAGCGTCATTTCAACATCATGCTCACCGTCGGAAAGTCCGTCAACGCCGAGAATGTACGGCGGATAGATTATATTGCCCTTTTCCTCGCCGTCAACCTTGACGGAAATCATTGCACCCCTGTACCATGAAGCACAGATATCAAATTTTCCGTTTTCTGCAACTACCTTGAATTTGTATGTAATATTGTCGCCGTAGAACGGGAAGCCCTGTCTTGTTATGTCACCGAAGCCGATCTTTTCGGGCATAGCGATAACTGTTTTTTCAGTTCCCGTGACCTTAACGCCGAAATCGCCGAGAATAAACACGCTCTCAATGTCGGTCTTTTCGCCGTATGCATATGTCAATTCAAGTGTATTTTTACCCTTGATAATGTCGGAAAGCTTTACTCTGAAAATCGAAATATCAACATAGCTGCCGCAAAGCTCTTTTGCAACCTCACTGCCGTTGAATACGATTTTTTCAAGTCTGTCCGGCTCTTCAAATGCAAGCTCTGCACCGCTGTAATCAATCTCGCTGTCGAAAGTGAAACGCAGCGTAAGCCTGTCCACCGGCGGAATATCGCCCGAAACCCACGGCTGAACTATCGAACCGCCTCGAAGCGGAAGTCCGAGACGCTCACGGCAGATATTATCAAGACGGAGAATTTCTTCCTCGGGAGAAAAATCGGTCTCGCCCGAAAGCTTAAATTTTGCCATATCGAGCAGAAGCACGTTCTTTCCGTCGAGCTCATAGTCCACCAAGCCGACAACCGACTTGCCCTTGGGAGCTTCGGCTTTTTTCTCACATTCTGCCGAATCGGTCTTGCCGTCGGTCAGTTTTATAAGAAGCGAATCGTAGCTGTAAAGCTTATGTGAAATAACGGTTTTTCCGTTAATATACGAAGCGCCGAGCGGAGTTATCTCACCGCTTTGCGTATCGTAAAGCTCCGGCACAAACTCGCCGTCAACCGTAATTTTTATGTCACTGCCGTAATCAATATCCTTGATTTTCGGTTCCGAATCGTGGCAGATAAAGAGCCATTCGCAGTCGTTGTCACGGCGAAGCTGATAGATAAGGTTATCCGTCAGTCTGCCGTTGGCATATCTCAAAGTAACTGTTCTGTCGCTTTCAAGCGTATTGAGAAGCGAAGCTCTTGAAAAATCAATTCTTATACTTCTTTCAAAAAGCTTTCTGCCCCTGTCGGATTCAACGGCGTCGCAAAGATACGGCGCGTCGCCCATGAATATGAGCCTGCCTCCGTTTTTGCCGAACTCGGAAAGTCTGTCAACAGTAGTTGAGCGGAGTGTTTCGCAGCCGGGAACGATGACTGCATCGTATTCCATCTTTCCGACTCTGAGCGGATTTGAGCCCTTGTCGCAAAGAGACGGAAGAAGCGACTCTGAAATAAAATCGAAATCTATACTGCCCTCAAGCAGCCAGTTTGTAACGTTATCAAATCTTTCGTCAAGGCTCTCACGCAGAACGGCTGTCTTGTCGTTCGGTCCCCAGTGAAGCCAGAAGCTCTCGATCGGGTGAATGACGGCAACCTTGACAACAGGCTTGCCCCTTGTCAGAGCCGTATTGAGCCTTGCGAAGTGATCCTCGACAACAGAGAATTTTTTATACCACGGCGACTGATACGAGATTGAAGCGGGATAGTCACGCTTCGCCTCGCCGCCCATTGCATACCATGAAAGATGCGGAACTCTGACCGTTACGCCGAGAGCCGCCTGCCAATCGCCCTGATGCTTATAGGTTCTGAAATCGCAGTCCCAAGCCGTCACTCCGTAAAGCTCGGAGAGCATACCCTCATAGCCGAACTGGTGAACCGCCGACTGTGCCTGCTTTGCCGTTGTGAACTCGTGCCAGTTGCACAGCATATCAATGCCGGGGATATCAAAGCCCCTGTAGGAACGCATAGCCTCTCCGAGTGCGGCGCACTGACTGCGAAGCGTCGGTTCCTCCATCATGTGTCCCGTTAAAGCAATTCCGTTTTTGCGACACCATGAGCCGATATTGTCGGCAAATGAGCTTGAGAAAAGCTCTGAAATAAAATCGTGATATCTGTATCTGTGCACGGACGGCTTGCTCTCCGGCAGATCCCAGAAAAGCTCGGGGAGCGTCGCATAAATATCCGCGCCGTAAGCCTTTTCGTAAAGCTCGGGAACCTTGTCGGTCCAGGGCATTATCATGTCCATTTTATCAAAGGAATTGTTCATAACCGCCTTGTGAGTGAACTGCGGCTCGTCAGTGAAAATTGCGGGAACGGTCTTATCAAACTCGTCGCCTGTGCATTTCCTGTATTTTTCGTGAGTGACCTCAACGAACCGATCGACTGCGTCCTTTGAGAGCGTATCGGCATAGGTTTTGCCGTTGAACCAATCGGACTCGCCTATAATCTCCATAAACGCATACCATTTTGTGCCCTCAGCATCATCGTCCTCGCCGATTCGCTTGTAAGAGGACAAGTATCCGTCCCTGTCAAGCACAACATCGTAACAGGCAAGCAATTTTCCGTTATTGGTTCTGCCTGCGCTGACCTCAACGGATTTCTTAGCCTCTGCGGTCTTGAACGGAGTAAAAAGAAGATATCTCGCTCTGTACCGTACATCCTCCGTTACATATCCGCCTGCCGCTCCCGACGGCCATCTGTCCTCATCGTAAAGCCAGGCAAGCATTTTTTCATCCTTAGCCTTTTCAACGCAATCTCTTATGAGCTGCATATATTCATCGCTGAGGTATTTATTTTTAAGTCCCGTTCTGACGTGCATATGAAATCCGCCGAAGCCCATTTTCTTGAAAATTCCGATCTGTCTTTCAAGCTCGTCCTTTTCAAGCCAACTGTTCCATGCCCAGAACGGTGTTCCTCTGAATTCACATGTCGGATTTTTAAAAAGCTCATTTGAAAGCTTTTCTTCGCTGTTTTTCTTATATAGCATAAATCATCCTCGCTTATCTTTGTACTCTTGCACCGGCACCGCCGATTATTCTTTCAACCTCGGCTTTCGTTGCCATTGAAGTGTCTCCCGGGGTCGTCATGGCAAGCGCACCGTGAGCTACACCGTAATTGACAGCCGTCTGCGGATCGCCCGTTTCCATAAGGCCGTAAATCAGACCCGAAGCGAAGCTGTCGCCGCCGCCGACACGGTCATAAATTTCAAGGCCCTTAAAATCAAGTCCGTTATAAATCCTGCCGTCAGCCCAGCATATTGCGCTCCAGTCGTTGACAGTAGCGGTTTTGACCGTTCTGAGCGTTGAAGCCGCAACCTTGAAATTGGGATAAAGCTCCGCCGCATTTGCCATCATTTTTTTGTAGCCGTCGATGTTCAGCTCCTTTAAATTCACGTCGTTGCCCTCAACCTCAAGTCCGAGACAAGCGGTGAAATCCTCCTCGTTGCCGATCATGACATCGATATATTTTGCGATCTCCCTGTTGACCTCTTGAGCCTTCTCCTTGCCGCCGATATCGCTCCAAAGAGACGGTCGGTAATTGAGGTCATAGGAAACTGTTGTTCCGTATTTTTTCGCTGTTTTAACGGCTTCGATAACAACCTTAGCCGTTGTGTCGGAGAGTGCTGCAAAAATTCCGCCCGTGTGAAGCCATCTAACACCGAGAGTGCCGAAAATGTACTCCCAGTCGATATCGCCCTCTTTGAGCTTAGAGGAGGCGGTGTTTCCCCTGTCGGAAACTCCGAGTGCTCCACGGATTCCGTAGCCTCGCTCTGTAAAATTCAGTCCGTTTCTGACCGTTCTTCCGATGCCGTCGTATTTCACCCACTTTATCAGCGAGGTATCCACTCCGCCTTGAAGCATGAAATCCTCAACAAGCCTGCCGACCTCATTATCGGCGAGCGCCGTGACCGCCGCCGTTTTCAGTCCAAAGCATTTGCGAAGTCCTCTTGCGACGTTGTATTCACCGCCGCCCTCCCATACTCGGAATGAACGCGCGGTTCTTATTCTCGAATCACCGGGATCGAATCTCAGCATTATCTCACCGAGTGATATCATATCAAAGGTGCAATCGTCTTTGTTTCTCATTTCAAGCTTCATTACGGATATTCTCCTTTTTCCTGCTTTTATAAAAATCAATCATTGTCGGATCCTGTATCGCCCTTGCAAGCTCGTATACATGCCGTGAATAAAAGAACACTGTAAACGATATTTTTATAATCGGCGAAATATCTTTATTCCTTTGAAAATCCTTTAGCCATTTTTTTCCTATTCTTTTCGACTCGGAAATGACCTCTTTTTCGCATGACGTACCAATCGCCTGCGTTCTGTTGTAGAAAATCGACTGAAACAGGTATTGCAGACAATATTTTTTTAAAAACAAATTCGTTGAATCTTTCAATTTTTCACAGAGCATATCAAATGAATATGTTGTTGTAAAACGCTTAATCGTGAACCTCGATGTAACGGTCGAGTTCGGTCGTGTATAATAATAATACAGTTGACAATCTATCGAAAAGACCTTCGGGTTATGATTGAGTAAAAGTATAAAATAATAACCGTCCTCACCGTTCGTAATACCGACCGGGAAACTCTCTAACCTCGCGATGTCTGTTTTATAAAGCTTCGAGCAAGCCGATTTTCCGGATATGCTGTTGTATTTTTCGGTGAACAGCATTTCATGGCTCGAGCGCTCCGGCTCGGGTGGTTCAACATAAGGCATTTCCTCGCTGAGACTTTCCGTAATTTTAAAATGAGAGCATACTATATCGGCATCAACCTTTACAAGGCTTTTGTGAAGCAATTCAACCGCCTGATAATGAAGATAATCATCGCCGTCGACAAACATTAAATATTCGCCTGTCGCTTCGTTCATGCCTCTGTTTCTTGCAGCGGAAACACCTGCGTTTTCCTGATAAACATACTTAATTCTCAAGTCGTTTTCCGCCATAGATTTTATTATGTCGGCAGACCCGTCGGTGCTGCCGTCATCAATACAGAGTATTTCAAGATTTTTATAAGTCTGAGCGACAATGCTTTTGAGACAATTTTCTATGTATTTTTCGAGATTGTATACAGGAACAACTACGCTGACAAGCGCTGACATTTTATCACCTCCGGTTTATACTCCCGAATATGCGTTAAAGCCGCCGTCAACAGCAATCGTTGTACCGGTTACAAATCCCGAATACTCCCTGTCGCAGAGAAAAAGCAATGCGCCTGAAAGCTCCTCGGGCTTGCCGAAGCGTCCCATCGGCGTTGCGGCAAGAATTTTACCTGTTCTCGCCGTCGGCGAACCGTCGGGATTCCATAAAAGATCCTTATTCTGCTTTGTTGAGAAAAAGCCCGGTGCAATCGCATTGACTCTGATGCCCATATCGGCAAAATGAACCGCCATAAACTGAGTGAAATTTGCAACCGCCGCTTTTGCCGCCGAATATGCCGGAATCTTTGTCAGCGGACGAAAGGCGTTCATCGAGGTTATCATAACAATGCAGCTATCCTCTTTTTCCGCCATATCACGGGCAAAAATCTGCGTGGGAATGAGCGTTCCGAGAAAGTTGAGATTAAAAACGAACGATATTCCCTCGGGGTCAAGATCAAAGAAGGTTTTCACATTCTCGTCCTTTTCAACAAGGTCGATTTTTTCAAGCGTTTCCTTTGTGGTCGTGCCCTTGGGGTTGTTTCCGCCTGCACCGTTGAGGAGAATATCGCATGTGCCGAGCTTTTCGGCAACAATGTCCCTGGCCTTTTTCATGCTCTCGGGTTCAAGCACGTTGCAGCCGACGGCAATAGCCGTACCTCCGTTTGAATTTATTTCGTCGGCGACCTTTTTTGCCGCATCTTCATTAAGATCAAGAACGGCAACCTTTACGCCCTGCTCGGCAAGGGTCTTTGCAAAGCCTGAACAAAGCACTCCGCCGCCGCCGGTTATAACCGCAACTTTTCCGTTAAGACTTTCATGCTTAGTCATAATATCACTCCGTTTTTTTGTTCTTTGCGACTGCTTCCCACAGTCCGTTGAGATATGCACAGCCGAGTGCACGGTCATAGAGTCCGTAGCCGGGCCGCGCAACCTCGCCCCAGATCATTCTTCCGTGGTCGGGTCTTACATAGCCGTCAAATCCGACCTCCTGCAAGGCCTTGACTATCTCATACATATCAAGGCTTCCGTCCGAGGAAAGATGTGAGGTTTCATTGAACCGGCGGTCTTTTATTTTTACGTTTCTCAGGTGGGCAAAATAAATTCTGTCGCCGACCTCTCTTATCATCGCCGGCAAATCGTTATCCGTACTCGCTCCGAGAGAGCCTGTGCAGAAGGTCAGTCCGTTATACGGCGAATCAACAAGATTAAGAAAACGTCTTATATCATCAATATTTTTTATAATTCTCGGCAACCCGAAAATATCCCACGGCGGATCATCGGGATGAATAGCCATTTTAACATCACATTCCTCGCAAACGGGAATGATTTCTTCGAGGAAATGCCTGAGATTTCTCCACATATCCTCATGCGTGATGTTTTTATATTTTCGGAACAGCTCCTTGATCTCGCCCATGCGCTCCGTTTCCCAGCCCGGCATCGCATAGCCGTTGGAGTTACTGTCGATCTCCCTGAACATATCCTCGGGGCTTTTGCCCTCAACCTGCTTTCCGTCATAGCAAAGGCAGGTTGCGCCGTTGCCCATATCCATTGCAAGATCAGTTCTTGTCCAGTCAAAAACAGGCATGAAATTGTAGCAAATCACCTTCACTCCCGCCTTGGAAAGATTTCGGATACACTCCTTGTAGTTTTCGATGTATTTTTCGGCATCGCCGTCACCGAGCTTAATGCTCTCATGCACATTGACGCTCTCAATACATTCCATTGTAAGCCCTGCCGTTTCGATCTCCTTTTTCATATCAAGAATCATGTCAAGCGGCCAAACCTCTCCTGCCGGCAAGGTGTGCAAAGCAGGCACAACGCCTGCCACGCCGGGCACCTGTCTTATCTGCTCAAGCGAAACGGTGTCCTTACCGTCGCCGAACCATCGCATTGTCATCTGCATAAGATCACCTCTTTCCGAGAATAACTTCTTCTCCGCTTTCAGAGGACTCATAAATCGCCGCAAGCTCCTCAACGGACTTGCCGCCCTCATGGGAATCTATCGGGAATCTGCTGTCCGAGGCAATACAATCGTAAAAGTCGTGTATAAGAGCCTCATGGCCGCTGCCCCAGTAATCCTTACCCCTTGCGATATCGCTTTCGGTGCCGAGAAGTTCAATTTCGCCGTTGTTATAAATAACGCAGGCATTGTCACCCTCGACCCTGAGCGTCGCTCTCTCGCAGAAAATATCAATTATAGGCTTTGCGTTAAGGCTGAAGGCCGTCGTTGCATCATAAAGACCTATTGCTCCGTTTGCAAAAACAAACCTTGCGTGAGCTGTGTCCTCAACCTCGATTTTATCCTTCAAATGGTCGTTGGCAACATGTCCCGTAACGCTGACAACATCGCTTCCGACAAGATATCGAAGCAGATCCTGCGTGTGGATTCCCTGATTTATGACAACACCGCCGCCCTCTTTTCTGAGCGTTCCGTGCCAATCATCGGAATAATAATCCTCGTTCCTGCACCACTGGACAACCGCCCTTGCGCCCTTAATTGCGCCGTATTTCCCTGTTTCAAGAGTATTTTTTATCGCTCTTACAGATGAATTGTAGCGGTTCTGGAAGCAAACGCCGTATTCATGCGTGCTCATGAGCTGAGCCATGCGGATTTTCGCAAGCTCCTCCCTGTTCATGGCGCACGGCTTCTCGCAAAGGACGTGGATATCCCTTGAAAGAGCCTCGACCGACATTTCAACATGAAGATAATGCGGAGTGCAGATATGCACGGCGTCAGGGTGATCCTCATCAAGCATTTTTATATAATCATAGTATGCCTTGCAACCGTATTTTTCGGCAGCCTTGTCTGCTTTTTCCTCAACGATATCGGCAACCGACGAAATCTCGATTCCCTCCATGGAATTCAGTATCTCCAAATGAACCTGCGCAATGTTGCCGCAGCCTATAACAGAAACCCTCATAAAACACCTCAGTATGTATCGCTCATATCGTCGGCAACCTGCTCGACAACGTTTGTTTTTGCTTTGGAGTTCTTAACGTGCTCCATGAGCAAATCGTAATATTTATCCTCGTCAAAAGGAATGGAAACCGTTTCATT
>OQVS01002752.1_pt1 | contig 10955 bp, 9 predicted proteins | sample 1691601 | NCBI WGS metagenome assembly OQVS01 (sample SAMN03418268, study PRJEB22391) | human gut metagenome | biome: human-gut; feature: organic feature; material: feces | host: Homo sapiens | place: Tanzania | collected 2013-01 | reverse complement strand
ACCGCCGTAAGCAGCCAGCTCCAGCTCATCCGCATAGCGGCGCATGCCCGGTGTCGGTCTGCCCGATGCAAGGATCACTTTATGTCCGCGCTCCATAATATGGATAATGCCGCGCTTTGTTTCCGGCGTGATCTCCTTCTTGGAATTTGTCAGTGTTCCGTCAATATCCAGTACCAGTACTTTTGTTTTCATTTTGTATCCTCTGTTTTCTTTTTTGTCATACCTCTATCTTCTGCACGATATCACATCATATTTGCAATCAGTCAGCTCTTCAAATTATATACATTCTATGATTGCTTGTCAAAAAGTACAAGAAAATCCCACTTTATCTCTTTTCCGGCAAAGCGGCGTATGCTATCATATTACTAAATACACTCTCGAAAGAATGGCAGTTTTCTGCCGCAAAACGGAGTAAAGATATGATACAGGAGGTTTAGAACATGAAATTCCACTTTAGTGGTCAAATTTTATCCGAAAACGGAGAACTGAAAATAAATATACCGTTTAATGTATGGGAGGTCTGCGACAGCCAGGGTGTCCTTATGATCTCCGTCAATGCCATGGGGCTTTCCTGGGAATGTAATCTGACACCGCTCGGCAAGGGCTATTACACCATTCCGGTGACAGAGCAGCAGGCAGAGGGACATATGGACGAAGAATTCCCGGTTGTCTTTGAAATCTTAAACCGCAGCCCGCATTACCGCGGCGATTCTCCTTATTCCGCTGCACAGCCGATCCGAAAGATCGATTCCGTAAAGCTGATCACACAGCCAAACGACGGTTTATGCGGACAGACCTGTATCGCCATGCTGGCAGGGGTTACACTTGATGAAGCCTGTGAGATCATGCACTGCAGAGACTGGCAGGCAAGTATGGGCAAAATGGTCGACACGCTCGATTATCTCGGGCTGCAGCATGAAAATGTGATCTACTATACACAGGGGGCAGAGGTCACACTTCCGAAATGTGCGATCTTAATGGAAAAGATGGGACGCTACAGCCATTATCTGCTCTGCTATGACGGTACCTATTACGATCCGACCATGGGTATTTTAGACAGCTTCGATCAGAAGAATCTTGTTGGGTATCTGGAAATTAAAACTGCATAAATAACGTGTTATAATTGGGGGGCTTTATGAAACATAAATATGGTATTTTCTTTCTTTTTCTGGGACTGGTCCTGCTGATCTGTCCTTCTTTATCTGTCAACGCCGCAGGGAAAAGCATGACATTGCTGAAAGGGGAAACAGCCACTTTTTCTGCAGGCAGCGGTTATACCTATACCTCATCCGCTCCGTCTGTCGTCCGTGTCAATCAGAAAACCGGGCGCATGAAGGCAAAAAGCGGCGGAAAAGCTGTGATCACTGCAAAATCAGGTAAGAAAAGAGTAACCTGCACTGTAACTGTAAGGGATAAGGTTGACATTATCGTCTTTGCAGGGCAGAGCAATATGACAGGTGTCGGAAATACAGCCCTGGCACCAAAGCTCAAGGATCATGCAGGCTATGCATACAATTATGTAACTGAAAAAAACAAATTTTCTGATCTGAAAGAACCTTTTGGCAGAGGACAGGATGATGAAAATCTCCAAAACTATGATTATGCCAGGGGTTCTATGGTAACAGCCTTTGTCAATGCCTATTATCAGAAGACAAAGACGCCCGTGATCGCCGTTCCCGCTTCCGCAGTCGGAACCGGCTCTGTTTCCTGGGTGGATTTCCGATATAAGTCCGTGGTCACCAGAGTCAATGCGGCAAAAAAGCTCGCACAGAAAAAGGGGCTGACTGTCAGGCATACGTATCTGATATGGATGCAGGGTGAAAACGATGCATTTGCCGGTATGTCTGCAAGAGCACATACCTCCAATCTGAAATCCATGTATCAGAAAATAAAAAAGAAGACCGACATGGAGCAGTGCTTCATCATCGGACTTCCGAAATATTATAATGATGCTAAAATAGCCAAGGGTTATACAAGAATACGAAACGCACAAACAAAGCTTTGCAAAAGCAGCAGCTCTTTTACGATGGGTTCTGCCAAAGCCGCAACTCTTTCCGCCGTCTACCTGCAGGGAGACGGTCTTCACCTGACGCAGAAGGCACTGAACCTGATCGGGACAGATGCGGGCAGAAACGTCGGCAATTATGCAAACTGCGACTGATATGTTTCATTTAACCAGACTACCGCTTCCTCCTTGCCCTCCGGGGTAAGGGGGAAGTCTTTTTGTATTTTTTTCTCCGGCGCTGTTTTGGAAAAGCAGAACGGCTCCGGCCATGCATACGCGGTCAGTACCGTGTCTTCGTCCCTGCTTTCTTTCCGCAGCATATAGCGCATTCCCTGATAACCACCCGTATATTCCAGTTTTTTGATAAAGTTCAGTGATATTTTTGAAGGATCAATCATGTTCTTCCTCCCATTTCGCATAATAGAGCGCGCAATCTACCGCACGCTTCCAGCTTCTGACAAGCTCCTGTCTCTTTTCCTGTGGCATGGAAGCGGTAAACACCCGGTCAAGCTGCCAGTTTTCCTTGATCTCCTCCGTATCCTTCCAGTAACCGACTGCCAGACCTGCCAGATAAGCCGCACCAAGTGCGGTTGTCTCAATACAACGCGGACGCTGCACATCCACACCAAGCAGATCTGCCTGAAACTGCATCAGAAAATCATTGGCACTTGCACCGCCGTCCACCTTCAGCTTCAGCAGGGAAAGCTCCGCATCCGCACGCATGGCAGTGAGCACATCCATCGTCTGGAATGCGATTGACTCCATAATAGCACGTATAAAGTGTTCTTTCTGACAGCCTCTCGTCAGCCCCGTTACCATACCTCTGGCATATGGATTCCAATAAGGCGCTCCCATTCCCGTGAAAGCGGGAACGATCATCGTGCCTGCGGTATCTTCTACCGATTCGCAGATCTTCTGTGTCTGCGGCGCCTGCTCGATCAGATGCATTCCGTCCCTGAGCCACTGGATCGCAGCACCTGCCACAAAAACACTGCCTTCGAGTGCATATTCTGCTGTTCCGTCCGCGGATGCGGCGATCGTTGTCAAAAGCCCTGCTCGTGACTTCACAGCCCTGTCACCTGTATGCATCAGCATAAAACAGCCCGTTCCGTATGTATTTTTTACCTCTCCCTGTGTAAAACAGCATTGCCCGAACAGCGCTGCCTGCTGGTCGCCCGCTGCACCGGCGATCGGAATACTTTCTCCCAGAGAACCCAGATTTGCATAACCATAAACATGGCTGCTCGGCTTTACCTGAGGAAGCATGGAAGCGGGGATCCGGAAATAATCCAGTATTTTCTGATCCCAGCACAGCGCATGAATATCAAACAGCATCGTCCTGGATGCATTTGTATAATCTGTCACATGTACTTTTCCTCTGGTCAGATTCCAGATCAGCCATGTATCAACCGTTCCGAACAGCAGATTTCCGGCGTCTGCTTCCTGTCTTGCATTTTCGACATGATCGAGGATCCATGCAATCTTGGAAGCGGAAAAATACGGATCCGGCAGAAGCCCTGTCTTTTCCGTGATATAGGCAGAAAGCACCGGCTCTTCTTCCTTTAGGCGGTCGATCTCCTTTGCCGTTCTTCTGCACTGCCAGACAATGGCATTGTAGACGGGCTCGCCTGTCTGCTTATTCCAGACGATCGTTGTCTCACGCTGGTTCGTGATCCCGATACCGGCAATACACTCATCCTCACCCAGCATTGTCAGTGCTTCCGTCATGACCGAATACTGGGAAGACCAGATATCCTTCGGATTGTGCTCTACCCAGCCCTCCTGCGGATAGATCTGTGCAAATTCCTTCTGTGCTTTTGCACGGATATTCCCCATTTTATCAAACAGAATACATCTGGAGCTTGTCGTACCCTGATCGAGTGCCATCATATATTCTTTCATACCGTTCTCCTTGTACTAACAGACATTATGCATAATCAATTTTAAAAACCAGCTGAATGATAAAATACTGTCCATCATTCATGACTTCTACACTTCCACCCATGGATTTCATGATCTTTTCCACAATTTTCAGCCCGATCTTCGTGCTTTCCACCTTGGAGGTATCCTGTCTGATACCGTTCTGCACCATTAAAAGCAGTTCTCCCGGCTGCAGTGTATAGCTGATATTGACAGGAACCGTATTATCTCCGTATTTGCGCAGATTATGGAATATATTGTCAAAAATTCTGGCAAATTCCTCCGGATTGATCAGCATGCGGAAAGCTTCTGTAATCGGTGAAAAAGAAACAACAAAGCCCTGGCTGTTGATATAGGCGATCTGTTCCTTCAAGACGGAATTCAGCAACGCTTTGCCATCTACCTCGGACTGCTGCGCTTCCTGCTGCTGCCCGCCAAATGCAAGGAAATACCGGAACAGCTTGTCTGTTGTATCCTTCATGATAAATGCATTGCTTCTCGCCTTCTGGATATAATCAAACAGTTCCTCTTCCTGTGTAAATTTGCGCCGGTATAAGATCTCCAGATAACCGATCTGCTTTGTCAGAGGTGTCCGCAAATCATGCGACATCGCCGTGATCAGCTCATGGTTTGCCGTAATGGCATCTCTCTCTGTCTGGATCTTATGCAGTACATTCCGCCGCAGATTATTGATGCCCTCTCCGATCTGCGACAGTTCATCATTTCCGCTTACTGTGACCTCGTGATCCAGATCTCCCGCTTCAAGCAGGCGCAGATCATCCCGCAGACCTACTGCATCAGCAAAAAGATAAAAAATAACGTCGAGATCAGCACAGAAATAACAAGTGCGACCGTCGTATACCGTTCTGTCATTCTGTCGAGAACCGGTTCGCACAGGACAACCGCATCCTTGAAACGCACCTCGTACGGCTGTATCTCCTGCGGTCTTTGGTAAATCGAAATGACGGAATTGTTATATTTTGCCTGCAGTGTTTCAAGCTCACGGATCGTATCTTTTGTGCCCAAAAAGGAAATTGTCACGCCCTTTTTCTTTTCCCACTGCAGGATCTCCTTTTTGTTGATCGTGGAAAGTCCCCGCTGGGAAACAAAAGCCTGCAGCTCCGCCATGACCTGATCCTTCTGCGTCTGCTGTACATTCCTGTTTTCCATATGACGATAAATAATGCTCCTGCTGCCAAAGAAAAGCAGCGCAAGCAGCAAAACAGAACCCGTTGCTGCCCCCATACAGCAGAGAGACAGCTTTTTCCAGAGCTTTGTCTTAAATACAGAGGTATAGATTTCTTTTTGCTTCTTTTCCTTACTCAATATAGTAGCCTCTTCCCCACTTATTCTTGATCAGCTCACCCTGTCCTTCTTCCTGCTTGAGTTTTTCCCGCAGATTTCTGATATGCACCATGACTGTGTTGCTTGCAGAAGGTAGAAAAGTATCCTTCCAGACTGCTTCATAAATCTCCTGCAGGGAGAATACCTTACCCTTGTTTTCGGAAAGAAGCAGTAAAATACCATATTCTGTATTTGTGAGCTCCACGTTTTTACCGTTTTTCGTCACGGAAACCTGATCCTTGTCGATGACGAGATCGCTGATAAAGACCTGCTTTTCCTTCTGCGGATCGGACTGCCCGCCATATTGTCTGTATCTGCGCATCAGACCGCCCACTCTGGCGATCAGCTCTGTATAAGAAAACGGCTTCTGCATATAATCGTCGCCGCCTGCCAGAAAGCCCTCCACCAGATCGGTTTCTCTGTTCTTCGCTGTCAGAAACAGGACCGGAACCTGCGAGATCTCACGGATCTGTTTGCAGACACTGTATCCGTCCATATCGGGCATCATGATATCCAGAATGATCACATCCGGTAAAAATGTCTTTTCCGTCAGCATTGTCAATGCCTGCATTCCGTCTGCCACGGTTTCTACCGTATATCCTTCACTCGAAAGAAGTACCTGTACGATCTCACGGATCTCCGCATCATCGTCTATGACCAAGATATTGCCTGTTTTCATGCATTTTCCTCCTTTTGCATCACAAATTCCTTGTTTCCCGTAAAAGCCACTGCTTTTCTTCTTCTGTTAAATAAGGTGCCAGTGTTTCATATACCTGTTTCTGGTAACCTTCAAACAACTCTTTATCCCGCCCGGTCAACATTTCCAGATCGACCGCCTCCGGATCAAAAGGTACAAACGTAAGCGGCTCAAACTGCATAAACTGTCCGTATTCTGTCTTTTCCGCATGCACGCACAGGATCAAGTTTTCCAGACGGATCCCATATGCACCTTCTATATAAAGCCCCGGTTCATCGGAGGTGATCATTCCCTGCTTGAATACGCCATCCTCCGCCACGCGGCTTCGGATCGCATTCGGACCTTCATGCACATTCAGCAGATAACCGACACCATGTCCCGTTCCATGCTTGAAATCCAGCCCCATTCTGTATAAGGGCTCTCTCGCCAGATAATCCAGATGTGCTCCGCTCAGTCCGTAACGGAATTTTGCATCCATCAGACGTAAGTTACCCATAAGTACCGCGGTATAATGCTGCTTTTGCAATTTTGTGACCGGTCCCATGACAATTGTCCTTGTAATATCTGTCGTTCCCTCCAGATAATGCCCGCCCGTATCTGCCAGAAGAAAACTTTCATTCCCAAGCGGGATATCCGTTCCTTCTGTCGGCTCATAATGCACGATAGCACCGTGACTGCCATAGGCTATGATTGGCGCAAAGCTCTGTCCCAGATAATGGGGCATCTGCTTCCTGTAGCCTTCCAGCTTTTCTGCCGCGGAAAGCTCTGTAGCTTCTTCCCTCCCGGTTCTGACCTCTGTCTTCAGCCAGCGGATAAAACGTGTTACCGCAACGCCGTCCCGGATATGCGCCAGTCTTTCATTTTCTATTTCCGTATGATTTTTCACTGCCTTTTCCAATGCGACCGGGCTCTTGGCGGTCATAATCTTATATTTGCCCTCCAGGAGACTTACAATTTTGTAATTTACCGTATCTGCATCCAGCCAAATCCTGCTTCCCGCCGGAAACGATTTAAGATCCTGATAAAAGTCCTCATATGCCCTGACATCGACTGCTTCCTCAAATACCGGTAAGGATTCCCTGTTACGGACATATAAGGTTGCTCTTGCCCCCGAAAGCACCAGATAAGAAAGAAAGACCGGATTATAGGCAATATCATTCCCGCGCAGGTTCATGATCCAGGCGATCTCATCCAGCGAAGTCAGGATCAGGTAATCAACACCCTGCTCCTGCATCTTGATCTGTGCAGCCTTCAGTTTGATGTCTCTGCCTGCCCCGGCATAGGAAAGCGGAAGCTCCCAGATCGGCTCTTTGGAAAGTGCAGGTCTTTCTGCGCCCCAGATCTCACCTGCCAGATCCTTTCCGTCCTCTATCTGCGCCTTCCGGCCACACGATTTTTCAATTTCCTGCTGCAGCGTTTCCACATAAGCAGCACTGACGATCCTGCCATCAAAGCCGATCCGCAGTGTTTTTCCTGCCTGCTTACATTCTTGTAAATAGCCGGCAATATATGCAGTTCCCGTCGGAACATCAGCTTCTCCCATTTTCATTAAACGGATACCCGTTCCCGCAAGCTGCTCCTCTGCCTGCAGAAAGTATCTGCCGTCTGTCCATAAAAAGCTTCCCGATTCAGTCACAAGAAGCGTGGCAGCAGATCCTGTAAATCCGCTAAACCACGCGATCGTTTTAAAATATTCGCCAATATATTCCGAACCGTGAAAATCATTCATCGGGATCAGATATGCACGCAGATCTTCCTGCTGCATCCTGCTTCTCAGCTGATTCGTCCTGACTGCATAGATATTTTCGCTCATTTCCGATACACTTCCTTTATAAAGTCACAGGTCTCATAAGGCAGATCAAAATAGGTTGCACCTGCTGCATAGGGCGCAAGCAGATATTCATTCGATACGATCGTCATGCCATCTTCTGTCAGATACCAGGAATCCTCTGTCAGCACATCCGGAATATATGTTTCATATTCTTCAAAGAAGATACCATATCCGTCTTCCTGCATGGATTTTTCCTGCATCTCCTGTGCTTTCTCAAGCAGGATCTGATCAACCTCAGCTTTTCCGTCTTCTTCATTTTCCATCAGATCGGCAAGCTGGATCCTCTGCCCTGTTTTGGCATCAAAGGTAACACCTGCCACTATATTGTTACCATGTGCACCCCCTGTATAGGTTGAGGACTGCTCCTGAAAACTGATCACTGTATCGTCCTGCCGCATTATCGTGTAATCACAACTACTATAATAGCCAAAGGTATCTTCCGTCGGTCCCTCCGTTCCGTTTTCCTTCGCAACATCCACTCTGATCTGATAATCCTCTTTTGCCCACTCATAATATTCGTTACAATCTGCCATCAGCTCTTCCTGACGTTGTACAAAATAGCTGTTGATCTGCTCTGCTGCTTCCGGATTATCCGCACTGGTTACCTTTGGCATATTGAATTCATACTGCAGATAGGAAATCGAGCCATCGTCTGATTTCATCTCGCCCGTTTCTTTTTCAAAGGAAATCTCAAAGGATGCTGCTTTACCGGATACATTTTCCGGAGCAGCGGATGACGCATCATCCTCCGGCTCTGCGATTTCCGTCTCATCATCTGTCGTATCTGTATCAGACGCCTGTCCGTCTTCCTCCTGTGTATCCTCCGCAGAAATATCGGAAGCCTCCTGCGTCTTATCTGCTGTCGCTGCTTCCTGCGTCTGACAGCCTGCCAGCAGGCTGATGGAAAGAAGCAGTCCACATAGGATCAAGGTTCTTTTTTTCATTTTTATCCTCCTACGACTTCTTAAAATTTATCTCATTACATACTATAACCTGTTTCACAGGTTATTTGGTCGCACATATGTGACATGGTTCATGACATTTATTACAGTAATTTTATTTTCTGTAAAATGCGGACCAGAGTGGCTCCTTTTGGCATGTTCAGGATCTCATCCTTCGTCAGCCCGCCTGCCCAGATCACAAGCGCAAAGTATACAAAAACCGCAACTAAGATCGCAACGCAAAGTGCAACCACGTTGATCTTCAGCAGCATATAGATGCCCTGATAGATCAGATATGCCAGAACGCCCATGATCAGGGAAGCAAGCCCCGGAACCACAAAAGTACGCAGCCATTCCTGCTTGTAATGCAGGGACTTTCTGACCGCTATATTATTGAGTACACACATCAGCAGCGAATATGTGATCATCGCAATCGCCAGTGCATATAAGGAAAGCTTTGTAAACAGCAGAAGCGGTACTAAAACAACCGTCTGCACAACAAGAGCAAGCGCCGCATTAATGACCGGAACATTGACTTTTCCGATTCCCTGTAATACCGCATTTGTCAATGTAGACAGCGCATAAAAGACAACTGTGACACTGATCGCCCGAAGCAGGGAAGATGCCAGTGCAAGGGAAGATCTCTGCGGGAATAATAGCTGTGTAATAGGCTGTGCCAGTGCAAATAAACCTGCTGCACACGGAATGGAGATCAGCATGGTTGTTTTAATTGCCGCTGCCACCTGATGACGCGCCTTTTTCAGATCTCCCTGCGCATAAGAGCCGGAAATGCTTGGGATCATGGCAGAAGACATCGCAGATGCGATCGCGATCGGAATATTGGCTATGACAACTGCTTTTCCTCCGAACACACCATAATTGGTCGCAATCTCTTTTTCCGTAATGCCAAGCACATATTTCATGATCTTTGTGTAAACAGTCTGGTTTAATGAGGTGGAAAAATTGTAAATAAATGTACTCAGGATAAACGGTGTTACCATGCTGAAAATAATGCTGAATATCTGGGAGTAGCTCAGTTCCATATGATTTCTGTCACGGTCTGCCCTGTGCAGGATAAACTTCTGGTTCAGCTTGTACACAAGCCACATAAAAAGAAGTGCGATCAAAACACCGCTGCCCGTACCCATGGCACTTCCCATGGCTCCGTAGATCGCCTGCGTTGTTTCATCCTTTCCGGAAACAGTTTTGATCAGCAGATAGGCAGCTCCAAGACTGACCACTGCATTTAAGATCTGCTCAATGATCTGGGAAAAGGATGTCTGCAGCATTGTCCGATGCGCCTGAAAATAGCCGCGAAGTACACCTAAAAAACCGGATAAAAAGATAGTCGGCGCAAACACACGAAGTACGATCGTGGAATTCGTCTCCACAAGCCAGGGCGCAGCAAAAAACGCAACCAGACTGGCAACTCCGCCCACAATAAACACATACAGGATCGAACAGCGGAAGATCTTATGGGCATTCCGATATTCGCGAAGTGCCAGCCGCTGTGCGATCACCTTGGAGATTGCAGAGGGAATGCTGTAAGATGAGATCAGCAGAATGATCGTATATATATTGTATGCACTTGTATAATAGCCGTTTCCTTCATCCCCTATGATGCCTGTAAGCGGCGCACGGTATAAGATTCCAATGACACGGACTAAAATACCGGTGATCGCCAGAATACCGGCCTGCATGATAAATCCATCATTTTTCTTTTCCTGACTCATTGATAACTCCTGTCATATCATGTAATAAATATACCCTGTTAAACGGAATCGAGAAGTAATAACCGTCTGCAAAATCTGCCGCAAGTGCCATCATTTCCCTTGCAATTGCGCAGCCGGCCGCTTCTCCCTCACTGCGGCTCATGCCATCCGCAAAACGTGCCACGATCTCATCCGTCACACACATGCCTGTCATCTCATTTTTGATGAACAGCGCATTTTTGCGGCTGACAAGCGGCATAATACCACAGAGGATCCGCGCACCTGTCTCTTCCTTGATACGTCGGATCTTATCAATCTCCTCTTTTGTAAAAACAGGCTGTGTCATGAAAAAAGTTGCTCCATGTTCCATTTTCCGTTTCACACGGTTGATCTCTACATCAAGTCTGAGCCTGTTCTGGTTGATCGCACCACCTACAAAAAACGGATCGGATGCAAATTCCTCCCTGTTCATCTCCTGAACCAGCTTCATAAGACCAACAGAACC
>OQVS01002751.1_pt1 | contig 10957 bp, 9 predicted proteins | sample 1691601 | NCBI WGS metagenome assembly OQVS01 (sample SAMN03418268, study PRJEB22391) | human gut metagenome | biome: human-gut; feature: organic feature; material: feces | host: Homo sapiens | place: Tanzania | collected 2013-01 | reverse complement strand
GACATTAGGATGGGGACATGGTATTAAACTCCTATATTTTCGTGCGTAACTGCTATTATATGTAAGTAATTGTTGCAATTTTTTAGTGAAGTGGTAAAATGGCTTACATATCTTGGATACCTATTCAAGAACACACAAGCGAGTCCAGATAACGATTTATCGTTAACGTTGGTTTCCTTCCTCCCGGTCAGTCGGGAGACTTAAAGGCCTGTCTTCGACAGGCCTTTAAGCTTTAATGTCCTAAACTTATAAATTAAGTTTCTCTCTAATTTTTTTAGACGACTCAAGTAGCCCATTACGTCCAGCAAAAGTATTGTTTACTTCATTGTAGCTTTTTTGGACATGGGAAATGTTATTTTCTAAAGTTTGAAATCTTTCGTAAAGTTTGCTGATTTTATCTGTAAAACTAGATATTGTGCGTACCGCTTCATCTAAGTTTTGACTACGTTTTTCTAAAGCGAACAATTCCTTAACAATGAACATAGAAGCTAGTAGTGTAGATGGAGTAGTTATAGCTATATTTCTTTGAGCCGCAAAATCAAGCAGCTCAGGCTTATGGGCAAAGGCTACGGTATATGCATTTTCTATAGGGATAAATAGAAATACAAATTCAGGACTATTAAGCCCAACTAGTTCATAATATTTTTTGTCAGCTAGTTCTGTAATACGGTTTTCAATGTTTTTAATATGAGTTTTTAATTCAAATTCAATAACTTCTTGGTTGTTTTCATTTAGTGCATCAGAATAACGCGCATAAGCACTTAAGGGGCATTTAGAATCGATGATCAGTTGTTGATTCCCAGGTAATGTTATTACAGCATCAGGGCGGTAAATCTTATTGTCGGCATTTTTTAAGACAAGTTCTCGTTCAAATACAACGTGTTCTTTGAGGCCGGCGGATTCTAACACTTTTTCAAGTATAACTTCACCCCAACAGCCAATTGTTTTTGAATTACCTGTAAGCGCTTCCGTAAGTCTGTTGGCTTCAGAACTTAGTTTGATTTGAGCTGAGTTTAAGAGCTCAATCTTTGTTGAAAGCATGGAGTTATGTTGGATGGCGGTATTGTTGTTGATTGCAACTTCCTTTTTGAAAGACTCAATACTTTGATTAAGAGGGGCTAGAATGTTAGCAACAGCTGTGGTGCTTTGATTTTGTAGTGCTTGCGCTCCTCGATTGATGAATTCCGTCGCCATATTTCTAAACGTTGAATCTAAAAATTGCGCATTTTTCTGTTCTTGTTTGGCAAATTCTACTTTTTGTTGTTCTAGTCTTTCTGATAAAAGTTTGTTTTCTGTTTTTAACTTTTCAGCACAAATTCTTGCTTGTTCTAGCTGCGGATGGAGTTCATCTAAATTAGCATAGCAATTGTTAAGTTCTTCATTGTTTTGAGTAAGCTCTTTTTTTAAACTTTGGTTACGTAAAAAAAGAAATATTGTAATAAAAAGGAGTACCACAAATATTGCAGCAATTAAGATGAAGAAAATAATTGTTGAGTTCATGAGCGTGAAGTAAGCAACGACGGCTTAATAAGTAAAAGACGTTTTAAGGTTTTGGGAAAACATTATTTGTAGTTGTTTTAAAAAACTTCACTATCAAATCTCTAAACACGTAGGATTAAGGTTAAAAGATTAAGGCTACAAGATTAAGACAGTGAAGCTTTTAAATTAAAAGGTGAATAGTTAAATTGAAGCTAAGATGTTCTTTAACCAAATGTGGCAAATCTCAACAGATTTGATATTTACACATTCTTTAGGTGAATGAGCACCGAACACGTCTGGCCCAATTGATATTACATCAAGCTTGCTATTTTGTTGCTGAATAATTCCGCATTCTAGCCCTGCATGTATAACTGTAGTTTTGGCGTCATGACCTGTAAGGTTCTTGAACTCAGAGGCCGCGGTTTGAAGCATTGGACTTTGGTAATTTGGTTCCCAAAATGGATATGAACTTGATTCAGCAATTTCAGCTTTGCATTGAGTTACAATTTGCGCAATGGTTTGTTCAATTAGGGTTTTACCACTCGGGGTTGAATATCTTGCTAATAGCTTGGCTGTAACATGTCCTTCGCTATATTCAAGATAACCTAGGTTGCATGAAGTTAGAGGATTTTGATTGTCGTCGTGTTCAATAACTCTAGTGTTTAGCTTTCTAAAATTGATAATATCTGGAGTTGATAACAACATAACGCTAGGCTTGTTGGCAGCTTCAGTCAAAATATCGGTAGAGAACAAAATGTTTGGATCGGTCTTAACAAATTTACTAGTGAGCCGTTCGCAATTTTCTTCAATGATTGATAAAGCTTTATCGGTGAATGCAGTTTGTACAGCAAGCATCATTTCGCCTTCGGCAGGAATAGAGTTTCTGACATAACCTGCTTTAATATTACAGATATAGGCTTCAATTGAGTTTTCCCACAAGCTTTCCGTTAAGGAAAGGAGGGCGCAAGCAGCGTTGATTCTGCCTTTGTCGGCATCAATACCACTATGTCCGCCTGTAGCGTGATGAATTTTTACCTGCAAAATTGAGTAATCGTCTGGAATAGAACTAATTTCAGAGTTTTGCACAATATCAAAAGAAGTGCCACCGGCACAACCAATGCAAATTTCACCTAAGTCTTCAGAATCGATGTTGATACCTAAGTTAGCTTGCACGAAATCTGGAGTAAGTGCGTTGGCGCCGACCATATCTGTTTCTTCGGATACGGTAAATAGACCGTGTAGCTCAGGGGCGTGTAAATTTGGATCGGCGAGTAAGCATAGAATAAGGGCAACGCCAATCCCATCATCGGCACCTAAAGTGGTACCAACTGCAGTCACAGTGCCATCAGGAGTTATAGTAGTTTGGATGGGGTCGATGGCAAAATCGTGTTGTGACGTTTCAAGTTTTACTCCAACCATATCAGTGTGAGCTTGCAAAATTACAGCAGGTTTGTGCTGTAAATCGGCTGAGGCTGGGCGCACAATGAGGACATTACCACAAGGAGACGTTTTACATTTTAGATTATGTGTTTGGGCAAATTCTTGAAGATAAGCGGTGATTCCGGCTTCGTTTCCAGATACATGAGGAATTTCGCATAAATCGGCAAAATAGTTCCAAACGTCTTGGGGAGTTAATTCTCTGATGCTGTTCATTATTAAATCCTTGTTATCGTGAGGTGTCGTATCTTGTCTTGCCTTGGGGTTTTAATAACTACGGTTACAGACACCACCACTTTTTCTTCAAAAGCCAAAGAAGTTTAAATTTTAGTATTAGATGATGTGGTTTAGTTTAGCTTTTAAGAACATCTTTATCAAAAATTCGTCTTCATGGTCACGGATATAAGGTTTGGTGATATTCTGGTGACAACGATTATCATCAAGCAGAATGACGCAATCTTTTTCGTGAATTAAGAAGTTGCAATCAATTCTAGGCTGAGCCACAAGTGTACATTTTTTCTTCTTGGTCTTCATGTTTTATCTCTAGGCAGAATTAAAGGGAAGAACATAAGGCATTTTATCACAATTGCAACCTCATGCTCTTTTTTAAATCGAAGTTATGATCCGTATTGTCTATTAATATAAATGTACTCAAAACATCGTTAAATTCATTTTTACATCTTGTCAACCCCTAGAAAAATATGCACAGCTCGTTGTGCACGGAATATGTTTGCAAATCTGTGTATAACGTTGTACATAACGCTCAAAAGGCGCATAAAACCGTGCGCAAAAAAAAATAAAAATATTTATGTTGCGTCTTTGGGAAAATTGTGAAATTGTTGTTTAATTGCGCGCTTTGGCAGAGTTGGTTACTTTGAAAAACAAAGGGTTACGGCATTAAAAATCTAGATTTGAACTTGGTTTTAAATTTGTTTATGCACAAGATTTTGGACCTCATGAAAAACGGTGCATAATTTTTGTTTAAATGTTGCTCAGTTTAGGTAGTTTGATTGTACCTCTCTTTGTATTTTGCCCTATTTTCAAGCATGAACTTTTTTTTCATTGTGTTAAAATTTAAGACTGCATGCTGAATACATTAAAAAGGAGCTGTTAAGGCTCAATATTAGCGGGATGGTGTAGCTATGACTGATATATCCTCTGAAAACCTTAGTGAAGTATTGTTTAAACCGACTCGTAAGTCGCTAGAAACTTCATTTATTTCTAATTCCGTGGCTGAATTGCCTAAATCTGGTATTAAAACGTCTTTTGATACATCATGTTGGTTTAGACAATTGTCAGAAACCTATTGGGGATGGTTAGGGTGCGACATGATAAAAATCAAGTCGGCCATTGCTCGCATTGCGGCTTCAAAAGGGCAGAGAACCAGAGAAGGTATTTTAGATACCGTATATGAATATGGGCCGGGAAATTGGATCTACGAATTTTCCATGCTCGGACGTGATTCAAACTTAGAAGCTCAGAAGGTAGAGGAAGCTGGAGATAAGGAAGAAGCTTATCGTCTTTATCGTTTGGCGTATTTATATTACGATATTGCTAGTTATCCGCATTTACGTGGGGATGAATTAGGTAGTCAAGCCACCCTGCAACACTATATTAACTACCGTAAAGCAGCTCAGCTAGCGGAAGGTGACTTTGTTGAAATTAAATTCCCAGTGGCTGGGGAACGTCAGCAAGCTTCGGCTTTTATCCATACTCCTGATAAAACTAAATTATGTCCATGCGTAATTGTGTGCAGTAACTTACAAAACTTAGCTACTGAATATTTACGTATCTACCGTGAATGTTTTTATCCACACGGTATTGCTTTGGTGGCTTGTGATTTACCGGGCATGGGCTTAAATTCAAACATTTCTCTTACCCCTGAAACAGGAATTATTCATAGCGCATTAATAGACTATATTAAGTCTTCGGTGCCATTTATAGACCAATCTCGCATCGGGGTAATGGCTCAGCGTTTTGGCGGGAACGTCGCTGTACATCTCTTAACGCAAAAAGAACCAGATATTAAGTGCTGCTGCATCATAGGGCCACTTATTAACGAATATTTTACCAATAAAGAATTCATGGTTAAAACCCCATCGATGCAAAGAGCTAACATTGCGAACAAAATGAATTTTGATGCGGCGCAATGGGATAATGTCATCCCGCAATTACAAGCGTACTCTGTGAAAAAACAAGGGGTTCTAAACGGTCTCCATTTAGATTTACCTATTTATATTGTAGGTTTTGAAGGGGACTATTTGTGTCCAAAGGCCGACTTGCAACTTTTAAAGTATGCTTGTAAGAATGCAGAATTAGAAATTTTATCGTTAGAAAGTGATGAACACGCTTTTAATGTATTTGCCAAAACATTAAAAAAAGTAACCGATTGGTTGGTTAGCCAGCTTAAGTCGGCGGAATGAAATTAAAACACAGGATTTATAAGTGAAAGCAAAAACAATAGTAGTGAAACTTGGTACTTCGATGCTCACCTCAGGAACCAAGAAGCTCGATACTGCACATATGATTGAAATTGTCCGCGCTTTAGCGGCACTACGTCGTGAAGGGATGAACGTAGTTGTAGTTAGCTCTGGGGCGATGGCCGCTGGTCGTGAAGCTTTAGGTCATCCGGATATTCCTAAGACTATGGCTAACCGCCAAATGTTTGCTGCCGTTGGGCAAAACTTCTTAATGCACACTTGGCAAACGTTGTTTGATATTTACGGGCTCCACATTGGCCAGATTTTGTTAACTAGAGCAGATCTTGAAGACCGTGAACGTTTCTTAAATGCTAAAGATGCGTTAGCGGCACTACTTGCAAATGGTATTGTGCCTATTATTAACGAAAATGATGCTGTAGCGACTTCCGAAATTAAGGTCGGCGACAACGACAACCTTTCGGCTCGCGCTGCCATTTTAGCTGATGCTGATCAGTTAATTTTACTTACAGATCAAAAGGGTTTATTTACCGCAGATCCAAGAACTGATAAAAACGCCGTACTGATTCGTGAAGTTGATGAAATTACTCCTGAAATTAGAGCTGTTGCGGGTGATAGCGTCAGTGGACTTGGCACCGGCGGGATGGCAACTAAGTTACAAGCGGCAGAGCTTGCTTCACGTAGTGGGATTGAAGTTGCTGTAGCCTCAGGGCGCGATCCGGCAATCATTGCTGATATTGTAAAAGGCAAGTTTGAAGGGACTAAATTTAAAGCGCAAGGGACTCCATTAGAAGCTCGTAAGACCTGGATTTTAGCGGGCACTAAGCCTACTCATAAGATTGTAGTGGACCAAGGGGCTGCTCAGGCTTTAGTTAACAAAGGTTCTTCCTTGCTACCGAAAGGTATTTCTTGCGTTGAGGGTGAGTTTGTTCGTGGGGCGGTGGTGCTTATCGTTGACGAATCCGGTAAGGTGTTAGCTCGAGGTATTTCTCGTTATGATAGCGCTGATTTAAGACGAATCATGCGTCATAACTCAGAAGAAATTGAAGCGAGACTTGGTTTTGAGCATGGGCACGTGGCAGTGCACCGCGATGACATGGTAATGATGTAAGCTGTTGGCATAGTAAAGGATATATTTATGGAAATGGAACAAATGGGCCAAGCGGCTCGGGCAGCATCAGTTGAATTGGCTCGCCTTTCTACGGCCGATAAAAATCAGGCTCTTAACGTTATCGCAGATGCTTTAACTCAAGCGAAGGCGGAAATTTTAGCAGCTAATGCTATTGATTTGGCCAAAGCTGAAGAACGTGGTATTGGGGTAGCGATGCTTGACCGTCTACGTTTAGATGATAAGCGTTTAAATGGCATTATTGATGATATGCGTCATGTGGCTAAACTTCCTGATCCTGTAGGGGAAGAGTTTGATAGTCGCGTGCTCGAAAATGGATTGCGTTTATGCAAGCGCCGTGAGCCTGTAGGGGTTATCGGGGTTATTTATGAGGCTCGACCAAATGTTACTGTCGACATAACTTCTTTGTGCTTAAAAACAGGTAACGCCTGTATTTTACGCGGTGGAAGCGAAACTCTAAACAGCAACATGGCGATTATTAAAGCGGTTAAAACCGGTCTTTTAGCTGCCAAGTTACCAGAAAATGCGGTTCAATATATTGAAAACCCAGATCATGCTTGCGTGACTGAGCTTTTACATTTAGATCGCTACGTTGACATGATTATCCCAAGAGGCGGGGCTCGTTTACACCACTTGTGTCGTCAAGAAAGTACTATTCCAGTTATTATTGGTGGCTTTGGGGTGGGGCACATTTTTGTGGATGAAACAGCTGACCTTGAACGTTCAGTCACCGTGATTGAAAATTCCAAAGTACAGCGTCCAAGCGCTTGTAATTCAGTTGATACCATCTTAGTTCATGAAAAAATTGCCGACCAATTCTTACCAAAATTAGCAGCCAAAATGCGTGAAAAATCAGTACGCATGGTCTGCCATGGGGACCATACCCAAGCTTTGGTAAGCCAAGTAGCACCTGAACTCGTATCACCAGGGCAGGAAGAAGATTTTGATAATGAATGGTTAGGTTTAACTATGAATGTAGCTATCGTGTCTGGTCTTGAGGCGGTGCTTACCCATATGCGTGTTCATAATGCTAGCCATTCCGATGCTATCTTAACTAATGATTATGCAAATGCTTGCCGTTTTGTGAATGAAGTTGGTTCTGCATGTGCTTATATCAATGCGTCTACTAGATTTTCAGACGGTGGTCAATTTGGGTTAGGAGCCGAAGTGGCGATTTCAACCCAAAAGTTACACGCCCGTGGACCTATGGGGCTCGCTGAACTCACCACTTATAAATGGATTTGCCAAGGTGACTATTTAACTAGAAAGTAAGATTAAGATTTTTGTATAAACAAACGTTTTGTGTTAATAAAATGTTTTAATACATAACATTTTTAGCATGTTATACAAGGGTTTATTTATATAAATCTTACATTATATGAATCTTACATTAAGTTAAATCGTTAATTGCCTTTAGCTTTCATTTAAAGGTTTATGTTGCAAGTTTGTTTAGAACTTATAGGCTTTGACTTGCGTGCTTCATGATTTAAGCTTTTAAATGGTGGGGTAAATTTAAGGAACCGCTTTGTTTTTACGAGGCGGTTTTGCTTGGAAGCTTAACCTTCCTAACCTAGGAACTAAAATTTTACATATAGGCCAACCTAAAAAAGGAGCATCTATTAATGCGTGACAGTGTGGCTTCAATGATGCAAAAGATTACTACTTCAAGACTATTTGAGTCTTCGATTATGGTAGTGATATTTATCAATTGCATTGTAATTGGGCTTGAAACTTATAACCGTAACTACATTTACGACCTCATCAACACAGTGTGTTTGATCATCTACACCATCGAAATTTTAATGCGTTTTGTGGGACGCTCTTCGCTTAAGCAATTCTTTACTAATGGTTGGAACATATTTGATTTATTGGTTGTAGTGGTAAGCTATATTCCTGACGATATCTCGGCTAATAGCGGAGTAGTAGCGGCGGTTCGAGTTTTAAGAATATTCAGAATTCTTCGTTTATTTAAAGCTAATATGGAGCTAAGACTTATCATTTCAGTCATGATAAGGTCCATGCGAGCTTTGACCTACAATGCGATTGTGATGCTTATATTTATGTATGTTTTTGCTGTTGCGGGTACTTTATTTTTTAAGTTGCCAGAAGCTCATGATTTAGAACCAACCCAAGCAAAGGTGTTAGCAGAATATGTGCAATCAGCAGCTAATATGCCCTTAAATAGTGACGATCCATATGGTAATTTAAATGAGGCGATGTTTACTTTACTGCGGATCATGACGGGCGAGGATTGGACGGATATACGCTACAATTTAGTTACCGCCTCACGGTTGCATTTGATCCCTGTGGCCCCATGGGTAGTAACATTTTTCCATGTCCTTTGGTATGTGTTTGCCGCTTTTTTGTTGATTAATTTAGTAGTCGGGGCGGTAATCAATAACTACCAAATGATCATGGATGAGGAAAAGAAACGAGTTGCTCGGCAAAGAGCTAAAGAATTAGAGTAATTCTTAGTGGCCTAAGAGCTTTGCTTCATGATTTTTTTTAAATGGTTGAAATTTTTTTCAGCCATTTTTTTTGGCCTTTTTCTCCTTTTTTCAGTTTCAGTTTCTTTTTCAGTTTCTTTTTCATTTGGGGCGGAAAAATGGCAAAGACCCATGAAAGCTAAGTTCATAAGTGGTGGCTTAGGTTTCAGAAAAATTCTGGTTTAGGCGTTAGATTACTTAAAAAGCACAACTTAAGATTGGGGCTTGATAAAATCAGATGATACCGCTTTAGGCGTAAAAGCGTATAATATGCAAACTCTGTCACATTTTATTATCTACAGGTCGCATCATGTACGAATGGAAAAATTGCACTTTTAAGATAGCTAAGAACCTCAATTTCAACATAAAAAGCTTAACTTTGCCTGACCACAGTTTTAGCACTTTTGTGGGCTTTAATGGTAGTGGCAAGTCAGTGTTTTCAAAAGCCTTGTGTGGTGAACTTGAGCTTCTTTGTGGGCGCGCTCCGGAACACGTTAATGCAGCGTTAGTGTCTTTTGAAAAACAGATGGAATTGTTTGAAGAAGATTTTGAACGCCGTAATACGGACGTTGAATCTGATTTAATTGGTTTTACCCCGATGGAGCTGTTTAAAGCTGTATCTAATGATGAGGAAGAAATTAAAAAGCTCTGTGCTTCGATGAATTTCTCCTATGCTTTAGATCGTTCCATTCATTTGCTTTCAAGTGGTGAAGGTCGTAAAACGCTCATCATTGAAGCGCTTCTTAAAAAACCTGAATTATTAGTCCTTGATGCGCCGTTTGATGGGCTTGATGTTGCGACCAGAGCAGATTTACAAGAGTTGTTAAGCCAGGTTTATGCAAGCGGGGTTTCAATTGCGGTGGTAGTGAACCGTTTTGATGAAATTTCTGAACTGTGCCAAAACGTTGGTCTTATTATGAGTCTTGAGCTTGCTAAGTTCGGGCCAAAGGATGAAATCATGGCTGATAGCACCGTGCATCAATTGACCCACTATGAACATTTGCCAAAGATTTGTACCTTACCACGCGTGCCTGATGATTGTATTGATGATTTAGATCGAACCAAACCGATTGTAGAAATGCATGAAGTAACGGTACAGTACGATGATCATGTAGTGCTCAATAAGCTTAATTGGACCGTAGGCCCGTATGAACATTGGCAAATAGCAGGCCCTAATGGTTGTGGTAAATCTACCCTTTTATCATTAGTTACTGGTGATAATCCGCAAGGGTATTGCAATGATTTACATTTGTTTGGCATGAAGCGTGGTAGTGGTGAAACTATTTGGGATATTAAAAAGCATATTGGTTATGTTAGCCCTTCATTCCACCTTGACTATCGCATCAGCACTCCTGTTATCAATGTTATTCTTTCAGGGTACTTTGATTCTATTGGTTTGTACGAACAACCAGGTGATGAAAAAATTAACTTGGCCATGAAGTGGCTTAAACTATTAGGGCTTGAAGGTAGTGCTAAAGCTGGGTTTAAATCATTATCTTTTGGTCAGCAACGTTTAGTGTTAATCGTGCGCGCTTTAGTAAAACAGCCGCCACTTTTAATCCTTGACGAACCATTGCAGGGGCTTGATAGCATGAGTCGCGAATTGGTGCGTCGCTTCGTCGAATTTTTGATGAAAAATGGCGAAACTCAGGTTCTCTTTGTTTCTCACCATGCTGAAGATGCGCCAAACGGTATTAATAATCGCTTAACCTTTATTGATAACGGTACTCGTACCTTTGATGTAAAAATTGAGCGTAATATCAACCAAGCCTAAGCCAAACTAAATTTAGTTTTAGCCTAAGGCCCGCAATTAGCTTATGGCTCATAATTGGCTTATGGTTTGTAGTTGTCTTAGGGCTTGTAATTGGCTGAGATAATTTGCTCCTTGGGGAAAATTAGAGCCAATGAGGCTTGGACTTAACTTTGGCTTTAAGTTTTAACTGAACTCGGCAAGAAGTCCCCCACCTCTAAGGTGGTGAGATGAATTG
>OQVS01002750.1_pt1 | contig 10960 bp, 3 predicted proteins | sample 1691601 | NCBI WGS metagenome assembly OQVS01 (sample SAMN03418268, study PRJEB22391) | human gut metagenome | biome: human-gut; feature: organic feature; material: feces | host: Homo sapiens | place: Tanzania | collected 2013-01 | reverse complement strand
AGGACAGATACAAATACTGTAAATCCGAGAATAAATATAAGTGCCGAAAGCACCGCCATTATTCTTGAGAAAATTTTTCCTGCTTTTTTCATAACTTATGAAACCGGCTGGACGTTGATTTTAAGAGTGCCGAGCGACGATGACAAACCTTCGATTGAGGACGGACTGTCTGCCGCAAGACCTATCTCATAATAAATAATAAACACATCGTTCTTCTCGGTTTGACTGTCGGCAAGCGATCTTCCGTCAAAAATCTTTCCGTTTGAAAGAGACGAAAGCCTCATGTAATCCGAACCGAAAAGCTGTGCTCCGTCGGTAAATGTTACAACTCCGTTTTTCACAGTTTTTATCGCCTTATACACGGTATATTTAACCTGAACGGAATTTTTTAGATCCGAATTCATATTTGACGGGAGAGAATCGATCGACATGCTTAACTTAAGCTTTTCATCGGTTGCAGTTGTAAGAATCATCTTATATTTTTTGTAGGTGCCCGATGTCCAGTTGTTAAGCTCAATATTTCCTGTTAATCTTGAATAATTTCCGCTGCTGTCGGCAGTATAGTATGCTACGCTTGCATACGTCGGACTGACAACCTCCCCCGTAATTGATGGGACAAAGTTTTGGTTTGAATTGCTGAACCACGCAAAAGAAACCGCTATAAGAGTCAGGGCCGATGCCACAGCTAATATTAAGTTTTTAATAAATGTAAACTTTTTTTTCATTGTAACATCAACCCTTTAATTATTTACCTATAACGCTCCAAACGGATCTGAGACCCCAATCAGCCTTAACCTCTTTGATTTCAACAGTAATGTCAACGCTGTCGCTTTCGTTTACTTCAATAAACTTGCCTTCATTAGCAACATCCGTAACGTTAAGCTCTTTTCCGTCAGAATCCACAGCTTTAATTTCATATCCGTAGCCCTGTGGAAGACTGAGGTCAATATATATTCCGTCTGCAACATATACGCTGTTAACGGCCTTCGCCTGAGCACCGACCTTCGTGAAAAAGCTGAATGCTTCGGCATTGTTATCGGCCTTTGTTTTAAGCATAACACCGATGAGCTTACCGTTAAGCTTGTTCGTTTTATCTACTATTGAATAGCCGATATCTGTCAAGCTGCCGCTCGCCGGATTTGAATATCTTGCAATTAAATTATCCGTTGAAGCGTAGTCTTTGTTCTTCATAAGTGTGATAACAAGACCCTTTGATCTGTCCACGCTTACGGAATTAGAATTTACTTCCGACGGAACCTTGATATCGGTATAATTCATTGCAGATCCGATATTTGATCCGGACATATATTTTACAGCAAGAGCAGCAAATTCAACCGCAGTTGCGAACTTATCCGAGGCTTCGGTTGACTTGAGAGTCGCCGGAACAGCATATCCGGATTTCGTGCTTGCAAAACCGATTATTGAAGCTTCTTCAAGAGCTTTTGTTGTCGAAGCCTTCATCATGCCTGTTGCGCCCTCAACCGCTGCAATGTCATTCTTTACCGTACAACTGTCAAAGAGAACATTCTCTGCCGAAGAAGTCTCGGCAAATCTGCCTGCAATATTTCCGGCTTTCTTGTCGAGCGAGCTCGTCATATTTCCGAAAACGGAGTTGTTGAGAGCAGTATAATCTGCTTCGCCGACAAGTCCGCCTGCATATCCGCCGGCTGATACATACGCCGTTGACACCGTACCGTTTATCTGAGAATTGCTTGATGAGCCGACCAATCCGCCTGCAGCAAGAAGCGACGAGCCGCTTACTCTGCCGGAAGTGATACATTTTTCTATCTTTGTACCGTTTGTTGCACGTCCTGCAATTATACCTGCGTCCTGAACCTTTCCGAACGTATTGACATCGGCAATTACAACGCAGTTTTCAATCGTTGCTCCGTTCAGTTCGCCCGCCAAAGCACCGACTGTTGTTGATGATTTAGAATCAATATCAAATCCCACAAGGCCGATATTCTTTACTGTTCCGCTGACGCTTGCAAACAATGACTCTCCGCTGAAATCATAAGCAACATGATTTGCACCGTCAAGAATGCCCGCAAAACTGTCTGCGGATTTAACACCGCTGAGGTCGATATCATTTGTTAATGTATAATAAACATCTTCGCGGTCACCGTTTTGCATCATAACTGCAAACTCGTCTGCCGTTCCGATTCTGTACGGATCGGACTTTGTACCCGAGCCCGAAAGAAGTGATGAATAAGCAACCGGAATTGCCGTTTCAAGACCGTTTGAATACGTAAATACAAGCTTAGCACCGTCAACAGCGCCATTTGCACTGACTGAAGATGTTAACGAATCATAAGTCAACACACCCTTAGGTTTCGAAGAAACTGAGGCGAGTTCAAACTTATGTCCGAGAAGCTCAAACAACTTGTAGTTACCGTTACCTGCCGCGATTATAATATCACTTTCACCGAGAACAGTATTTTCGCCGTCAAGCGTAAAAAATGATTTTTCGGTTCCTCCGAGAACACATCTCATTGCGCTGAGATCAACAGCCATGTATCCGGAGCACTGATAAGAATTAAGCTCTTGCGTACCGAAAATGCTCTCGTTCTGATATGATGAATAATAGACATTTGACAAGATTTTTGCATTTTCATTATCAGAGAATGTTCCCTTATCCGCCTTTGCAATAACTGCCGCAGAAATTTCACCCTCAGCCTTAGCGGCTATAACGGTGCTCTCAACAAGAGCCTGCTCGGTTTTTGCAATATATGTCGAATTTGATCCAACCTCTGCAATTACGCCTGCCGCAAGCTTTTCACCTGAGACGCTTCCGCTGATGAAACAGTTCTTCACAAAGCTGTTATTCGGATTTTCAAGCACGCCGATCATTCCGCCGGCTGTTTTAGCGGAAACTATTCCGTCTAATACAACGTTTTCAAGCTGTGCTTTTGCTGCACTGCCTACCGCACCACCTGCAATTGTTCCGGCTTTAACGGTAACGCTGTTCATTTGAATATCCTTAAGCTCTCCGCTGAAAATTCCCGCAACACCGCCTGCGGTCTCAACCGTTGCCGAGGTCGCATTAAGCGTTGTTAAAGCATTTGATTGGTTTATTGAAATATTTTCTGCTGTCAGTCCTTCGGCTTTTCCGGCAATAATACCTGCCGTACTTCCGAATTCACTTGACATTGCAGTTGAATTATTGACCGTTACATTTTTAATAACGGTATTTTTTGCAATGCCGACCACAACGCCTGCAAAATTAAGACCTGTTACGCTTGCGTTGTTTATTACAATATCAGAGATAACGGCACCGTCCGTCGCTCCGAACAGTCCGCCGAGAACATTGCCTGAAAGCATCAATCCGTTGATTGAATGGATCTTTCCGTTGTAAAGACCCGTAAAATTGCCCTTGAAGGCGCTTTTAGCACTGCCGATAGTTACAACGCCGTTTCCTACATTATAGAATCCGCCGCCGAAATCAAAGTCCTTTGCATCAAAGCTGATATCTTCAGCAAGTGCAAAGTATTTTCCGAGGCTGTCATAGTAGGCAACCGACTCAAGATCATAGGCATTTGAAATAAGATATGGCGATGTGCTTGTGCCATCACCCTTGAGCGGTGTGCGTACATCGGATTTAATGGCAAAATGTACCGGAATCCTTATCTCGCTGTCCGAATTTAACACATAGTAAGCCACAATAGAAATATCCGCCATGTGATTTACTTTAAGAACCAGCTTATCCTCGCTCGAAGAAACGACGCTGATTCTTTCCTCAGCCTCGGATACCCAGCCCGTTGTGCTGTCAAAAGAATATCCCTTGACTTTGGGAAGATTAGAAAGTGCGATCTCAGTCTTGCCGACTGTTGATATCTTTTCAACCGAAGGTTTAATCGCTGAGCCGTTCGGATTATCCATATCGACAATATTCGTGCTCTTTATCTCAGTTGACTCGCCAAATGCGGGAACATTTCCGAAATAAGTGGAAATAACCGTACCGCTGACTAACGAATCTATATTATCGGAGTTTATAGACTTACTGTCCTCCACAAAACCGACTACGATGCCGGCATTTTTATTAGTTTTCTCTGTTTTTATACGGGCGGCACATACCGAATCCGAAATGACGGCTGTCATTCCGTTGAAGTTGCCAATTCCCTTTACAATGCCAATCATTCCGCCTATGGCCTTTTCGCCCGATACGGTTCCAAGAATCTTTACATTCTTGAACTGGACATTGTTAAGTGCTGCACCGCTTAGCTTTGCAACTGCTCCTGCCGCAGCAACGGCATCGGCAGAAGAAACAGTCTCAACATTCGCAAACGACTTAATGTTTTCGGCAACAAGTGCACTCTCTGCGCCCGTTATATCTCCGACAATACCCGAAGCAACAGACGTTGATATAATCGTCGTCGCGGAGTCAACATAGCCCTCGTTTATAACAACAGCACCGCCGGCGTTATAAACGGCAAGAATTCCGGCCGCCACAGAATTTGCACTCTCTGCGCGAACGGTTGTGTTGCAAACATTTGCTTCTTTAATTGAAAGCTTGGCATCCATAGCTGCCTTGCCGACAATTGCCGAGGCAACGCCTGCTTTTATTGTTGTATCACGAACCTCAACACTGCTGATTGAAGAGCAAAAGCTTGAAGCAATACCGCCCGCAACAAATGCCGCTGTATCGGCAATCGTTGAGATCTCCGAGGAAGAAACCCGTGCATCGGCAACGGAAACATTTTCTCTGCCTGCGGCAATGCCCGAAATCTCGGACACTCCTTTAATTATCGATCCTTCAACCGATGCGGATTTAATTGCCGTCTTGCCCTCGGCAAGACCGACTGCACCGCCAACATATTCTGCTCCGTTAAGTTTAACATTTTTAATCTCTGAATTTTCCAAAGCGCCGTCAACGGAAGCATAGCCTGCAAGTGCACCGACATAGTTTGCCTTAGAATTAACCGAGCAATTTTCAACTCGGATTCCCGACATACCGGATGTTCCGGAAACAGAGCCTGCTATAACTCCCGAATAAATTCCGTCGGAAACAACATTGCTGTTGACAACCGTAATCTCCGAAAGCTTGGTGTTTCCAAATACCTGACCTGCAAGGACAGCCGAATAAAGACCCTTAGCATTTACCTGAGCCGAAGCGATTACAAGATTGCTTACCTCGGCATTTTCAAGCGCGGCAAAAAGTCCCGACTTGGATGTTCCGCTGATTTTCAGATTAGAAACCGTGTGTCCGTTTCCGTTGAATTTTCCGCTAAACGGAACAAGTGTTCCTCCAATCGGAGCGAACGTTGGAATCTCGGACATATCAATATCGGACTCGACAATAAAGCTCGACTTGTTAAGCTCCGTAATATTTTCACTGATATATGCAAGATCATATGCTCCGGAAACAATATAGTTTCCTGCACTGTCTTTTTCAAGTCCGTTTGAAATTTTGACGGTTGTGTAAAGACCCGTCGTCTTGTTTGTCACTGTAACGGCACAGCCCTTAACGGTTATAACACCTGCGGCACGACCAACATTAAGAATAAGCTTTCCGTTTTCTACGGTTACTTTCGCCGAAAGAAGGGATGTATCGGTCTTAACAGAATAGTCGGAAGCCGTCGAACCGCTCATTGCTTTAACAGACGGAAGCGTAACATTGAACTTTCCGCCGTTGCCGGTAAAGAAAGCTACCTCTCCGTCGTCAAATGACCACTCGACAAACTGAGATTTATCGGCTTTTGCAAAGTCGGCAGGAGTCTGCGTACCCTTGCTCATATATATATTTGAAATTCTTGTATCGTCAGCAGAAATGTTTGCAATAAATGAGTATTTTCCTGCATCATTCTTGCCCGAAACATAACAATTCTCAATTATTACATCGGTGGCATTCACCGAACCGATAACGATTGCCGCGTTTGTCGCTCTCTTGGAAGCGGCAATGTTTGCAGCAGCACCGCTGTTTGAAATTCTCGTTCCGTTACCGATTACAGAACCTACCAGTGCACCGAAAGATGCAACATCTCCGGCAAAATTAACCTCTGCCTTAACACGGCAATTATCAAGTTCACTGCTTCCTGCAACCGTTCCGAACATTACGCCGGAATTTACACCGGAAGCATTAAACACTGCGCCGTTTGCTATTGTCACAGAAACATTTTTTGCTTTCGCATTAAGTGCATTTCCGAGTACAGCCGACGAGAAATCGGTCTTTGAAACAAAGTTAATATTTGAAACCGTTCCGCAAACCTCAGTAAAAACAGGTGCAGAAATACTAACGGTATGGCCGTTTCCGTCAAGATTTCCCTTGAAAGAAAAAGCAGAACCGCTTACGGAGATATCCTTATTGAGCTCAGCATGAATGCCTTGCGCATATTTAAGTAAATGAAATTCAGCAGTATTTTCAACAACAAGCGGATCGGAAGCTGTTCCGTCGCCAACAGTGTTTGCCGGAACAACAAGTATCGGTAAATCGAAGCTCTGCATAATCTTCAGAGAGCCTGTTCCGATTGTTGAAGGTAAAGAAATCTCGGTTTTATAGTTAAACCATGCAACCTTATTTGCAGTAACACCCTTTACCGTTAAGCCCGAAACTGCAATTCCGGTTCCGCCCTGCTTAAAGCTGTCACCGATTGCAAAGCTTGCCTTTCCCCATGATGCAGAAAGCGCAGACTTTGAGAGAGTTACGGTTTCGCCGACCTTAACAGTCTTGAATCTGAGAGTGTCAATATCATTGATATCAGTTCCGTAATTCGTAGCGGAGGTCATTCTTCCGCTTACGTCGCTTGACCAATAACAATCTGTAAGCATCTCGGAAGTTCCGCCGACGCCAACAAGTCCGTTGCCCGAAGCACTGCACTTGAGAGCTACGAGAACATAGTTGTTCACAAATTTAGCGCCCTTTGACGCCGAGCCTGCAAGCCCGCCGACAAAATCGGTTGCTTTGCCGCCGACGACATTACCCGAAGCAAAGCTGTTCGAGATAATTCCTGAGTTGGTTCCTGCTATTCCGCCGTAAACCGTTTTTCCTGAAAGAGCAACGTTAATATATTCTCCGACATTGATTGCAGACACACCGGTAATTTTACCGCTGTTTTTGCCTGCAATTGCTCCGACTGAGCCGTTTGCGGAAATTGTATGAGATGCGGCGGAAGCCCCGCTGACATTGGGCTGCGTTCCAGTTACTTTTACGCCGGTAACGGTACCTGTGTTTACAGCCGCAACCATACCTGCGTTCGCAACATTTTTAAGCGTGAGAACAGATCTGCTGATCTCACAATTTGAAATTGTTCCGTCATTTTCGGCAACAAGAACAGCGCAATTCTTTACATCGGTGCTTACATTGATAACGCAGTTTTCAACAGTGAGATTTTTAATTGTTGATCTGCTGTTCAGATAACCGAAAATTGCAAAATTTTCTCCCTTGCCAAATGCAATGTTGAGGCCCTTAATGCTGTGTCCGTTGCCGTCAAGAGTGAAGTAAACATTCTTTGACGAGGCGCTGAGATTTTTACTTGCGGAAACAAGCGAACCGGAATAAACCGAGTTTGATGTAAAATCGCTTGCATTAAGGCTTGATAAATCAATATCACTTGTCAGAACAAAGTTTTTATTTGCACTTGTTGTGAGATTGACCTTTTCCTGCATTGCAACAAAATCGGTTACATCTGAAATCCTGTAAGGATCCGATACGGTGCCGCTTCCCTTATTGTATGCAACAAGCTCTCCGCCCTCGGTAGCTATAGTTGTGGACGAAATTGCTCCGCCCTCCTGTGAAACTGTCGTGGAAGAATTTGCTGCGGAGGCAGAGACTGCAGTTGTAGAACCGGAAGTGCCAATTTCATTGGCAGCCAGAGACGATGCTATTCCGGTTGAGGACAGCAACACTGCCGCACTGAGCAACGTTACCGCAACCCTCTCTATTCTCCTTTTAATCATAGTAAAACCTCCACTGTTTTCACTCACATCGGCTCCACGCTACCGATGCAGCGGATCAACATGTATTGTTAAAATTATATCAGCCGTTTTTTGCTGTCTTATTTGCCTTGAGCTTCTCTTCCTTGGCTTTCGCACGCTCTCTCGCAAGGCGTTCCTGTTCTTTTGCCTTTGCTCTTGCCTTTTCGCGAGCTATACGCTCTTTCTCCTTGGCTTTTTCTTTTGCGGCGCGTTCCTGCTCCTTGATTTTTTCACGGGCAATGCGTTCTTTTTCCTTTGCCTTTTCCTTTGCGATACGCTGTTTCTCAGCCTCGGCAGCTCTCATCTTTGCAATACGCTCTTTTTCTTTAGCTTTTGCCTTTTCTTTCGCTGCTTTTTCCCTTTCTTTCGCCCTTTCCTTTGCTAATCTCTCTTTCTCTGCACGAGCCGCTTTTGCTGCAGCTTCTTTCTGCTTAACCTTTTCTTTAGCTATGCGATCTTTTTCAGCTTGAGCAGCCTTTGCTGCAGCCTCTTTTTGCTTAACCTTTTCTTTAGCTATGCGATCTTTTTCAGCTTGAGCGGCCTTTGCTGCAGCCTCTTTCTGCTTAGCTTTTTCCTTGGCGAGACGTTCTTTTTCCTTTGCCTTTTCCTTCGCTAAACGTTCTTTTTCTGCCTGTGCGGCCTTTGCTGCGGCAGCTTTCTGTTTTGCTTTTTCTTTTGCAAGACGCTCTTTTTCTGCCTGTGCTGCTCTGGCTTTTGCAATTGCTGCTTTTTCTCTCTGTTTGGCTGCGGCAGCCTTTTCCTTGGCCTTCTGAGCGGCAAGCTCTTTTGCCTTGCGCTCCCTCTCTTTAGCCTTTGCTTTCGCTGCTTTTTCTTTCTCTATCTTAGCAAGCTTTGCGGCTTTCTCTCTTGCTATGCGCATTTCCTCACGCTGCTTCTCTTTTGCAATACGAGCTTCTTCCTGCGCTTTGAGTCTTGCCGCTCTTTCTTTTTCTTTTCTTGCCTTCTCTTTTGCGAGAGCTTTCTCTTTGGCAATACGAGCCTTCTCGCGTTCTTTCTCTCTCTTGATTCTCTGTCTCTCTTTTTCCTTTTCTTTCCTTGCCCTCTCTTTTTCCCTTGCTATGCGGCGGCGCTCCATCTCTTTTTCATGAGCAATTTTCGCCTTGATCTTATCTTCAATGGCCTTCTTACGCGCATTTTCCGCATCCAACGCACGCTGAATAGCCTCCTGAATTTTCTTTTCACCCTCAATTTTCTTGCGGCTGACACGCTTGACCTCATCAACAAAGACACGCTGGATTTCAACTTCCTCCATGTCATAGTCCATAACAAGCTCTTCTGCCAGTCTCTTGAGGAGTTTTGGCTTAAGCTTACGCTTTTTCTGCTTTCCGACGGAATCCTCAGAGAGGGTATTCGCCTTGAGCATCATATAGTTCAACGCTGTCATGCGATTGAGTTCGTTCATATACTCTGCGCTGACCATATCATTTGATTCTTTGACTGTTATTTCATAACCCAACTCGTTGTAGGACTGAATAAACTGCCACAATTTCAGACAAGCTCTGAAATTCGGGTTTTTCTGAATAGCATTTGTTCTCATGATAGGCGGTCTTACGGGAACGCAGTTTCTGAGCTCCTTCATAAATGAAGAATTAGCATATTCGTTAATAATTCTCTTTACTCTTTCAATGCGCTGGAAAGCAGTGGCGTTCTCTCCTTCCGGACCAGCTTCGCCGTCAATTTCGCTGCCGGCAGACTGAGCCGAGACTTCAAGCTTATACTGAATCTTTTCACGTCCTCTTGTAAAATCACTTTCCATTTTAAGGGACGCCATATTATCATCATCGGAAATATTGAAAAGAACATTATATCTTACATCAATAAATCTGACGAGGTTTTGCATAAGAGTGAAAACAAATCTGTTTTCATAAACCTCGTAGCTTTCCTCACGGAAAACGTTGAGAATCTGGTTAGGTGTAACATCATCGCCTTCAACCTTGGCAATCATATTTGTATGCTGAGCAAGGTGACGAATAGATTCGTTCGTGATTTTTCTGGCACGTTCAATAGGAACGATTTCTTCCTCCTGAACGATAAACTTTCTCGGAACACGGATAATATTGTCAAGGGGAATGATACACGCTTCGATCTCCTCAACCCACTTAAGGTCGATCTTCTTATCAAAATATCTGTTGAACAAGGAATAGCTGTTCGTACCGCTGTTTATGGCAGTATCCATTTCGCTGTAAAACTCGTTATCGGAAGTTGCCGACGCGAGATAATCCTTGTATTCAAGATATAATTCAAGATACGATTTGTTCATTAAGTATGTCCCCTTTGACAAAAGTTATAATAACGGTTTCGGGATTACATAAGTCTCTTAAGGAGCTGGAGATACTCTTTACACTCGTTCATGTTTGCTTTGCCGAAGTGCTTGTTAAGATATGTAACGAGTCCGTCGATTTCATCGCGGATGAATGAAAGGTTCAAACTTTCAAACTTACGGAAAACCTTCTTGGCAAGAACAAAGTCAATACCGTCAATCTCCGTTCCGCCGCAGCCGACATATGCAGGAACGAATTCCTTGAGCTGCTTAACAATACGGTTACCGAAAGCAAGACGGAAATGCTCGATAACATAGTCGTCAAGCTCCTCAATCTTCTTAAGGTTCTCGTCGGAAACTTTATACTTGGTCTGGCACTCAAGGAACATGCCCTCAAGGTGCTTATAGCTGAGGTTGAGCTCCTCTGTGTACGGAGCCTCAAAGAACTTACCCTTACTGTTAAGGTCGATTGGAATAGCACGGTCGTAAACCTTATCGGAAACAGCAAATGTCGAGTCATCGTTATTGATTGTACCGATATACCACATATTCTCGGGGAGCTTGAGCTTACCGTCGATAACATGCTTCGGATCGGTCGGCCATACGCTCGGAACAAGGGAAACAACCCACTCATCTCTTGACGGCATTTCAAGGATTGAAAGAAGCTCAGCGAAATAATACTCAACACGAGCAATGTTCATTTCGTCAAGAACGGTAATGAATATTTCCTCTTTGAACGTAGCCTCATACATCTTTTTGAGAACTTCC
>OQVS01002744.1_pt1 | contig 10971 bp, 7 predicted proteins | sample 1691601 | NCBI WGS metagenome assembly OQVS01 (sample SAMN03418268, study PRJEB22391) | human gut metagenome | biome: human-gut; feature: organic feature; material: feces | host: Homo sapiens | place: Tanzania | collected 2013-01 | reverse complement strand
GTTTGACGGATGAGTTCATGGCTAAGATAGCCCTTGAATACATGCAGATGATGGGCATCACCGATACCCAATTCATCATCGTAAGGCATCACAACACGGACAATCCACATTGTCATATCGTATATAACCGCATCAATAATGAGGGCAAACTCATATCAGACAGGAATGATTACAGGCGTAATGAGCAAGTGACCAAGGCTCTTAAATCCAAGTATGGATTTACTTACGGAACGGACAAGAGCAAGACTAACACTCGCAAATTGCGCAATGCGGAGCGTGCAAAATACGAGATTCACAATACTGTCAAAGATGCCTTAAAAGTTGCAGATAGCTGGCAGAAGTTCAAGAATGAACTTGCAAAGCGAGGTGTTCGCTTGGAGCTTGTCTATAAGGACAAGGAGAGAACCAAGGTACAAGGCGTCCGTTTCAGCAAGGATGGATATAGCTTCAAGGGTACGCAGATTAGCCGAGGCTATAGCTTTGCCAAGCTGAATGCAAGGTTTGAGGGAATGGAGAACCATGTATCACCAAAATCCAACTCTACTCTGCAATACGAGCAAGGCTATCACAAGAGCAACCATGAGCCATCCATGTCGGATAGCAGCCAAGACCCTTGGGACGGCATTTCTTCCATCGGCTTGTTCGCTCCGTCTAATGCCCAAACTTATGAGTCATTCCCAGAGGATGAATCCGCCAAGAAGAAAAAGAGGAAACGCAGAAAGGGCTTCAGCCTTTGATGCAAGTTACAAACTTAAAATTAGAATCGAACATGAAAGAAGAACTATTGGAAGCCATCTACGGCACAGTTGAGAGATTGGAGCAGAAAGTCGATGAACTTTCTGTCTCCACAAAGAACGCAGGAGCAGAAAACGTTCCTGCAAGTAATGACATAACCAAGTTGGATAAGTCAATCAATGCGATGTTTATCAAAGAAGAGGAAGTCAGAGGTAAAATATCCAAATTAAGAGATGCCATTGTCGTTTTTGCAGACCTTATTAAGGTTGAACTTGGCAAAAATGAGCAGCGAAACAAGTTCTTGGTTGATGCCGTCAAGCAGATGAGGCAAGATAATAATGTTTCCTCGAAAGCATTGCAGGACAAACTTGAAGTAATGAACAATGTTCCTCAGAAGAAACTTGTAACCCATCGCTTCGAGCCAACCTCAAAGAATGTTCTTCTTTTCATAGGTGGCTTGGCTCTATCTCTTGTCATTTCCATTTGGGGCAATCTCACCCAATGGCGAGAGCATCAAGATTGGGAGGAGGCAGACTTGAAATATAGGGCATTGAAAATGGTTCTTCCATCTGATGACCCGAATATTCGCTACATCGAAAAGCATTTCAATGTGCAACGAGATGAAGATATTATCGACAATCTGAGAAATCGGGTTGCTGTTTACGAAGACTCAGTTCGTCGACACTATGAAATGTTTGAAATGGCGGTTTATAAAGACAGCCTTGCCAATCGCTTATTGCAAGAGTCTGAAGAAATTAAGAGTAAATTTGTTAACCGTTAAACAAAAGGAATAGCAATAAATAGAAGCAGCGTAATATAATTCAATCTCCCATTATATGGCAAGACTTTTCTGTATGGTGGGAGGTTTTATATTTAGTATAGGCTTTTTCCAATCGGTCATCGTATTAATTTTTAGCACTCTCCAGAGTTATTTTAGACTTGCTTTTCTAAACTGTTTAGCATATATAATTGATTATCAGTATATTTTTATCATATTTTGTTTTTGCCTATTTAGACCTTATTTTTGCTTCTATCTAAAAATAAAGTCGTACTTTTGCAGATAAAAAATACTATTGATATATGAAAAGAACAATATTATACGTAGTCTTGGCTTTTATTGTAGCACCAATCTTTGTTTCTTGCTATCAGAGCCATAAGAAAAAGCTGGACTTAGCTTATGCGTTGGTAGAGTCTAGACCGGATAGTGCCTTGGCGTTGATGAAACATATAGACCAAGAGGGTCTTTCTAAGGAGGAGATGGCGAAGTATGCCCTTACTTATTATATTGCACAAGACAAGTCTGGCTTAGATGTGGATAACGATTCTTTGATTCGCATAGCGTATGATTGGTATGAGAGTCACCAAGAAGATTCGCTCTATGTTTTGTGCTTGAATTATATGGGAACATACTATTTACTTGTTGATAGTATGGAACAAGCTAAGTCTTGTTTGGAAAAGGCTTATTTTATTTCGGATAGTCTTCAGGAAATGAATGTAAAACGCTTGGTTTTGGATAAGTTGATAGAAGTAGAAGAGCAGTTGGAACCTTACAAAGCGTTGAGATATGCTAAAGATTTGGTGAAGATGTATGACTCTATGGCAAATGTTACTATATATAATAAGGTGGCAGCACGTTTGAGATTGGGTGAGAACTTCTTTTATGTTGATAGCTTGCAGCATGCTTTAGAAGAAGAGAGAAAAGCATATAGAATGGCAATGAAAGCTGGCGATAGCAACTTATTGTCTTATGTAAGGCAAAATCTAGCTAGTACATTTGAGGAGATGGGTGAAAAAGATAGTTGTTTATATTATGCACGATTGGCTTATGACTTGAATGCAGCAAATAGATTTTCTTGTCTGTTGACATTTGCTTCTGCTTATATCTCTGTAGATTCGTTAAACCAAGCCTTTAGTTTATTAAAACAAGCAATGCCAAAAACGGCAGAAGACCGCTATTCTGTGTTTTATTTTCAAAGTCAAGCAGCTATGAAAGCGCAAGATTTCAAGTCTGCTAAAAGTTTTAGCGATTCGGCGTACCATTATTTGGAGGATATGTATCGAACTGCATTACAAGGTAAGGCTGCTTATTATACATCCTTTTTGAAAAAGGAAAGTGAAAGAGCTAAAATGCAAGGTAAAGCAGAAATGCAGCAGTGGGTATTTTGTTTGATAGTCTTATTGTGTTTTATAGTAGTCATATTTATTTTATATGTTTATAAATCATATAAGCACCAGATAAAACTACGTATGGAGCATGAAAGAGAGGTTCTTCTCCAAAAGCAACAAATGCAGGAAAAAATACATCAAGAGGAACTTTCGCATAAAGAGATTCAACTATCTGTGATGCGTAATTATTTACAAAAGAAAATAGATGTTGTAGAAAAATTAAATTCGATAGTTCCAAATGAGAATAAGCATATAGTGTTGTCGGAGAGTGATTGGGACGAATTGGAGGTGTTTTTAAATAGTGTGGAAAACCTATTTGTGAAAAGACTCAAGCAAAAGCATCCTAATTTATCAAAGAGTGTTTTACGACTAATGATGCTTTTGCGTTTAAAGCTATCTCAAAAGGCATTGGCTTCTATCTATTGTATAAGCGAGAAAGCAATTAAGCAAAAATTGTTCTTGTACAAAGATAAAGTTGGTATTAAAAATGAGCAATTTTCGCTACGTACGTACATTGAAAACTTCTAATATTTTCCTAACTAAAGTAAGTTTTAGACCCAAAGTACCTGGGGGGGCAATTTTAAGTACTTGATTTTTAGATTTATATGGATTTTATGGTGTTTTAAAAAAATAGACCTATTTTGTTAGGATGGTATCGTAAAATGCTGTAATTTTGCAGCCGAAGTTTAATAATATCAAAATGTAGAGAATATGAAGAAAATACAAATTTTTAATCTGCTTTTATTGTTGATGCTTTTGGTTTCTAGCAAAATGTTAGCGATGTATCCTTCCCAAAATAAGGTTATTCCTATTCATAAGGAAAAAGGTCATTTAAGAGCGCGAACAGAAGAACCTAGCATTGTGGCAAATTTGCAACAAGGAATGCTTATTGTGAGTGTAAGTCGTTATTTTGGCAAAACGGCAGTCTATATCTATGATGACAATGGTTGCTTAGTAACTAGTATGTCAACATTTGTAGATGGCAAAGAACTATACAGTTTTGATTTGTCAATAATGGAGAAAGGTGCTTATAATGTGGTGATTGAATTAGGTGATTCGATTTATGTTGGCGCATTTGAACTCTAAGTTATTAACTAGATAAAAAAAGATACGCATGAAAAAGTTTTTGTTTTTGGCAATTGTTGCCTATGGCTGTGCATTAAATTCATGTACAGACCAAAATGGAGAACTTGTTAGCTTTGCGCAAAACAGAGAAATAGCAAGTCTGAATAGCATGAGAAGTACTAGAGCTGTTGATTGTACAAGTGTGGATAGTATTCTTCCTATAGAAGAAATAGAAGAAACAGAGGAGTCAGCAAGACTGCGTGAAACATTGCGTCAACATTCTATACAGTCTGTTTCTGCTCTAGCTTCTTATGGAGAAGAGGATGAATATTTTTCATCTAATATTTATGCGATTCGTGAAATGCCACTGAATATTAGTGTTCGTTCTGTGGCAACAGGTTCAAACGCAAGCTATAAGTATCTTTCTTGCTCGGAGGCAGGAAAGGAAGTTGTGCTCAGTAGTCAGAATACAGCTCAGTCAAGTAAATTCTTTCTCAAAATTTTGCCAGCAACATCTGGGATACCTTATTTAATTTATTCAAAGAATTCTAATACGCCTCTTAATGTAGGGTATTATACTAATAAGCCAGATGATAAAATATTGATGTCTGCTAAGGATAACAGCGGTTCTCTATATAGTGCCTCTTGGGATTTATTGGCATCGCCTTCATATAAGGGTTACTTTGCTATTCAGAGTGAGTCTTATATAGGACAGGCCGATCCTAATAATTCTTGGTCGATATTCTATTATGTGCTTGAGGCTAAAGCCAATAATAAGTTGGGTTATGCACGGCGAGTCAATGGAAAAGGGCAACAAGAGTTTTTTATTCAGCCGATAGACAAGTTTGACATTGATTATATTGAATTTGATAAATCTTCGGCACAGATTAGCAAGTTGACTCCATTGGAAGTAGTTAGTTATGGGAAGAATGAGACTGAAGAACGTCGTAGTTTTTCGATAAAAGCTTCTCATTATGCGACGGATACCTATCAGTTTTCAGAAACAGGACGTTTAAAATTCTTATGGAATGATTCTCTGACTTTTTACCGTCCTTATGTGCTGGCAAATAAATTGGTTGTACCTTCTCCAGTTAATCCTGATGAGGAACCTAATCCTGGTGAATTCTTGCGTGATATGAAATATTCCAACTCAAAGGGGAGAGTGAGACGTGTGCTAACAGTAGAAACTGAGGGAATTGCAAAACCGAACTCATTGATAGAAGTAACGTCTTATTTGGAAGGCTATTCTGTTTCTGCCAATTACGTTGCAGAGATGAAAGTAAAGGTAAATAATGAGGAAAGAAAGGTCAAAGTCAAGGGTACGTGGTATGGAACAATGTATACTACAAAACGAGCAAAACCTGATATAGTAAAATGTTTTGATCTTGATGATGGGGAAGAATTGTCTTTACGAAAGAAGTCTCATCCAGTAATAATTTCTAAAACTATATTGAAATGAAACATGTAAAAGTAATATTGTTTGCAGCACTGGCTATAATAGCCAGTGCTTGCACCGATGAAGTCTCTGATTCTATGAATGCGGAAATTTCTATGGATAAGTCATTGGTACTTAAGAGAAATCCTAATCTTCCTATTTCTCATTCTAAATTCTATGTCCCAAAGAATGATGTGACTCGCTCCTCTGTGATTAATGGAAATTCCGAGGCATTATTGGGTTGCGGCTATAAACTTTTGGGAGGAACTTACGTAATGGGAGATTTTGCTAATTTTAGTGCATATCCAGTTGTAAATTTGAAAGCTTTGCAGGATTATGATGCTGCATATGTCAGTGCAACACACTTAAATACATCGGATCGTAAGGTGGTAACCTTTGCTGATTTTGATAGATACCAATACAATTCTACTGTTACTAAAAAGGTGTCATCAGGTTTCTCGCTAAATTTTAAGATTTTTTCTCTTGGGCATAAGAAAGCAACAACGGAAACTTTCAAGACCATCATAGATAATTCGAACGATGCTACTTTTGGAGAACTATCTTTATATTTTATTAATAATCAATATAGTTTGCAGAATTCAGCAGCAGCAAGGAGGCTTTATGCACGTAAATTTATAGAAAAATCATTCATTAAAAATTTGTATAATTCAACAATATCTTCTAATCTTAAAAACTATGGGGAGTTTGTTGTTACAGGTTATCTTACGGGAGGAAAGGCATATGCAAGCTATGCAGGTTGTAACAGTACTGCAAAAACGACAGAGGGCAAAGAAAAAGGATTGGAAAAATCAATAAATGCTTCTATTACTTATAAAGGGGCGACAGGAAGTGGTGAGTTGGGATTTACTAGTTCAAACCAGTCTTCGTCAACAACAGAGTTTAAAAGTACGGATACATTTGTCCAGATTAAGACATTTGGTGGTATTCAAGACGGAGATGCTGTAGTGAAGACATGTGCTTTAAGTGATTTAAATGTGGATTTAAGCTCTTGGTTTAACTCATTGAACGATGATAAAACTCATACTATAATTGATGTTACAGATAATAGTTTGCTACCTTTATCAGACTTTGTGTTGGAGAAAAATTTTAAGCAAAGGTTTGATGATACAACAAATGGAGTCTTAGCGACTTATAATGAGTTTGTTATTCCTTACATGGAAACCGCAAGAGTGATGGTACGCTCAACTTCTGCCTATGAGCCATTATATGATGTATGCCCAGTGCTCGTTACACGTCAAGGGGATAGAATTATATTCAAAAGTAGCCAGGTAAAAACAGATGACGAGTTACGTAAGAATAATAGTGCGGAACAATTTGCTCAAAAGCACCAAACTATTTTGGAACAAACAGATAAACTGTTTAGTGCAGAGATTGGTTTGGAGCCCAATAAAAAGGCAAGATTGAATCCAATGTTGCGCAATCCTTTATGTATAGAAGTTGTGGATTTTGACAAATCAGAATATTATCGTTATTACAATGCTTCAAATAGTGTAGAATATGTATATAACCCAAAGAAAAAGGTTGCATTTTCTTATTATGTAGATGAAGATGAAGATGAGGGTGATATAGCTGAGGTATATGGAATTAGTTCTTGGGTGGATTCTTTGCCTGAAAAGAAAATCGCTATAGGAACTTTGGCGAATTATTATACAATTATCGGACTATAAAATTAAATTGTATGAAGAATAAGATAGTGTTGTTGGCATTGAGCTTGTGGATAATTCTGTTTGCTACAAGTTGCAGTAAAGATGACCCTTCACAGGTCTCTTTTACCTCATTAAATATGCTCGACGAAAATCATGGCAAGACCTTGTTTGGTGAAACAGGAGTTTACATAAACGGCTCGATGAATTTTCGGTCTGACAGTTGGCAAATAGTTGATTTGGGTACCTCTGTAAATTTCCAAAATTGGCAAATTCCTAATTTGGATAACTTGTCAAACGAAACAAGTGTATTGCTAAATCATCGTTATGTGTCTTGTAAATCAGAGAATGTATTGACATTCCCTTCTCATAAGAATGCATATGAGATAGGATGTAAATATTATCAGTTTGTGGTGTCTTCATTCTTGGAGAAAGAAACTAGCAAGGTTGGGGCTGTCGTAGAATATACGTCGTCTTTGTCTGATGAAAAAGAATTGCCTCAAAAAGATACTAACATAGGTGACTTGTTTGGGCTAGATGATCAACTGTCGTTTGATGCTCTTGGTGCAGAAGAATATTGTTTTTTCGGAAAGAGTGAAGACTTTTCTATAAGTTTGTCTAAAGGGCATTTGAAAGTGGCTTTACGTAAGTCTCCAAATGAACTCTATGGACCTTATGGAAAATATATAATATATCTACGAAAGGGTAATGTTTACACAAAGGTTACATTTAATGTCAATCTTTAAGTTATGTTTAACAGCGGATTTCCCATCCCTTAAAAAGATGGGAAATCTACAAAAACAATGTATATATGCAAAAAAGTGCTTATAACATAATAGTTCCTGTAAGTGATAGCAAGAATGTCTTGTTTAACGCAATGACAAAGAAGTTCTTCTATATTTCAAAGCATAATACAGCTGCGTGTCTTTTTATGCTAAATAATATAGAGAGTTTTCTTTCTGATGAAGCTAAAGGCTTTGTAGAGAAACTTTATGATAATGGTTTTGTCATAGATGACGATAGGGATGAATTGTCTGAGTTAAAGAGCTTGTTTTATGAATACAAGAACAATAAAGTGCTCAACTTGATGATTCTTACAACATATTCTTGTAATTTTTCTTGTTGGTATTGTGTTCAGAAGCATAAGGGTATTATTTTGTCGAAAGAGTTAGAGCGAAAGATAGAGAGACATATTGAATCCTATATTAAGAAAAATTCTATAGAGCACTTGACTTTGTCTTGGTTTGGAGGTGAACCGTTGCTAAATGTTGGAAGTATATCTCGTATTTCTGAGTTTGCGATAGATTTTTGTGCGAAGAATGCTATTGGATTCAACAATGCTATAACAACTAATGGTTCTTTGTTAACAGCATCTTTAATCCAAACGATGAAGGATTTGTCGTTTAATAGCTTTCAAATAACTATAGATGGTGAACAAGCAAATCATAATAAGACAAGGTTTAATGATAAAATACAAGATTCTTTTTCTTTGATACTGCAGAACATTGTAATGCTGACAAAAATGATACCAGAAGCAGATATAACTTGTCGTATAAATTACACGAAGAACAATCTCACGGATAATTTTCCTGAAGAGATAGATGCTTTTCTTCATTCTGTGAAGGATAGAATAACTTTGTTGTTTAGGAAAGTTTGGCAAGAAAATGAAACTCCAACTATGGATGATAAATTGACAGCTATAATTCGAACTTTCCATCACAAAGGCTATAGGATATTATCTGATTATGATGAAATCAAGTTGTCGGTTTGTTATGTGGAATGTAGCAACCATCATTCTATATATCCAGATGGGAGGGTTGATAGATGCTCAAATAAAGATATCTACGATGCACGGGGTTATTTGACGGATAATGGTGAAATTGTTTGGAATACGGTTCCGAGAGAATGTGATTCTAATGTGTTTACACGTATGGGAGATTGTGTGTCCTGTCAATATTTGCCTTTGTGTATGGGTCCTTGCCCAGAAACTCGGCGACATTTGAGAGAAAATGAAAAACTTAAGTGTGTTTTTGATGATAAAGATGCTCATTTTCAAAATGATATTAGATGTTATTGTATAACAAAAGAAAATAAGTGAAATGAAGTTGATAATATGTGTTCTTTTTTTTGTCCTGAATAGCAGCAATGTTTGTTTTGGACAAGATTCTATAAGAATAGACACTGTTAAGTCTGTCACTCTCAACGAGGTTGTGGTAAAAGCTAAGAAGCATAATCTGTATTCGGATGTCTATTATATAAATCCAGATATTCGAAAGGGAACTATGTCTGTGTATGACTTGTTGGCGAAATTACCAGGTGTAGATTACAATAAATTGGCTAATGCTATATCTGTTTATTCGGATGCAAAAGTAATAATTGAAGTGAATGGTGTGCCTGCTTCCAAGGACTATCTCCAGGCATTGGCTCCTACGGATGTGGCAAAAATAGAAGTAGTTAGGCTTCCTTCGGCTAGATATAAGATGTTAGGCTATCATTACACAATTCGTATAGCTTTGAAGGATGATTATAAAGGAAATGCTATTGCGTTTAATAATTTTACTATTGTGTCGCCGGAAAATGGCAACAATATTATCGCTAATGAACAACCTAATATGAGATATCTATATTCAAACAAGAATATAGATATCAATGCTGGGTATGGTATGGCGACAATTCATTGGAACTATCCTGTTGCATATTCAAAACAATATGCTGGTGTAGTAACTCAAAAAATATTTGATACTTTTGAGGATGAGCCGAATGAACACAAAGGTAATGTTACTCACAATGTAGCTGCGAATTTAAATTGGAGAATCGATAAGAAACAACAAATAGCACTAAGTGGTAATTATGAATGGAATTCAAATTTTGATGAGCAAAAATATACTGGTACCCAATGGCTATCTTCGGGGAAAATTGCTCCTATTGATGAGCAAAATGCTGAAAGTTTGAAATCTTCAGACATAAAGTCTTATGTGATTTATAAAAATTCCATGCTTGATAAGTTGAAAGTGTATGCCTCTCTTGGTGTTGAGTATTTGTCTGGTAAACAAAGAAATGCATTCTTGGAAAATGGATTGTTGACATCTTCGCTATATAGTAAGAATAGTAAGCGTTATATTCATGGAGAGTTTGATGCCAAAAGTCAGATGACAGATGCGTTATCCTTTAACTTTGGTTATATAGGCTCTTTTTGTAAGTATGAGGTAAGTGATGCAGAACAACGGTTGAGTCTTTTGGAAAATGCAAATAACCATCAAGTGTTCTATACTTATTTTGATTACAAGATGTCGGAAAGACTTTTAGCTCATTTGGGAACAGGCTTGGGATATGTTTCCCAAACAGGGATGGAAACAAATTGGAAGAAGTGGATACTTTTGCCTCAAGTGTCTGTATCTTTTGTTCCAAATGACAATATGCAACTTTCGTTAGATTATCAAACGACTGTTGCGGCTCCTAAGCTATATCAGTTGTCTACGAATAAGACATCTGTAGATACATGGTTGAAGTCACAGGGCAATCCTAGCCTAAAAGCTTCGACAAGTCATAGCTTTTCTATAATGGGGACGTTTTGGGACAAGCTACAAGTGGGTGGACTATATGAATATGAGCATAATAGTATTGAACAACTATATAATAAGGAAACGGATAATACCTATGTCCAAACCTTTGCTAATGCCAACAAGAAAGGATTTGGTTTATGGGTATCATATAGTTGGGATATCTTGAAAAATCTGACATGGGAAAATACGATAAGTGGACAGATTTTAAAGGTATATCTGGATAGGTTGAATAATAAATGCTCTAATTTGTCATATCTTAGTACTTTGAGTTGGTGGAGTGATAAAATGAGAACAAATTTTTCATTAGAATATAGACATCAGATGATAAAGAATCCGCTACTTG
>OQVS01002740.1_pt1 | contig 10979 bp, 8 predicted proteins | sample 1691601 | NCBI WGS metagenome assembly OQVS01 (sample SAMN03418268, study PRJEB22391) | human gut metagenome | biome: human-gut; feature: organic feature; material: feces | host: Homo sapiens | place: Tanzania | collected 2013-01 | reverse complement strand
CAAATGCTTGTCCGCTTTGCAAAAACGGCTCTGTGGCGGTTAAACCGGGTAGTCGGGGGAATTAAATTTTTTTGTATTTTTGCAAATTCTTGTGAATTTTTACTTGCTATAAATTTGCAAATTCTTAATAAATTTTAGTTTGCTTTAAATTTGCATTCTTGTAAATTTTAGCTTGCCTTATTTATAAATTCTTGTGCAATTTTTAGCTTACCTTATTTATACAATCTTGCGAAATTTTTAGTTTGCCTTACTTATATAATCTTATGAAATTTTTTAGCTTGCCTTATTGTAATTTTTTGTAAATTCTTAGCTCATTTTAAACGCTCAATCCACAAGACTAGCTTTTGTATGTGAATTTTTAAACACTCAATTTACAAGGCTTACTTTTTTGTATGTGAATTTTTAAACACTCAATTTTTTTTGCAAAGGTGTGATGATGATAGCGCATTGTCATTTTGATTTCGCACCTTGCTTGCAATGCTGAAAATTTGTCATACTGAGCGCAGCGAAGTATCCATAAATTTAAAGCGTATTTTAAAATTCTTATAGATTTTTCGCCTTAAATTTGAAGTGTATCTTAAATTTCTTTGGATTTTTCGCTACGCTCAAAATGACAAGAGTTCGCCGTCATTGTAAAACAACAAAGTCCGTTTTCTTTGTCCGTCATTGCGAGCCGTTTTCACAAAAACGGCGTGGCAATCCACGAATTTAAACGCAATTTTACCTTTGGATTACCACGAATTTGCACGCTCACGCTTTGCAAATTCTCGCAATGACAAAGTCCTTGTTATACTTATAAATTCTTTCGCATTGACTTAATCTTTGTCATACTGAGCGCAGCGAAGTATCCATTTGCAAGCCTTTGCTTTATGATAAATAAAAGCACAACATAAAAAATCTTTGTTTTACGATAAGCAAAACCCCAACTTACGCTTTTAGTTTGAAAAAGTGCCTAAATTTCAAGGCTTTTCAAAGCCTTGAAATTGCAAACGATAAGCGCAAACGATAAATGCAAATGCGCAACTTTGCCAGCACAAAACACAAAGCCCACAAATTTAATGCCATTTCAAAGCCGTGCTTATGGCGTTTTCACAAAAGCCAAAGTTACGCTTTGATTTGAAAACATCCACTAAAAAGTAGATAAATTTCTTGCGTAGCAAGCGGCATTGAAAGAGCTTTGCAGCTTTGTTTTTGTGAGAATTTAGCCTTAAATTCAGCAATACAATTAAAAAATTTAACAAGGCTTTTGAAAGTTTTTGCTTAAATTACCAAATTTAGCAAATCAAGCCCTAAATTTCAAGCTCTATCCCCACAGGAGCGTGGTCTGAGCCAAAAATGTCATCTCTTATAAAAGCGTCTTTTAAAGCTGAGCGCAAATTTTCGCTCACAAAAAAATAATCAATCCGCCAGCCCACATTTTTTTCGCGCGCTTTCATTCGGTAACTCCACCACGAGTATCTTTGCGGCTCATCGCCGTTGATGGCGCGAAAGGTGTCGATGAATCCAGCCTCCAAAAGCTCGTCTATCCACGCCCGCTCGATAGGTAAAAAGCCCGAAGTGTTAGCGTTTGCCTTAGGGTGAGTTAAGTCAAACTCTTTGTGTGCGGTATTGACATCGCCGCAAATGATGATTTTATTGCCTTTTGCGAGCAAATCTTTCAAGTAAAGTAAGAAATCAGCGTAGAATTTCATCTTATAAGCCAGCCGAAGCTCGTCTTTTTGTCCATTTGGAAAGTAAATGTTAAACAAAACTATGTCTTTAAAGCGGTGTTCTAGCACTCTACCCTCGCTATCATCGGCGAATTCACACTTTGCGCTAGTGCATTCAAAATCACACAAACTCATCACGCCAGAATACCCCGCCCGAGTAGCCGAATTTGAAAAAATATGCTTGTAGCCAAGCTCGTAAATGCCCTTTGGGAACTTATCCTCGCTCGCTTTTATCTCTTGAAAGCCTATGAATTCAGGCTTTTCTCGCTCTATCCACTCCAAGCCGCCCTTATCTGCAATGGCTCGCAGTCCATTGACATTCCACGAAATGAGTTTCATTTTTTGTCCTTTTTGCAAATTTTATCCATAAAAAAGCAAAATTTTAGTTTAAAATTTTAAATTGAGCGTAAATTTGGGCGAAAAATGCGAGACAATTTAACAAGCGTTCGCTTTGCTCGCAATGATGGGTAAAAAGCGTTTGTAGCACAATGACGGCACACCCTTGTCATTTTGAGCTTTCGATAGAAAGCGAAAAATCCATATAAATTCCGTTTTAGTAATCCATTCTCCGTTTTTTATGGATACTTCGCTTCGCTCAGTATGACAAGGACTTTGTCGATATAACAAAATTCATCAGTATGACAAACAAAAAATTTTTGGAGTGTGGCTTGGGTTTTTTGGGGTTTTGGCGGGGGTTTTGCGGGAATTTTTGGAGCTTGTGGCATAAATTCGGCTAAATTCGCTCAGACACTTGCCATTTAAGCGTTTTACCTGCCATAAATGGCACGACATTGCCGTAGTTTTGTGGCACGCACCATTCTTTTTGTGTCAAAGTGATGAATTTATCGCTATCAAAGCTAAATTTATGTAAATTTACAGCGTTATCGCTGATGAATTTTTGCAAATTTGCTTCGCTTGAATGCTCGCTAAAAAGCTGCGCTAACACGCACAGGGCAACAGGTGCGCTGAAAATGCCAGCCGCACAGCCGCAGCACTCTTTTTCGCTTTGTGGGTGCGGGGCTGAGTCTGAGCCAAACATTAGCTTTTCAAAGCCGCTAAAAGCAAGCTCACACAAGGCTTCTTTGTCCTCAACCCTTTTTGCTATGGGTTTGCAAAAAAGGTGTGGCTGCATTTTGCCGCCGATGACATCATCAAGGGTAAGCATTAAATGGTGCAAGGTTGCGGTGGCGTAGAGATTTTCGTGCTGATGCAGTAGCTCACATAGGGCTTTGGTGGTGATATGCTCCATCACAATGACGAGTTTTGGGAAAGTGCGCGCAAGTGTGGCGTAAATGGGCGCGAATTCACGCTCTCTGTCCAGCACAAAGTCGTTCGTCTCGCCGTGTATCAGCAAGGGGATTTGCAAGTCGCTCATCGCCTGCAAGGTGGGCTTTAAATGCGCTATGTCAAAGTTGGCAACGCCTGAGCTTGAATTTGTCGTAATGCCCGCTGGATAGAGCTTGATGGCAAAGATTTCAGAGCGAATTTGCTCCAAAAATTTGCGCTCATAGTTTTGAAAAAAAAGTGTCATCAAAGGCGTAAATTTTTCGTCTCCACAAGCCTTTAAAATCCTTTGTTTGTAGGCGTTTAAGGCTTCTTTGCTCGTAAGGGGTGGCACTAAATTTGGCATTATAACGCCAGCCTTAAAATCCCTTGCCGAAAAGGGCGCGACAAGGCTTAGCATCGCGCCGTCTCGCAGGTGTAGGTGCATATCCAAAGGATTATGAAGTCTCATTTTTGTCCCCTAGTTTTAGCTCGTAAAAGCCGTTTTTAAGCCGTTTGAAAAGCCTTTTTTGCTCCAAAAATTTAAAGGCATTGATGGCGGTGGGCTTTGAAATGTCAAGTTCTTTCATCATCTCGTCTATGGTAACGAAAACAAAGCCGTTTTCATCGGCTCTTTCGCACAAAAATTTAAAAATCTCAAAGCGTTTTGCCCCGAAAATTTGCCCGCATAAAAGCTCAATTTTTTCATTCATTTTGAAAGTATAGCACAATATCGCTAAATTTAAAATTTTTAAGCTATATTTAATGAAAATTTATATATAATTAAGTGTAAATTTATTTTGAAAGGATTAAATATGAGGAAACTTTTACCTTGTATAATGGCTCTTTTTATAGGAGTAAGTATGGCACAGGCAAAGCCAAAGGTGGCGATTTTAGCCACAGGCGGCACGATAGCAGGCAGCACTGACAGCAAGCTTGCGACCACAGGCTACACAGCGGGCGTTTTGGGCGTGGAGGTGTTGATACAAGCCGTGCCTGAGATTAAAGAGCTTGCGGACATCACGGGCGAGCAAATCGCAAATGTCGATAGTTCAAATATGACTGATACGATTTGGCTAAAACTCGCTAAAAGGTGCAACGAACTGCTCGGCAAAGTCGATGGCATAGTCATCACGCACGGCACGGACACTATGGAGGAGACGGCGTTTTTCTTAAATTTGGTCGTCAAAAGCGACAAGCCTGTGGTGCTTGTGGGAGCTATGCGCCCTGCCACAGCGATGAGTGCTGATGGTCCCAAAAATCTCTACAACGCCGTAGCCCTAGCGGCGAACGCTAACGCCAAAGGCAAGGGCGTGATGATAGCGATGAATGACAAGATTTTGGGCGCAAGAGATGCGCAAAAAACGCACACGCTCAATGTCAGCGCCTTTGATTTTGGTAATCTTGGTTACATAGTCGATGGCAAGGTATTTTTTGAAAATGCGAATTTAAAGACGCACACCAAAAAAGCTGAATTTGATGTCTCAAAGCTCAAAAGCTTGCCAAAAGTCGATATACTCTACACTTACTCAAATGACGGCTCAGCTGTTGCGGCAAAAGCACTCTTTGAAAACGGCACGAAAGGCATAGTCGTAGCTGGAAGCGGGGCGGGCAGCATACACACCGCGCAAAAAGAAGTGCTGAAAGAACTGCTTGCAAAGGGCTTAAAAGTCGTGATTAGCTCGCGCGTGAGGCAAGGCTTTGTCGCGGTGGGCGATGAGGACAAGGCACTTGGCTTTATCTCCGCTCAGGATTTAAACCCGCAAAAAGCCCGTGTTTTGCTGATGCTCGCACTCACAAAGACAAATGAGAGCAAGAAAATTTGGGAGTTGTTTGAGAGGTATTAGAATTTAATGCCTTGACGACACATTTTGTTGAAGCGTGAGTCTGTGAAGATTCACGCTTTGCGGCGACAAATTTAACAAATTTTGAGTTTTAAAGATGAGATTATAGCAAATTTATCGGCAGTAAAGTGGATTTTGAAATCGCAAACGAAAAAGCCGTGTCGATTTATATCACTGAATTTAAGTCTATTTCGCCGAATTCAAGTGTAAATTTGGGCGCAAATTCAAATGCGAATTCAAGCCCTTTAAATTCTCAAACTCCAAGCGTGCTAAATTCCACCCAAAAAATTTATAGAACAAACAAATAAATTCATTTAAATTTGCTAAATTTTTAAAAGCTCAATTTTGTTGAAAAATTTTACTTTTTTATTGTTGTTTGAACCCGTGATTGTAAGAAAAGGAATGCCACAAAGTCGAATTTTATATGCTGTTGTTTTATGCCTTTTTTTCTCGTCAAAAAATGGATAATCGCTCAAATAAATTTGCTCAAAACACCATAAAACTGAATCCCTATGTTTTTCTTGTAAAGCTTTATCCGCGTGGCGAAAAAGGCTCACAGCCTTATCAAAATATATCTTTGCATCGCATAACCAATACTTTCTTTCATCTTCAAAAAAATCACTAAAAGCAAGACGAGCTTTTACGCCAACTAAACGCTGTGCTAATTCCGTTAAGCTCGACCATTCGCCCTGAGCATTATAGTTATATACGCTTTGAGCGTGATTTACGAAGTGTGCTTTTCCAGCATAAATATGCCACGGCACAAAAAAACCATCTGATGTGAAAAAATTACTATACTCTTTGTGTGTGAATTCAAAGAATTTTTGGTGCATTCCATTGTAAAAATACACATTGCGAAAAATGCCTCCACTTGTTTGGACAAAAAAGCCTTTGCCGTTTTTATAATCCTCCCAATCATAATCCACAAATTCCTTTTTACAATCTAAATCTATATAAAGGCTTTCACTACCATTTTGGTTGAAAATGATATTTGCAAAATGGCACACAAAATCTTTATGCGAGTCCAAAAATTCAACCGCATCGGCAAATTTTTTGTCGTAAATATACCAATCATCAGGGTCGAGCAAGCAAAAATACTCCACGCCTTTAAGCAATAGTATAACACCATTCGTTGAGTGAGCTAGACCTAGATTACGCTCATTTTTTAAAAGGATGATTTTATCGGCATTTTGTGCTGCAAATTCCCTTGCTATATCGTAGCTACCATCAGTAGAGCAGTCATCAACGATAATGAGTTTGTATGCAAAATTCGCCTTTTGCGCCAGAACGGATTGTATTGATTTGGCTATCGTGTCCGCTTTGTCGTAGCTTGGCATAATACAAACCAACTTCACACCCTGCAAATTCACATTTTGAGACATTTTTGACTCCTTTGTTTGAAAATGTTAATTTTCAAACTTAATAAATTAAAGTGTGTTTTTTAGGGCTAAAAAATTCGCATTGTATTAACTTTTTTAAGATATAATGTCAAAATTACAAAGGCAAAAAATTGCACTTACTAAAAACAATTGTTTCTAGGGTATTGAAGCGAGTTTTTGTTTTGTGTTAAAATTAACATTTTCAAACCAAAAAAAGCAAAATTAAACTTTTTGTCTAAATTTGCTCGCCTTGTTTAGACTTGTGCAATGTTATCGCACAGCAGTCTTGTGTGGCGTGTGTTGCAGTCATTTGGGAAAGGGTTTGCTACGCTTTTGATAAACTCTTTTTATAAAACTTGTAATTGTAAGATTTATCAACCATCGTTATAAGCGAGCTTTACAAGCTCTAAATTTAGCGTTTTTGTGGCTTGCTACGCAAATTTTTGCAAAAATGTATTTGTTAATGATAAACAAAACGCAAAAATCACTCAATACAAAAGCTAATCAGCACTTAAAAAAGAGCGTTAAAGAATCTTTTAAGGTTCTTTATATAGCATTTTATGATTATGTTTAAGCCATTTTTAAGGAAAAATGACGAAAGCAATATAGAAAGACTTTATGGTGTCGCTTGACAAACAAATTCGTTTTATCGCTATGAAATTTTACTGATTATTAGATTGATTGTTTAAAATTTGTTTGTATTTGATAGTTAATTTAACTAAATATAAATTTTCTTGCAAAACATATAATATAAATCCCATTATTACTCAATCTCTATATTGTCTTTGGCGATACTTTCATAGTGTAAATTTGTTAGTTGAGAAAACAAAAAATCATCCATAAGAAGTTTCATAAATAATTTTTTTGACTTTTTTGTATCTAATAATATTTTATCTTCTGTCTCATTAAAGTGAATGTTATCTGCAAGTGTTGGATAAGTTTTACAAAACCGAATAATATTTTCGTTTGAAATTTGAGCTTGAATTACAGGTGAATTCCTAGCAATGCTAACTAATTTTCTAGCATATGTTACATTATCAATTAAATCTCTTAATGAATCTATATTTTCAACCAAAGATAAATTTTCTATACTTTGCACTCCCAACAAAGCTTCTCGTTTGATAACATCGTGAAATCCTAGCAACTTTTCTAACGCTTCAAGTTTTACAACAAACAATGCGTTGGGAATTTGAAAAAAATGAAAACTCGGGCTAAAACGAAAAAATTCTTCATCAATCTTTGTTAATCTAGTGTTACTTTTAACAAGAAAAAACTTATCACGCCCAAATACTTCCACTGGACTCAAAATTTTATATAAAACAATTTGAATATCGCTATTCCCAATTTCAATACATAATGATTTAATGTTAGATAAATTGTTATTTGATAAATTTAATAGTGAAAAATCATCTTTATTTAAAATTTGTTGCATTATAGTAAGTTCTGATGGTATGTCCATATCATATACAAAAATGGCATTTCGTCTTTCATCGGCTGTTGATAAATTTAAAATTTGAAGTTCATCGACAATAGTGTTTCTTAAACTTTTAATAAACATTGTTTTTAAGCCACTTAAAGCACTTTCATCTATGTCTAATTGATATGCAGTATTATCATTGTCTTTCATAATAGCATATATACAAATACTCATTTGAGCAGCATTGTTGTAAATTCTATTAAAATATTCTCTAAGCTCAATATCGTTCATCCAGCAACCTTTCTAGCAAAATATATATTTGCGCCAAAATCTATATACGCAACTTCGTCATTTTGAAAAATCTCTCCACGACTTATTAAAATTATACCATTTTTTTGTTTATTGTTTTTAAATGAACCATCCACCTTATATATTTGAAAGCCAAATAATGCTAATACGGGATTCGAATAAAATAAATCTATTTTAACATAAATTATGCCGATAATAACCAATAAAAACACTATAATGGAAAGTTGTCGTATTCCATTAAGATTTAAACCTATTAAAGGAATAATATAACTTGTTAAAAAACTCGTGTATTCATAATTGATATTTTTTATTTTAATAACTTTAAAAGATATTTTAGTTGCACCACGCGTAATATATTTAAAATACAGAAAAGCAAAAATACTATATATAAGTCCTAAAATAGACAAAATGGTTAATAAATTGTTGAGCAATATTTGATGATAGTTTTGCACAAATTCGTAGTAATCACTAGGTAATTTTAAGTCTATTATTATAAAACAAATAAACAACAAACTTAACGACAAAATATAAAAATTAACTTTCAAAAACATAACTTGCCTTAACATAACCTACCTTTTTGGTATTGTATCACACAAAATTTATTTTCCATCTTTCTTGTTTTATAATTTTTATTTCATCAACTTTTAATCATTAACGCATTTGTTTTTATACCATTTGTTAGCTTAAATTCCAAAGGCGACACCACAAACATATCATCGGCATTTAATAACTCCGCCTAAAAAAGCAAAGCCAAACACACAAGCAAAATTCAAAAAATTTGCGTGAATTCAAACAATCCACGCAAATTTAAAAGCCTTTGAACGCAAAGCAAGCTTAGAATTTAACAACTTGCTCCAAAAAGCAAGAAAAATTCAAAAACTTGCTCTAAATTCTAGTGCAGTTCGCTCCACACCTTGCGTTTCCACAAAATCGCAAAAACGCTCAAAATAGCGAAAAATATCATCACGCCTATGCCCACGCTCGTGCGCTCGTCTTTTTTGCTGTCGCCAACCATTTCCATATATGAGATGACGCTAGCTTGGGCGTTTTGCGTAAGTCCAACTCGTGGCATAGCCGTGCCTGCAAGCACTTTTTGGGTGTTGTTGATGAAATTGTTAAGGTATTCGCCACTTCTTGCGCGTATCATCATCGACAAATCAGGCGGATTCATACCCAAATAGCCATTTAAATCACTCATCGCCGATAAAGCCTTGAAACCATCATACTTCATATCGTGGCAACGCCCGCAAGCCTCGATAAAATCGTTCTTTGCCTTTGCAAAGGCTAAGTCTTTTTCCATAAATTTAGCCTTGTCGCTTTGGCTTAAATCCTGCATTTTAGCGTATTTGGCTTTTAGCTCCTCTTTCACTTCGCTTTCAAACGCCTTTTTGTAGTCCTTGCTGACTTCTTTTAAGTAAGCGATGACATTAGCGATATTTGCGCTCACTACTTGCTTAGCAACGCTGGCGTCCTCGCCGCTTGTCTCGTCATTGTAGGCTGTCATTATGAAAGCTTCGCCGAATTTATGCTCTACTTTGAGCGCAAGTGCTGGATTTAAGATGAGTGCGGCTAGGAATTTCTCATCATAAAGCGCGCCTGTGGAGCTTAAATCAGGTGGCAACACGCCGTAAATTGACGAGTCAGGAATCGCTCCTTCAAGTCCAGCCGTCTTTAAGCTGTGGCAGGCTACGCAGTTTGTAGCGAAAAATTCAGCCCCGCTTTGAGCGTTGCCCGCTTTAAAGTCGATTTCTTTGACTCTGTCCCACAAGGCTTGATTTGCAGCTAGGGTTGCCTTTGCACTCTCCACAGCAGCCTCAGCGGCTTTTTGCTTGTTTTCAGCTTGAATTTTCAGCTCTTTGTCTTTGGAATTCTTTGCCTTTTTCAGCTCCTCATTTGCAAGAGCAAGTTCTTCTTGCTTTGCAGTAAGCGTGCTTTTGGCAAAATTTATGTCCTCTCTGGCAAAGTCAAAATTTGCAGGCGCGACATGGGGGTTCATCACTGAGTGAGCATAAGGCTCAACGCCCCAATACACAAGTGCTGTAAATACAGCGACTACGAAAAATATCTTCAACTCTCTCATTTGCTCTCCTTTTTTCTCTCTTTAATCGTAATGATAGGCAGCACCACGAGCAAGAGTAGCAAAAACACGATGGACGCGTAAAAGCCTACCCAAGCGTTCATTCCTGTCGGCGGTAGCTTGCCGTAGATAGTCAGCACGATTAAATCCACAAGCAACACCCAAAACCACACGAAAAACGCAGGGCGATGATGCGCAGGCTTTACCACATCGCTTCTGTCAAGCCAAGGCAAAAAGAAAAAGATGATTTGCGCGATACCAAAGGCAGCCAAACCTATGTCAAACGCCTTGATACCAGCTACATCAAAGAAAAATCCACGCAAAACTTCATAGCTCCACAAGAAATACCATTCAGGGTAAATGTGCGCTGGGGTTTTGAGCGCATTTGCAGGGTCAAAGTTGATGGGGTCCATAGCAAAGTTGAATTTAAAGCATACAAGGTAGATGAAAAAAATCATAAACAAGCTAATATACATAAAATCCTTGCTTAAAAAGCCGGGCCAAAAAGGTATAACCTTCGCGCCTTTGGTGTCGCCATCTTCGTATTTTTTAGCTTCAAGCTCGAAATCAAGCTCTTCGGCTATCTCGTTATTGACATGTGGCACGCGCAGCGAATAAAAGTGCAGCACGATAATCGCCATAATCAAAATCGGCAGCAAGCACACATGCAGCATAAAAAAGCGAGTAAGCGTAGGGTCGCTCACCGCATAATCACCCCTTATCCAAATCACAAGCGCATCGCCGATAAATGGAATTCCGCCAAAAAGCTGAGTGATAACTTGCGCAGCCCAGTAACTCATCTGTCCCCAAGGCAGCATATATCCGCTAAACGCTTCGGCTGAAAACGCCACAAAGAGCAGCATTCCACTTATCCAAATCATCTCACGCCCCTTTTTATAAGAGCCATAGTAAATGCCCGTAAGCATATGTATGTAGATGATGAGAAAGGTTACTGATGCCGCAACGCCGTGTAAATGCCGC
>OQVS01002736.1_pt1 | contig 10997 bp, 11 predicted proteins | sample 1691601 | NCBI WGS metagenome assembly OQVS01 (sample SAMN03418268, study PRJEB22391) | human gut metagenome | biome: human-gut; feature: organic feature; material: feces | host: Homo sapiens | place: Tanzania | collected 2013-01 | reverse complement strand
CTGGTCAGCCGCCCGGCTCTGCTGTGGGCGGTATGCGCTCTGCTGATTGCGGCAACACTGATCTTCGGCAGCTATGGATTCGGCTTTGACGCGTCGGATTTCATCTACGGGCAGTTCTGAGGAGGTGCGGCTGTGAAAAGCAAGAAAAAAATTGTACTCTGCCGTACCGTGAGCGGACTTGCCGCCGCTGTCCTGCTGGTCGGCTTCCTTGTTGCGGCAGGCTGTATCCTGCGCCCCAAGTATCGCTCCGTCTCGCCGGAAGGCTCGCTGACCGGTGAATACTACGCCGACGTGGCAGAGGTCAGCCATGATCTTCTGTTTATCGGCGACTGCGAGGTATATGAATCCTTCATTCCGGCGGTGCTGTGGCAGGAGTACGGCATATCCTCCTATGTGCGCGGAAGCGCCCAGCAGCTGGTGTGGCAGTCTTACTATATGCTGGCGGATGCCCTGCGCCACGAGACGCCGCGCGTGGTGGTCTTCAATGTTCTGTCACTCATGTACGGCGAGCCGCAGAGCGAGGCGTACAACCGCATGACGCTGGACGGTATGGAGTGGTCGTCGGTCAAGGTGTCCGCCATCCGTGCATCGGCAACTGCGGGGGAAAGCCTTGCCTCCTACCTGCTCCCTGCCCTGCGCTATCACAGCCGCTGGGACCAGCTGACCGCCGAGGATCTCCGGTACGCTTTCCGCGCAGGGGAGCCTGTCTCGGACAGCGGCTACCTTCTGCAGACAGGCGTACAGCCACGCGACCCGTCCGTCAACGATGCGGAGCTGAAAAAGCCGTTGATCAACACCGCTCTGCCCGCCTCCTCCATGGAGTGGCTGGACAGACTGTACCGGCTCTGCGAGGAAAACGGCATTCTCCTTGTGCTGTTCAAAGCGCCGACCAACTCATGGCGCTACTGGTGGTACGACGAGTGGGACGCGGAGATCAGCGCCTACGCCGCGCGCCGGTCGCTCCCCTACTGCAACGCGATCCCCGCCGCTGACAGCATCGGGCTGGACTGGTCTGCCGACACCTACGACGGCGGCGTTCACCTCAACGTATCCGGTGCCGAAAAGCTGTCGGTCTGGTTCGGGCGGTACCTGCGCACGGACAGCGCCCTCTCGGACGCCCTCCCCGACCGCCGCACCGACTCCGCGTTCTCCTCTGTCTGGCGTGCGCGCGTGGAGCGGTTCGAAGCAAGAAAGCGCGGGCAATGAGACCGTAAAAAGCAAAATCGGGGAAGCTCTCCCCGGAAGAAGCTCCCCCTGCTCTTTCAAGCATTTTTCCATGAAATACCGATTCTGATTTCTGAAAGGATACCGATATGAAACATCTGAAACACGTGCTTTTGCTGACGCTCGGCTTGAGCGGGATAGCTAAAGAACATACTTCCACTCATCAAAACAGCGGATACACAAAAAATTAGATATAACCTATTTTTGTTCACTTTATCCCTCCATAAAAAATAAAAAAGCAGAGAAACAAAACTGTATAACTCGAACCAGTATGCTCCTCTGCTCAGATCATCAAAAATATGATGTTATAACTTACTCTCAACTAAGTCGCCATTTTTAATTTTATTGCCCTCTTCAACTTCAAGGACTTGGCACTCGCTAGCTTCTTCGTCTACGTTGATTACCTGGACTTGAGCAACGGTCTTCTTAATCTTAACGCTGCCTTTTTGCTCGTCGCGGCGTACTTGGAAAACCATCTTTTGAGTAATACCGTGTTTGGATCCTAAGTTGATATAGACTTTGTCACCTTCTACATAAGCTACGAAACCGGTATATTTTACCTTGGCAGGCAAAGACTTAAACTTCACAGTATTAAGCTGGTCGGCTAAATCTTTGGCAATAGCATAATAAACATTGCCCATAGCACTGTCAGAAGAGCTACTGTTGTTGGAACTGGTTTTGATAAGACCAACATTGGTGCTACTACTTCCCTTACCGATTTCGATATTTTTACGGCAACTGGCTGTGGCTACAATTCTGGCAGATTCACTGTCTAAAACTTTAACTTCGATAGAGACTTTAGCAACATCGGGAGCTTTACTTGAACTACCCACACCGAACATGGAAAATGAACTGCTTTTGCCTTGTTCAACAACAAATTCAGTAACTTTACCAGTAATGAGATAATCAACTCCCAGCAATTGTTTCATACGAGCAGCGCTTTCAGCGGTTACTCCTCCGCTGGCTCCCAATTCCTGTTCTTTAAGAACTAATTCCAACTGTTCACGCTCAATTACGCTAAAGCGATCAGAATTAGCTAATTCTGTAGTTAAAATAGCCGGAATAGCTTGACCGACTTCAGTACTATCGGCATTTCTAAATCCGGAACGATTTGTATAAAAATCTAAAACTGCAACGGTGTAAGGGCCACCGGGAGCAGGAGTATTTTGGGCTTGGGCCATTAAAGGCAACCAAAAACAACCCAGAGTCAAAACTAATAATGATAGAAAAAGCTTACTGCGAAAATTCATAATTTGGCTCCTGAAAGAAATATCGGCAACTTGCCACATATTCATGTACAATAAATACCCCATTTAATATACCAAAAATGGAATATTATTTACCAGATACCCACATTATACTACATCAATGTTAACAAACATAGTTTATTAAGCATATTTTTGGTATTTTAAAATTATATATTGGCAAACGAGTTCACTAATAAATACATGAATAGCATTATTTCACTTTGTATAAAAGTCAGCAGGTAAGGCTGATATTTTTACGAAAAATTCGCGGAGTTGGTTGCTTGTATACTTCGGGGCTGGAGCTTTATCTTGCGTCGAGTGTTTGGCAGCACGCTTATTCTGCTTTGGTTGGAGAATAGTTAAAGATGATTAATATAAAGAGATTACTTGACGAAGCCGAGTTAGAGTATGAAGTTGATGACGATGGCGATTATCAACTGGTTATGAATTTAGCTGAAGACGATGAAGACGAAGATGAAGCCCGTACTCAAGTCGTAGTCGTCGGTGCCGAGCCTCAAGAAGCCGGTTGTGCCGAGTTTATCCATATTTATTCCAAAGCTGCCGACATTGATGACATTCCCGAAGAAGATTTTCTCGAGCTGCTCAAAGAGAACAGTGAATACTCTTGCGGCGCTTGGGAAATTGCCGGCGACAACTTGCTTTTCAATTGCAAAGTTTTGGCCAATAAATTGTCTAGCGAAGAGTTATTAGACATCATCTCTATTGCCGCTAGAACTGCCGACGAAAAAGAAGCCGAATATTCTGACGAAGATATTAACTAACTTCATAGTTTTTACTAAATAGCTAAAGCCCCTGATCGCCTTAATCCTGAATATCTTTTTCAGACAAAGCCGATCAGAGGCTTTTTTGTTTGCTGCTTCTAGGCTAAGGTAGCAATTACACTTTGGAAAGCAGCCTGTACTTCTTCAGGTTGTAAATTGGCAAAACCTAAAGTATGCAAATCGACGCCGGGCTCTGCACCGGGGATAAGTTTTTGCAAAAGCTCAACATCATAGCGACGCACTATTACTCCATGTTGCAACAACTTACCATTATGGCGCACTTGAGCGCTGCCTACAAATTTGCGCCCCAAAGCTGTTATTTCTCCCGGAGCGGTTACAGCCATACAAGAAGGGTGAGAAGCGCCACCGGGAATCGAGCCGTCGGTTGCTGCAGATACGGGCAAACCGAGCTTTTGCAAAGCTTTTCCTAAAACAGCTGCAATATTGGCAAAAGCCTGAGCGATTTTGAGATGGCTATCCACTTCAGGCACAATCACAGCGTAGGTAATTTCTCCAGGCATATGCAATAGAGCCCGGCCACCAGTAGGACGGCGCACTACTTCCACATGACAAGTGCGGCACAAATTTTGATCGATCCAACCATCACTTTGATTGCGTCCCAAACTTAAAGTAGGCTGAGCCCAACTGTAAAGACGCAATATAGGACTTGAGCATCCCTCCATCAGTTGCCAATCGCGAGCCATATTTTTAGCTCCACTCAAAGGGGGGTCAATAATATATTGCCAAGTTGATGCTGGATATTTTTTTAAGAAATTGTGCTCCATGGATTTTTTGACTTTCTTGCTGGACAATAGAAGGGCCCTCCCCGCCGCTACAACATAACGAACAAGAAGGGCCCGTCGTTTTTGACTTATGGTAAGTAGACCGAACTATTTAGGCTGTTGCAAAATAGGTTTGCGAGCCGCTTTAGTTTCGTCCAATCTGGTTACAGGCAAGTTCTTGGGCACATCGTGCAAACTCTCGCCGCTTTCATGAGCCGCTATATCAAGCATAGCTTCAATAAATTCATCCATAACTTCTTTACTCTCGGTTTCGGTAGGCTCAATCATCAAAGCCTCCTCTACTATCAGAGGGAAGTAAATAGTGGGAGCATGGAATCCTCTATCAAGCAAAGCTTTAGCAATGTCTAAAGCATGTAAGCCCTTGGTCTTTTTTAATTCGGAAGCGGAAAGCACAAATTCGTGCATGCAAATACGATCAAAAGGCAGCTTATAGGCTCCTTTTAAACGTACGCGCATATAATTGGCCGCCAGAACAGCCAGACGGCTGGCTTGACGCAAACCTTCAGCTCCCAAAGAGCGTATATAAGCATAGGCTTTAACTAATACCAAGAAATTGCCCCAGAACATGCGCACGCGACCAATGGTCTTTTCAGCTTTTTCTAAAGCAAAACCGTTCTCAGTTTTTACTGCTATAGGGCCGGGCAGAAAAGCCACTAATTTTCCTTTAGCACCTACTGGACCACTGCCTGGGCCTCCGCCGCCGTGAGGAGTAGAAAAGGTTTTGTGCAAGTTGAGATGCACCATATCGAAGCCCATATCGCCAGGTCTGGCAATACCCATTAAAGCGTTCATATTAGCGCCGTCATAATAAACTAACGCCCCAGCTTCATGAAGAATACGACATATTTCTTCGATATGGGCTTCAAATAAGCCCAAAGTGCTAGGGTTAGTCAGCATAAGAGCAGCTACTTTTGGGCTCATATGAGCTTTGAGAGCTTCAATATCAACAGAACCATCGGCGGCCGAAGGAATAGTTACCACTTCAAAGCCAGCTAAAGCTGCTGAGGCAGGGTTGGTACCATGCGAAGAGTCGGGCACAATAATAATATTGCGCTCCTGACCTAAAGAGCGGAAATAAGCAGCGATAGTAAATAAAGCAGTTACTTCACCGTGCGCTCCTGCAGAAGGTTGCAAGGTGACGCCATCCATGCCGGTTATTTCAGCCAAGCTTTCTTGCAACTCATACATAAGTTGCAAAGCGCCCTGAGCATGCTCAAAATCTGTCAAAGGATGAATATCAGTAAAACCAGGCAAAGCAGCCACAGTTTCATTGACTCTGGGATTGTACTTCATAGTACAAGATCCCAAAGGATAAAATTGTGTGTCTACAGAGTAGTTTTTTTGCGAAAGGCCCACGAAATGGCGCATAACGTCCAATTCCGACAGCTCCGGCAATTCCAAATCATCTTGGCGCAGCATAGAAGAAGGAATAAACTCGGCTTCTTTTATAGGAGGGCAATCGCTCTGTGGAGGCATAGTGCCGAGTCGACCGGCATGGGACTTTTCAAATAAGGTCTTAGTGGTCATTGTCTTGTGCTAAGCCTCCTTCCCATGGCGTAAAATGCTGATAAGTTCGTCAATTTGCGCTTTTTTGGTCAGCTCAGTGCAACATAAAAGCACACAATCAGCCATTTCTGGGTAGTCCTTTTCTAATAAGTAGCCACCCTGAATACCTTCACAAGCCAAATATTGCATAAGTTCGGCAGCCGTACCTTGCGGACAACGCAAAACGAATTCGTTATAAGTAGAGCCGGAAAGAGGCAACGAGAAGCCTTCGAGCTTAGCAACTTGTTCTTTAAGATAGGCAGAACTTTGCAAAGAACTTACGGCAGCCTTTTTCAGACCAACAGGGCCCAAAAGGCTTAGATAAATTGTGGTGGCCAAAGCACACAGCGCTTGGTTAGAACAGATATTTGAAGAAGCCTTTTCTCGACGAATATGCTGCTCGCGAGCTTGTAAAGTTAAGCAAAAACCGCGTCGTCCTTGAGCATCTTCAGTGAGACCGACTAAACGTCCAGGAATGCGGCGCATAAGTTTATTGGTACAAGCCAAGAAGCCAACATAGGGGCCACCGTAAGCCACAGGATTGCCCAAAGACTGGGCGTCGCCGCAGCAAATATCAGCGCCATATTCTCCAGGCGAACGCAATAAAGCCAAGCATACAGGATCGGACACTTCTACAATAGCTAAAGCTCCAGAAGAGTGAGCTTTTTGGCAAAGGGACGGGCCATCTTCGATAATGCCCAAGAAATTGGGATTTTGTACCAAAACAGCTGCGACATCAGCGCCGACTTCAGGCAAACAGGTTTGGCCTGTTTTGGGATCGAGCGGAATTTCTTCTACTTGTATAGAGCTACCAGCCAAATAAGTAGCAATAACTTCACGAATTTGAGGATGCAAACCGCGTGAAATTAGCACTTTACTACGTCTAGTCTGAGCTACAGCCATTAATATAGCGTCGGCAGCGGCAGTACCGCCATCGTAGACGGAAGCATTAGCTACATCTAAACCGGTTAGGCGACAAATCAAACTCTGAAACTCAAAAATAGTTTGTAAAGTACCCTGGCTAGCTTCCGCTTGATAAGGAGTATAGGCAGTCAGGAACTCAGAGCGCGAAATGATGTGATTTACAATAGAAGGGATAAAGTGGCGGTAGGCGCCAGCTCCCAAAAAGCTCCCCCCGCTAAATGTACAGTTACGGTCGGCTAAGCTTTTGAAATAATCTATTAAATCGTACTCACTCAAAGCTTCAGGCAATTGCAAAGGACGATTTAAAAGCAGCTTCTCGGGAATTGAGGCAAAAAGCTCATCCCAAGAGCCAACGCCTACTTCAGCCAACATAGTTTCTATATCAGCCGGAGTATGGGGAATATAAGTCAATTAAGCATCCTCCGTAATTTTCTTGTAAGCAGCAGCATCCAGAAGGTTGTCTAAATCGGCAGGGTTACTCATCTTAATACGGGCGATCCAACCTTTGCCAAAGGGCTCTTGGTTAATGATTTCGGGAGTAAATTCATCATTGTCTTCGCAAAGGCAAGGATTTACTTCGATAACTTCACCGCTGACGGGAGCATACATATCAGACACGGTTTTAACAGACTCTACAGTGCCCAAAGACTCTCCCTGGGAGTATAACTTGCCCACTTCCGGGACTTCAACGAAAACTATATCGCCCAACTGATCCTGAGCGAAATAAGTAATACCTACCACAGCTACGTTATCTTCGGTCACGCGTACCCATTCGTGATCGTTGGTATATTTAAGATCCTGAGGAATCATAGTTGAATCTCCTTAATTGCTGAGAAGTTTTGCCGATTGTTCTGCCAATTTGTCGACAGAAAGATACTCAACTGAAAAGACGGCTTCTTCCGGCGAAAAAAGAAACCGTCTCTTTCTAAAAATTTAACGACGCACGCTGCCGCGTACAAAGGGAGGACGCTGCACTAAAGCTGGCTCATGGCGATTGGGACGCACTCTAATATTCAGTTCTCCGCCTTCTTTTTTATAGGCGCTCTTAACTAAAGCTAAACAAATTCCACGTCCTAATGAGGGAGAGAAAGTACCGCTGGTAACAACCCCTACTTCCTGTCCATGCTCATCTTCCACAATGTGTCCTTGGCGAGGAATCGCTCTGCCTCGCATGACTAAACCAACAATAGCTGTCTGGGCTCCTTGCTCTTTTTGAGCCTTGAGCACATCCTTACCAATAAAATCGCAATCAGTAAAGCGTACAACCCAACCCAGAGAAGTATTTATGGGAGTAGTATTTTCGGTAATTTCGTGACCGTAAAGCGAATAACCAGCTTCCAAACGCAGAGTATCACGTGCTCCTAAGCCTATAGGCAAACACCCTTCTTTGCGCAAGGCTTCCCAAACTTTGGGAGCTTCATTCCAAGGAACATAAATTTCGAAACCATCTTCGCCAGTATAGCCGGTGCGAGAAATAACAACCTTCTGTCCTTGGAAATCGCCTCTAGTTAAATGATAATAAGCTAAAGGCTCAAGGTCTGTAGATGTGAAAGGTTGCAACACCGTTTGCGCTTTGGGTCCTTGAATAGCGATTAAAGCCGTCTCCATGGAAATATTCTTAAGCTGAACATTACCTTTAAGGTGAGCTTCTATCCATTCATAATCTTTGGCACAGTTGGCTGCATTGACAACTAACCAGTAGTAAGGGATGCCCTCGGCGGTATCTTGGAAACGATAGACGAGCAAATCGTCGATAATCATGCCATTTTCTCGGCACATACAAGTATACATGCACTGCCCTTCAACCATGCGATGTATATCATTAGTAATTAAACCGTCAATAAATTCGGAAGCATCAGGGCCTGTGATTTCAAATTCACCCATGTGAGTCAGATCAAAAATGCCTACTTCTGAACGTACGGCCAAATGTTCACTTTTAATGCCTGTGTATTCTACAGGCATTTCCCAGCCGGCAAAATCGACTATTTTACCACCGTCATGTTGGTGAGCCTCATACAGAGGAGTGCGCAAAAGTTCGTTAGCCACAACATGCTCCTTTACTGCGCGGCCATCATTCATCCGGCCGTCCGCTTCAAGCTCTCTGCCTGCACTTGCCGATAGCAAAAAAAAATGCAAGTCACGCTAGCTTTATTTTCTAGGAATCTGCACAAAAAACCTACTAAAAGCAGAGCTGCGGTTGCGTCCCACCACTAAAGAGTCACACACTTCCAAGTCGGCTAACTATTTCTTGTACTTTCAGTTTATCTTTGGCAACTTGAGCCACAAAGGCCTCGGCGCTGGGGAAATGTACTTGCCCGCGCACCATCTCGATAAGTTCGGCTTCCAGATGCCAACCGTAAAGTTCATCAGGGCCGAATTGCCCCGGCTCAGTCAAAAGAAATACTTCTAAAACATCGCGTCCGTAATCGAAGGTAGGGCGATTGCCCCAATAGGCCAACCCAGGCAGCTTAAAATTCTTTTCAACTTGAGCATTTTCGGGACTTCTCAGCGAGCAAACAGCAGCAAAAACTCCACGCGGAGGCTTTACTAAACAAGCCTCTACTTCGATATTGGCAGTAGGAATATTTAAAGTGCGCCCCACTTTGCGCCCATGAATAATTCGGCCCCCTACTTTGTAGCGACGCCCCCATAAGCGACTAGCTTTTGGTAAATTGCCTTCCTCTACCAATCGTCTCAACAAACTTGAAGAGACAACCTCGTTGTCCATACAAAACGGCGCGACAATTTCGGTAGCAAAATGAAATTCAGCTCCTAGATGTTGCAACATTTGAGCATCGCCTTGGGCGCATCGTCCAAAATGATAATTGTAACCCACGACCACCTGAGAGGCTTTAAGTTTACTGGCCAAAATATCAGCTATAAACTCTGTAGGCGCCATAGAAGCGATCTTGGCATTAAAAGGTACAGCAATTGGTTCCAACCCCATATTTTTAATAATAGCCAAGCGTTCTTCCAAAGGACAAAGCAACTTCACACGTTGGGTCGGAGTCAAAAACCAACTCGGATGTTCTTTAAAAGTAAAAACTAACGGACGTAAACCGTGATTTTTAGCTAATTCTTTGGTTCTGTTAAGTAGAGCCACATGACCACGATGTACACCGTCAAAAAAGCCCAGAGCGATTGCGCTGGGCTCAGAACCAAAGTAATGCTCTGAAAAAAAATTGTCCAAAGCGGAAGTATTATTCATCAAGATAGACTTCAATATTGGCGCCCTTAAGAGCTTCCAACTTGGCATTGGCTTCTTCGGCAGTGGCATAAGGGGTACTGGTAATTCTGTAGGCTGTGCCACCTTCTACAGGAATTTCCTGAACTAAATAGGGCACACCCTCTTGCTCTAAACGAGCTTCCAAAGAATCTACTGTCTCCTTTTGCATAAAAGAGCCAAAGAAGAGCACTCGCCCGGCAGTTCCACTTTCAGCAGAAGCTGAAGCAGTATTGTTGCCAGAAGAATTTGCTTCGGAAGGAGTTGCACTAGTATCGCTTACTGGCGAATTAGTTGCCTCCACTACGTTATTTTCCCCATTTCCTACCACAGAAGGTGTTTCTTGAGGCGTAATATCGATAGTTGGTGTGCTGCTGTCAGAAACAACTTGGGCAGGTGTTTCGCCAACAGGCTCAACTACCAACGTATCATCGGTATTACTATCTACGTTCTTGTTGTTGCTTCTGTCTATTTCGTCTTGCTTGTCCTTGGCCGAATTTATTACTACAGGCGAAGTGCGAGTCGGCATAGCCGAAGCGCTGGATACAGTATCGGCATCAGCTAAGTATTTATCGACAGTTGTTTTGCCTAACATAGCTCCTATGACAGCGAATATCCAAATAAGAGCAAAGCTCGTAAAGATCATTCTCATCCAAAAACCATCCCGCTGTCGCTGAGCTTGAGCCATAGTATGCAAACCTCCTAAACTTAACGCAGCCACAAAAAAAATAATCGGATCTAAAGAGAGGCCTGACAAATCCATCTGCCGACGGTCAAGCCAGACCTCTCACCAATTGCCGAAGAAGAGCTTTTTCCCTTCTCGGTTGAACTAAATTAAAGTTCTAAAGCTTCTTGGACACGCTCCAACTTGCCAGGAATATCTCTGCGCCAGACTGATTCGGCAGCGCCCTTATCCAAAATGCAAACTATTACGGACTCGTCTTTCAGAGGATATATAGCCAACATCTGATTGTCGGTATCCACAACTAAAGCAGAGCATTTACCTGCACTGAGCTCGGAAAGATAACTGGCAGCAGCGCCATACATGCGGGCAGCAGCCATAGCTATATCATCGCAATCCTGAGTAGTAGATTCTACTACCACATCATCCATCACGATAACAGCATCAAAGAAACTGTCAATAACGGTTAATCCAACTAAGCTCTTTTTCAGGGTATCGCCCTCAACAAGACGACCGCCATACTTCAAGGAACCAGTCTCTATGGTATGAACAGCTAAAGTGAGACCG
>OQVS01002733.1_pt1 | contig 11002 bp, 9 predicted proteins | sample 1691601 | NCBI WGS metagenome assembly OQVS01 (sample SAMN03418268, study PRJEB22391) | human gut metagenome | biome: human-gut; feature: organic feature; material: feces | host: Homo sapiens | place: Tanzania | collected 2013-01 | reverse complement strand
TCTCTTGTTTCGTCATATTTTTACTTGTTTTTTTACTCGTTTTTTCCGGTGTTTATTTTGGCTCAACTTTGATTCAAAAGCACAACCAAACGCCGAGCACAACAAGCGTTTCGTCAACTGCCGAAAGCACTACGCAAAAAAAGGTTGAAAACCCGATTGACTTTGCCGCTTTGCAAAAGCAGAATGATGAAATTTACGCTTATATAAAAATCAAAGACACTAAGATTGACTACCCTATTGTTCAAAGTGCGACTAACGATGAATTTTATCTTAGACACAAAGCCGAGGACAAAAGTTGGTCGGCAAGCGGTGCAGTTTATACCGAATCTGCCAACAGCAAAACTTTTGACGATTTTACAACAGTAATTTACGGTCACAACGGCTATTCAGATTCGTTTTTCACCACACTTCACTATTTTGAAAACAAAGATTTTTTTGATTCCCACCCATATTTTTATATTTACACCCCAACAAGGAGGCTGACTTATCAAGTAGTTTCCGCTTTCAAATATGACAATCGTCATATTCTTAACAGTTTTGATTTTAACAACGAGCAATCTATTGAGGAGTTCCACGAAACTATAACAAACCCTACATCAAGCCTTAAAAATGTTAGGGAAAACCTTGATGTTGACATTAGTTTGAACAGTAAAATAGTTGTTCTTTCAACCTGCATTACAAACCAGAAAAGCAGTAGATATTTAGTTTGCGGAGTATTAGTAAAAGATGAAGAAACCGATTGACCCAAATTTAGACAACATATTAAACGAATTAATAGATGAAAACGATGCACCGACTTCAAGCAGTAACAAAAAAGTTATTGACTTTGGTATGGATGCCGACAGTGATGATTTAATCAACTTTTCCTTTGACGGCACAGCCGAAGCACCTGAAAAGCGGGAAAAACACGCTGAGGAAAAAGCTTTTGAAATCGAGCCTAAGTCGGATGAAGCAAGCCGTGTGCATCACCACCATTCAACCGAGGGCGAACATCATCACTCATCAGGTGAGCACCACCACTCTCATTCATCAGGCAGTGAGCACCATCATTCTAACGGTGAACATCACCATTCTTCCTCGCATTCTCATCATCATTCGTCACATTCGCATCACCACCACAAGCATAAAAAGAAGCTGAGTATTCCGGCAAAAATCGGCATTTCTGCCATTTGCATTGTTTTGGCTGTGATTGTTGCATTTGTCGGCACATTTGCTTACCTTGATTTAAGCGGTAAAAACGAGCTTAAAAATATTGACAAGCAAACCGATTATCAGGAAGTTATTGAATATAACGGAAGTAAATATGTTTATAACCAAGATGTTGTAGCAATAGCATTTTTGGGTGTTGATAAGCGTGAATTGGGTCTTAACGATAACGCTGTCGGAACAGGCGGTCAAGCCGACGCCGATATTGTTCTTACAATCAACACAAAAACAGGCAAAGCAAAAGCAATCGCCGTGCCGAGAGATACTATGGTTGATATTGACCTTTATTCAGAAAGCGGTATTTTCCTCAGAAGTGAAAATATGCAGCTTTGCCTCAGCTACGCTTACGGTGACGGCAAGGCGAAGTCGGCTGAAAACACTACAACTTCAATCAGCCGTATTCTTTACGATGTACCTATCAGCAAATATTTTGCACTTGACCTTAATGGTATCAAACCGATTAACGACGCTATGGGCGGTGTAACCGTTGAATCGCTTTACGATTTCCCTAACCTGGGAATCAAAAAGGGTGACAGCGTTAAACTTACCGGCGACCTTACTGAAACTTATGTTAGGCAGAGGGATATGGACACTGTCAACGCTTCTCTTAACAGAACTTCAAGGCAGGTTCAATACATCAAAGCGTTTGCCGCTCAGGTTATCCCTGCGGTTACGCAAGATTTCAGCGTTGTAAGCAGGCTTTATGAAACTGCAAGCAAGTACAGCACAACAAATCTTTCGCTTTCAAATGTTACCTATCTTGCATCACTTATGCTTTCAAAGGGTATCACTAATTTTGACACTGTTACAATCGAGGGTGAAATGAAAGCAAGTGACAGGAAAGACTATGCTGACTTCGTTTACGCAGAATTTTACCCTGACGAGGATAAGCTTATGCAACTTGTTCTTGACACTTTCTACACAAAGCAGGATAAATAATTTTATTTGTATATAAAGTTATTTTCAAATATAATCTCTCTTATTAAGAGATTTATTATAAATAATACTTAAAGCTTACTTTGTAAGCAGAAAGGCTATAAGTTATGAATAAAGAAACTAAAAAAATGCTTTCTTTAACTGCCACAAAGATTAGAATGGGCATTATCGAAGGCACTCATTCGGCAAAAGCAGGTCATCCGGGCGGAAGCTTGTCTTCGGCAGACCTTTTTGCATATCTCTATTTTGCCGAGATGAAAAATCTTGACCCTAAAAACCCAAAGGCTGAAAATCGTGACAGATTTGTTCTTTCAAAAGGTCACTGCGCACCGGGTCTTTACAGTGCGCTCGCTCTTAAAGGCTTCTTCCCTTTTGAAGATTTAAAAACACTTCGTCATATCGGCTCATATCTTCAGGGTCATCCTAATATGAACACTGTTGCGGGTGTTGATATGTCTACAGGTTCGCTCGGTCAGGGTATCAGCGCAGCCGCAGGTATGGCTGAGGGCGCAAAATACCTTAATAAAGATATAAATGTTTACACCCTTTTGGGCGACGGCGAGATTGAAGAGGGTCAAGTTTGGGAAGCAATGATGTTTGCAAGCCAGTATAAGCTTGACAATCTTTGCGTTATCGTTGATGTTAACGGACTTCAAATTGACGGCAAGTGCGAAGATGTTATGAACGCCGAGCCTATCGACAAGAAGATGGAAGCTTTCGGTCTTGAAGTTGTTAAAATTAACGGCAACGATTTTGACGAGCTTGAAAAAGCTTTTGAAAAATTCCACGAAAACAAGGGTTCGGGCAAGCCTTTCGGTATTATTATGAAAACCGTTAAGGGTCTTGGCGTATCATATATGGAAAATCAAGTTGATTGGCACGGCAAAGCGCCAAACGATGAAGAATACGAAATTGCAATGAATGAGCTTAACGCAAAGCTTGCAGAAATTGAGGAGGCGTAATTATGGCAGAAATTAAGAAAATCGCTACCCGTGAAAGCTACGGTAATGCTCTTAAAGAATTGGCAAACGAAGGCGCCGACAAGCTCGTTGTTCTTGACGCCGACCTTTCAGCCGCTACAAAAACAGGTATTTTCAAAAAAGCTTACCCGCATCGCCACATCAACTGCGGTATTGCAGAGTCAAATATGATGTGCGTTGCTGCAGGTTTAAGCACAATGGGTCTTGTTCCGTTTGCTTCAAGTTTCGCAATGTTTGCCGCAGGCAGAGCATTTGAGCAGGTTAGAAATACTATCGGCTATCCACATCTTAATGTTAAAATCGGCGCTACTCACGCAGGTATTTCCGTTGGCGAAGACGGCGCTTCTCACCAGTGTTGTGAAGACTTTGCGCTTATGCGTTCTATTCCGGGTATGGTTGTTATTTGCCCGGCAGACGATATTGAAGCAAGGCAGGCTGTAAAGGCAGCTTATAAATACGAAGGTCCTGTTTATCTTAGATTCGGCAGGCTTGCAGTTCCTGTTTTTCACAATGATGATTATAAATTTGAAATCGGCAAGGGCGAAGTTATCAAAGAGGGTAACGACATCACAATCATCGCTAACGGCTTAATGGTTAACGAAGCTATTGAAGCAGGCAAGGCTCTTGAAGAAAAGGGTATCAATGCAGAAATTATCAATATCGCTACTATCAAACCTCTTGACGAAGAACTTGTTATCGCTTCAGCTAAAAAGACCGGCAAGGTTATCACAGTTGAGGAACACAACATTATCGGCGGTCTCGGCGAAGCAGTTTGCGCTTGCCTTAGCGAAAAGTGTCCTACTCCTGTTAAGCGTATCGGCGTTAACGATGAGTTCGGTCACAGCGGTCCTGCAGTTGAACTTCTTAAACAGTTCGGTCTTTCGGCAGAGCATATCGCTGAAGTTGCAGAGGAATTTGTGAAATAAATTAAAATTTCACAGGAATATTGATATGATAAATAAAGGTTGCGAAGAAGTAGTCAGAATTGGATTTTTAGGGAAGGGTGCGGTTATGACTGCTTATTCACAGCCTGACTTTACAAATTATTAATAATGTGTTAAAATAAGTCGTTATGTTTTTGTAACGACTTATTTTTATTTGGAGGGAATTTTATGACAAAAGCCCAAATTTGCATAATGATTTCCATAGTCACTTACCTTGTTGCTATGGTTATGATTGGTGTAGTTTATTCAAAAAAGACAAAAAATGTAGGCGACTTTTATCTTGGCGGCAGAAAGCTCGGTCCGCTCGTTACGGCAATGAGCGCTGAAGCGTCGGATATGTCAAGCTATCTTCTTATGGGTCTTCCGGGTCTTGCGCTTGCAAGCGGCGTTGCCGAAGTTGGCTGGACTGTTATAGGTCTTGCAATCGGCACATATCTCAACTGGCTTATAGTTGCAAAGAAGCTTCGTAACTATTCCGCAAAAATCGGTGCTATTACAATTCCCGACTATTTTTCAAAAAGATATAAAGATAACAGCAGGCTTATAATGGCAGTTGCGGCATTTATGATTATCATTTTCTTTGTGCCATACACCGCTTCAGGCTTTGCGGCTTGCGGCAAACTTTTCGGCACACTTTTCGGTATTGATTATCATATCGCAATGGTTGTTTCGGCTATTATTATTGTGGGTTACACATCTCTCGGCGGTTTCAATGCAGCTTCAATGACCGACTTTATTCAGTCTATCATAATGACTGCCGCACTCATTATTGTTCTTGTTTTCGGTATCAGCCAGGCAGGCGGTATGGAACAGGTTATTGCAAACGCTAAGGCTTTGCCGGGTTATCTCGATTTCTTTAAGGGGTATGACGGAGTCACAAATTCTGCAGGAACTTACAACGCTTTGTCAGTTGTTTCAACCCTTGCCTGGGGTCTTGGCTACTTTGGTATGCCTCACATTCTTTTAAGATTTATGGCTATTGAAAACCCTGATAAAGTTAAGGTTTCAAGAAGAGTTGCTTCTGTTTGGGTAGTTATTTCTATGGCAGTTGCTGTGCTTATCGGTATTGTCGGTATGGCAATGATTAAAGAGGGTGCTTTGGCTCAGTTTGACGACAGCGAAACAATTATTATTCAAATCGCAACACTCCTTTCAAAGGTCGGCGTTGTTCCCGCTCTTCTTGCCGGTGTTATCCTTGCCGGTATTCTTGCAAGCACAATGTCAACCGCTGACAGTCAGCTCCTTGCCGCTTCTTCAGCTGCAAGCGAAAATATTATCGGCGGACTTTTCAGAATTAACCTCAGCGAAACCGCTCAAATGATAGTTGCAAGAGTTACTCTTATTGCAATTTCTGTTGTCGGCGTAATTATCGCTTGGGATTCAAATTCGTCTGTATTCGGCATTGTTTCATTCGCTTGGGCAGGTTTCGGCGCAGTGTTCGGTCCTGTTATGCTCCTCTCACTTTTCTGGAAAAGGTCAAACAGATACGGTGCTTTTGCCGGTATGATTGTGGGCGGCGTTATGGTATTCGTTTGGAAATATGCGATTGCCAAACTCGGCGGCGCATTTGCAATTTATGAACTTTTACCTGCATTTGTTTGCGGTCTTTTGGTAAATGTTATCGTGTCGCTCGTCACTCCAAAACCTGACAAAGAAATTGTTGACACATTTAATTCACTCAAAAAGAATAAATAATTCTTGACAAAATATAATTTATATTATATAATTTTTACACCGCATATTATGGGTTACAAGAAATACGCAGTATTCACCTATTGTAGCGAGACTTGAAAAGGAGATTTAACGACTATGTACGCTGTTATTGTTACAGGCGGTAAGCAGTATAAAGTTAGCGAAGGTGATGTACTTTATATCGAAAAGCTTGATGCTCAGGCTGATGAAAAAGTAACATTCGACACAGTTCTTGCTGTAGGCGGCGATAGCTTCAAGGCAGGCAAAAATTGTGCAAAGGCAACTGTTGATGCTACTGTTCTTAAAAACGGCAAGGGTAAGAAGATCACTGTATTTACTTACAAGCCAAAGAAAGACGAAAAACGCAAAAAGGGTCATCGTCAGCCATACACTAAGGTTGAGATTACCAAGATTAATGCGTAATGATTAACATTGAATTTTACAGCGGAATAAACGGGCTGTGCGGCTTTGAAGCTGTCGGTCACGCTATGAGCGGTGAAAGCGGCGAGGATATCCTTTGTGCTTTCGTTTCAAGTGCGTGCCTTATGGCTGCCAATACCGTTACGGAGATTATCGGTCTTGATTGCGACGCCCAATCGGACGACGGATACTTAAAACTGATGATACTTGAAAATTCCGCAAAAGCTCAGGATATTCTAAACGGTCTAAAGCTTCATTTAACGCAGCTTAGTAAAGATTATCCTAAAAACATAAAAGTGATTTATCGGAGGTGTAACAATGCTTAAATTAGATTTACAGCTTTTCGCTCATAAGAAAGGTATGGGTTCTACAAAGAACGGCAGAGATTCAGAATCTAAGCGTCTTGGCGCAAAGAGAGCTGACGGTCAGTTCGTACTTGCAGGCAACATCCTTTACCGTCAGAGAGGAACACACATTCATCCGGGCAATAATGTTGGCATCGGCAAGGACGACACTCTTTTCGCTCTTGTTGACGGCACCGTTAAGTTTGAAAGAATGGGTAAGGACAGAAAGATGGTTTCTGTTTATCCTGTTGAGCAGTAATTTAAGATTTATAAAAAATTATCCCACGGAATTTTCCGTGGGATTTTTGTTTTTCATATTTTTATTCACACCGAATGCTGCAAAGTGAAAAGGCAACCATAGCATAGCCGTCGGTTGCCTTTATTTTTTACATCATCTCGGCAAGTGTATCTGAAAACTCGGTCGGGTTTTCAAGGTCAAGACCTGCAATAAGCCTTGCGGATGAATAAAGCAGATTTGTATACTTTTTAAGCGTTTCTTCGTCTGCGCTCTTGAGCTTTTCAACAATCGGGTGCTCTGCGTTAACTTCAAGAACGAGTTGCGCCTTTACTCCTTGGTTTGCGCCCGGCATAGAATTAAGTACCTTTTCCATTTCGAGTGAAACATAGCCTTCGGCTGAAAGGCAAACAGGATGAGAACCGAGTTTGTTTGAAAGCTTAACTGCGGTTACTTTGCCGTCAAGCGCTTCTTTCATCTTATCGAGAAGGTCCTTTGCATCCTCATTTTTCTTGGTCATTGCTTCTTTTTCGGCGTCGGTGCTGAGGTCAAGGTCATCCTTGCAAACATTTACAAAGTGCTTGCCGTCATATTCCATAAGCATTTGAATTGCGAATTCGTCAACCTCGTCTGTGAAGTAAAGAACCTCGTAACCCTTTGCCTTGACTGCTTCAATCTGTGGCAAAAGGGCAATCTTTTGAGCATTTTCGCCGCAAGCATAGTAAATATCATTTTGCGAATCAGCCATTCTGCCAACATATTCTTTAAGAGTAGTCGGCTTGTCATCGGCAGAAGATTCAAACAAAAGCAAGTCTTTAAGTCCGTCTTTTTCCATACCGTAGTTTGCATAAACGCCGTATTTGAGCTGCAAACCGAAAGTCTTGAAGAACTTTTCATACTTTTCTCTGTCGTTTTTGAGCATTTTTGTAAGCTCGTTTTTAATTTTTTTATCAATAGCCTTAGCTATAATCTTCAACTGGTGGTCGTGTTGGAGCATTTCACGGCTGATGTTAAGGCTCAAATCGGCGCTGTCAACCAGACCCTTAACAAAGCTGAAATAATCAGGCAAAAGGTCGCTGCACTTGTCCATAATCAAAACACCGTTTGAATAAAGCTGCAAGCCCTTTTCATATTCCTTGGAATAGAAATCGTACGGCGGGTTCTCCGGAATGTAAAGGAGTGCATCAAATGTAGCCTGCCCCTCAGTCTTGGTATGGATAACTTTGAGCGGGTCGGCATAGTCGTTAAACTTTTGCTTGTAAAACTCGTTGTACTCCTCCGGCTTAATCTCGTTTTTATTTTTCCTCCAAAGAGGAATCATTGAGTTAAGAGTTTCCTCCGCAACCTCGGTAATGTATTCACCCTCTTTGTCAGGGTCGGGAACTTGGTGGCTCATTTCCATAACGATTGGGTAACGGATATAGTCTGAATACTTCTTTACAAGTTCGTCAATGGTGTACTGCTCAAGATATCTTGTGTAGTCCTCATTTTCGGTATCTTCCTTGACGAAAAGTGTAATCTCTGTGCCGGCATTTTCCTTTTCACATTCTTCAATAGTGTAGCCGTCTGCGCCCTCACTTACCCACTTGTGGGCAACATCTTCGCCGAACGCTTTTGAAACAACTTCAACCTTGTCCGCAACCATAAACGAAGAATAAAAACCAACGCCGAACTGACCGATAACGGAAATATCGTCTGCCTTTTCATTGTCGGCATTTTCCTTTTTAAAATTGAATGAACCGCTCTTTGCGATTGTGCCGAGGTTGTTTTCAAGCTCTTCCTCGGTCATACCGATACCGTTATCGCTGATTTTAACAGTTCTGTTTTCCTTATCAAGGTCGATGTGAATTTTAAAATCTTCCCTTGCAAGCTTAACACTGTCATCAGTCAACGATTTAAAATAAAGCTTGTCGATGGCGTCGCTTGCATTAGAAATAAGCTCACGCAAAAATATTTCCTTGTGAGTATAAATAGAATTAATCATCATATCAAGCAGTTTTTTCGATTCTGCTTTAAATTGTTTCTTTCTCATATATATCACCTTAGTTTATAAATTAGCACTCTTGTCTTTCGAGTGCTAATATTATTATAGACTATTTTCGCCTATTGTCAAGGGGTGTGGATGAAATTTTTATAAATTATACGGGTCGTCGAGGACGCCGACCCCTACAAAAGTATAAAATTATAAGACTATCGTAGGGGCGAATATCATTCGCCCGCATACAATCGGCAAACCGTTAATTATAATACACAAAAAGGAGACGCCCTTTCGCATCTCCTTAGACTTTTAACCGACTGAATTTGAAACTTCAACAGCCTTATTATAATTAAGTTTATCCGTTATATCAATCGTATTTTTATCTTTCTTTTTCATTTCAACCTTATCGTTTACGCTTTCAGGTCGTTTAAAAGTAGGAACTACCGAGCGAAGCGCCTCACGAGCAATATCATCGTCACCCGAAGCACAAGCCGCTTTAAGCGTTTGAAGCTTAGCTTCCATCTCCAAAGTTGTGTGCGGTTCGTCACGTTCAATAAAAATCATACTGTTTTCGGTTTTATCAAGCTCTTCCGTTTTAACAAGAAGTTCTTCATAAAGCTTTTCACCGGGACGAAGCCCTGTTTCAACAATTTCAACATTATTTACACCGGAAAGCCTAATCATATTTTCCGCAAGGTCGAGAATTTTAACCGGCTGACCCATATCAAGCACAAAAAGTTCGCCGTTGTGAGCCATAGCGCCTGACTGAAGAACGAGGGAGGCAGCTTCCGGAATCGTCATAAAGTAGCGAATAATTCTTTTATCAGTCAAAGTGACAGGTCCGCCGCTCGCAATCTGCTTTTTAAACAGAGGAATAACCGAACCGGCACTGCCGAGCACATTGCCAAACCTTGTTGCACTGCACTTAACCTTGCCCTTGGTGCTCTCGCTTTGAACGAGCATTTCGCACATCCTCTTTGTTGCGCCCATAACATTGGTTGGGTTAACAGCTTTGTCGGTTGAAACCATCATAAATCTTTCAGTGCCGTATTCTTCGCAAAGTTCAAGAAGATTTTTCGTGCCGAAAACATTGTTTTCAATCGCTTCAATACAGTTGTGCTCCATTAAAGGCACATGCTTATGAGCAGCGGCATTAATAACAATCTGAGGTCGGTACGCTTCAAAAACTCGTTTCATTGCGACTTTATTTGTTATCGACGCAATTTCAACCTGCAAATCAATCTCAGCGCCATACTTAATTTTAAGTTCTTGCTGAACATCGTAAACACCGTTTTCATAAATATCAAGAATAACAATTTTCTTAGGTGAAGCCTTGGCAAGCTGACGGCAAAGCTCACTGCCTATCGAACCGCCGCCACCGGTGATTAAAACGATTTTATCTTTGTAATAATATTTCATCTTTTCGTCCGACACATCAATCGGCTTTCTGAAAAGCAAATCTTCAATATCGAACTCACGAAGATGCCTTTTACTGCCTGCCGACTGCATTGTAGGATAATCATAAATCTTAATTTTGCAACCGGTTTGCTTGTAATAATTAAAAAGTTCGTTTTTCCTTTGGGCATCAACAGTCGGAAGCGCAAATATTATTTCCTGCACACCAAAATCAGCCAAAATGTCAAAAGTGGCTTCGTCTGCAGGATAAACAGGAACAGAATTTATTTCTCTGCCGACTTTTTTTGCATTAATATCAACAAAGCAAACGGGAGTGTATGCGGCGTTGTTGTTGTTTTGAAGTTCCTCCATAAGACCTACGCCTGCGTCACCCGCACCGATAATAGCAATTTTTATCTTTTTAAAATCAGCTTTAATTGTAGGGTCAACATGAGCCAAGGTAACCAAAAGAAAACGAAGGAATTTTCCCTTAACGCTTATATCATCGCAACACTTAAAACAATACCTATATGCCATTCGCATTGCAAGAACCACAAGCGTGTCAAAAGTCATTACCGCAATAATTTTTGACATTGAAAATCTTTGAATATTCATCAAATGGCAAATGCCATATTCAAAACCTATGTAGAGGCACATACTGATTAAATCGGTAACAAGAAGCCTTATGTAGCACTGAATTCCGCCGTAGCGCCAAATTTGACCGTAGATTTTTCCGAAAAACCTACAGAAAAATACTAAAAATGCAGAAGCCGCAGTATTGATTATAATATCACGAATACTCATCGCTCTTATGCTTTTGTTGAGCAGAAAGAGCATACCGAATATCATCATTAGTACTATAACCCGAGAAA
>OQVS01002727.1_pt1 | contig 11012 bp, 2 predicted proteins | sample 1691601 | NCBI WGS metagenome assembly OQVS01 (sample SAMN03418268, study PRJEB22391) | human gut metagenome | biome: human-gut; feature: organic feature; material: feces | host: Homo sapiens | place: Tanzania | collected 2013-01 | reverse complement strand
CTACACGACGCTCTTCCGATCTAGGATGCCGAAGTTCCGCCTGTAGATGATTGGATCACAGATAAGATCGGTGACGGATGGATCACAGATCTGTCTCAGATCGCAAAACTGAAACCGCTTGTAGAAGATGAAGATGCAAGACGTGAATTTATGGAAATTAAATACCAGAATAAAGTCCGCCTTGCGAAATACATCAAAGAACATAACGGAATCGATGTAGATCCTCGTTCTATCTTTGATATTCAGGTAAAACGTCTGCACGAGTACAAACGTCAGCTTTTGAATGTTCTTCATATTATGTATTTGTACAACAGAATTATCGAAGACCCGACATTCAATCCTCCAAACCGTACGTTTATTTTTGGAGCAAAGGCCGCTTCTGGCTATCGCCGTGCAAAGGCAATAATCAAATTGATTAACACTGTTGCAGAGCGCGTAAACAACGATCGCCGTGTAGGCGGCAAACTTCGTGTTGTATTTATTGAAAACTACCGTGTATCCAATGCGGAGTGGATTTTCGCAGCGGCAGATGTATCTGAGCAGATTTCCACCGCCAGCGCTGATCTGGGACAGATCGGTGATCCACTCGTCGCCGATGTGATCAGTCACCCACTGAGCCAGCAGCGGATTGCCGTGAAGCAGGAAACGACGCTGGGTGATACCATTGGTCTTGTTGTTGAATTTCTCCGGCATCATCTCATAGAAGTCTTTCAGCTCCTGTTTTTTCAGGATTTCCGTATGCAGAGCAGCAACACCGTTTACGGAATAGCCTGCTGCGATCGCCAGATGAGCCATTTTTACCTGTCCTTCGATTGCAGCATTCGCTTTCTTGAGAATATCATTCGTATTAAAGGTAGCCTTTTTATCAGAATCATCAGTATTGCTGTCACCGTACTGGTCCGCAGCTGCTGCGCCAATCGTGGTTACGCTGACGTTCGCACTGTAGCCTTGTGCTCCGAGAGCAGCGTTTTCCACCACCTGATTAACGTCCAGCTTTTCGGTTGCTGCTACGTCGATAGTACCGGCAGTAATCTTGCTGCCGCTGATTTCGGTGATAACGCCTGTGTCAATCGTGTTTACGCCTACGCCGACGGCAATACCTGCAGCACCAGCTGCATTTGAACCGTTGACAAAGCTTGTCTTCACACTGTTATCTGCCTTCGCAGCGAAGGTACCCTTTGCTTGCAAGTTTTTGTTGTTACTAACCAGCGTGGAAACGGTATTGTCCAGATTATTTACAGCCACGTTCAGGCCTGCTGCAATCTCGCTGGCAGCCACGCCAACAACTGCCGTTGTCACGTCAGTCTTGTTGGCAGCGTTAACAGTAATATCACCTGTTTCAGCCGTTACATTGCTGCCGCTCAGCTCAGCAACAGTCTTGCTGTCATCATCCACTACGCCAATGCCTGCGCCAGCGGCACCGCTCACAAGCGCGCCAGAAGCTGCGGCAGCAGCGCTGCGCAACGTAATATCATTAACATGGTCAGCAGTAATTGCCAAACCATTATTCGTACCCTGGATATTCTTGACTGCAGCAGTAGTTTCTGCGTCAAGCTTAGCAACCGAAACAGTGCCTGCGCCAGCTCCGGCGCCATAAGCGCCGCCGGCTGCGGCAATACCATAGGAGTTGGTCGACATTTTCGCCTTATTCAAGGCAGCGACATTGACGTTTTTACCATTAACGCGCTTCTGCGCATTTCCACCGTCAATCATCGCCCTTACATTTCTGCTGACAACGCCGGTATCAGATGCCAAGCCGACACCTGCACCACCATCAGCGCCACCGCCTACACCCAGCGAACCTACATGGCTTTCGCTCTTGGTAGCATCGTTTGCTGCTACATAAACGTCTGCCTTGCTGCGGTCGGTCAATGCTGCATTAATGCTGCTATCCGTTGCCGTGGCACTGGTTGCGCCCAAAATGCGATTAACAGTAACCGTACCTGCTACGCCCACGCCAACGTCAGCACTTACTGCCACACCAGCGCTGACTGCTACATTCGTCAGGTTGTGCTCCGCATCAGCCGCAATGATAACGCCTTTGCGCGTATTATCGCTGACTACATTATCATTATCCTTATTGCGTTCGTTGACAGCCACACCTGCATCATTGCCTGCTGCCGTCAGCTCTGCATTATTAACTACGCTTTCAGTAGTACCGCTGATTTCATTGTAGGCTACGCCCATGCCGACGCCGGCCTGACCGCCTGCAGCCACACCAAAGGCACCCGCAAAATTCTGCAGGGTATCCTTGCTCTTGGCAATTACAGCCAGCGTGCCGTCTGCATTAATCTTGGCACCGTCAATCGCAGCCTTGGTATCGTTCGCCAGCAGGTTTACGCCAATATTACCGGCAATACCTGCAGTTTTGGCAACACCGCCAGCTACGCCGACAGAAAGAATGCTGCTGTCGGATTTAGCTTCGGCCGTGAAGCCCTTAACCTTGTATTCGCCCTTGGTAACAGTAGTATTGGTATCAGCATCAAGCTGGTTAACCGCAATGCCTGCACCAATCGCAGCGTCCTTGGAAGCTGCAGCAACAACGGCAACGGTTGTAATCTTACCCTTGCTGTCAGCAGCAGCCTGTACAGTCGCTGCATTATTCTTATCCTTATTGACATTGGTATTAACAAGCTCTGTATCGGTATCCTTCTTGATCATAGCAGCAGAGCCTGCGCCACTGAAGGCCACATTACCGGTAGTAATGGAGGTACCTACGGAAATAGTCGTCAGCGTTGCCTTGTCAATGGCATTAACGCTAATCGTGCCATCATCTGTAGTGGTAATATCGGCATATTTGATAGCAGCCTTGTTGGTTTGCTTTTTCTCGCCATCACTGCCGGTGATATTGCCGATTTCGTTGTAGGCTACGCTGCCGCCGGCCGCAAATTTGGCATTGCTGCCTGCGCTGACGCTTACTGCACCTACTACCGCCAGCTGGTTGCTGTCATCCGAAGACTTCACTGCCACCTTGCTCATATTGTTGAGCTTCGTGCGTCCGTCGGTGGTCTTCTTATCACTATTGCCATCATATTGGTCAATAGCAGCTTCTACATCGTTACGACCGCGGTTAACTACAACCACGCCATTCAAAGCATTGGCCGTACCTGCGGTAACTGCTGCACCAACGCTGTAAACATTGCCCTTATTAGCTGCATCTACTGTCAGAGCGCTGCTTGCACTATCAACGCCGCTGATTTCGCTGCCTTTGACATAAGCGCCGGTATTATTGTTCAGAGAGTTGTAAGCAACAGCCAAGCCTGCGCCCAGCTTGGAGTTGGAACCGGCAGTAACGCCAATCTGTCCTGCAACATTCACTGCCAAAGCACCACTTTCGGCTTTTACATCAGTTTTAGGCGTAATAAGCTTGCTGTTTTCAACAGTTGCCGTAATATCGTTATTCAGCGACTGCCAGTTAGCACTGCCGCCTACGCCGAAGCTGCCTGCGGTTCCGGCAACACCGGCCGCAAAACCTGCCAGAACGGTATGGCTTGCCGCATTAACGTTCGTGCCGACCAATTTGTCACCGTTGGCTTTGCCGGTAGTTGTAATAGTGCTATCCTTAATCTTAGCATTGTAATCATTGTCAATATCGCTGACGGTTACAGATGCAGCTGCGCTGCCGCCGTCGTTACCGGTGGTAACGCCTACGCTTACCGCGCCTGTAACAATCACATTGCCGCCGCGGGTAATATCAACATTGGTAGGCTTATCGCTGTCGCCGCTTTCATCTGCTGCTTCCTTAACCTGCGCCAGGTAGGCAGAGCCATCAGCATCGAGGCCGCGTTTTTTGAGATACTCAGCCTGCGTATTAGCAGATTCCGCTGTATCATAAGCTGCAACATTCAGGCTTTCGCCGGTCAGTGTTACGCCCTCAACCGTTGCATTGGCATAGTTATCCAGTTTATTGTAGGCGGAATTGCCGGAGAACGCATAGGAGGTCTTGGCGCCGCCTGCAACGCTCACATTGGCAGCTACGCCAACCTGCGTCATGTTGGTAGTTGCTTTGACATCAGCAGTGGTAATCTTGTCATAAGTACCGCCAAGGATGGCTGCCTGCACGTCATTCTTCAGCGAACCATAGGCCACAGTCGCACCGCCGACAAAGGCGTTATCGCCACCAACAGAAATGCTGGTGTTCACGCCGCCGGTTATCTGAATATCGTTATCAAAAGCTGTATTGGTAATAGAGGTTGCACGCTCATCTTCACCGCTGACATTTTTGGTGTTTACCTTATTATTCTGCAACAGTGCATAAGCAGTATTATCTGCAATATTTACCGATGCATTGACGGTTGCAGCAATATTGGTGCCACCATTGCCACCGGAATTTTTCGCCAGCGCCAGGCCCAGGCCTGCAGCTGCCAGCGAGCCGGATTTTTGCGCATTGTTGATAATCGCAGCAGCGTTTTCAATTTCACTGTTGCTGATTACCGCCAAGGTCTGCGAATCAATATCGTTTACAGCAGCAGTACCGCCAAAGGCTGCATTATGGCTGTTCGCGTTATTGTTCTGTGTCAGATTTTTCCAGGAGATGCCTGCAGCACCACCGGCAGCCACCATCATAGCAGTGTCTTTGGCATTTACCTTGATATTCTTATTCTCAGTAGTATTCTTGGCAATGTTGATTTTAATATTGTCCACAAGCGCACCGGTATCGCCATCCAGCAGATTAATTGCTGCGCTGCCTGCACCGGCAATCGTTACAGAGGACTGCTTCTTGGGCGTTGTAGCTTTAGGTGTCTGGTCAGTAGGCAGTACCTTCTGCGCTTCGGTCTGACGGTCCATCAGGCCGTTAATCTTGCCTGCTACCTTATGGTCAAGTGCATTGAGCTTATTTGTAAGTGCATTAGTCTTGTTGCTTACGAAAGTGCCCAGTTTATCAACAATACCTACTTCACCACTGTCGTCAGCGGTAGCTACGCCGCCGGCAACAGCTACGTTGATAATTTTGCCGCCAGTTTGGGCATTAACATTAAACGAGCCTGCATCGACAGAGCCTTTTTTAGTGCCAGTTGCCGTAGTTGCAGTCTTGGAGCCGAAGAAATCTGCCTGCTCGGTATAATTAATATCATTGTTGTCTTTATCCTTATCACCATTGGTGCCTTGACGCAGACCGGAAGCATTCTGCACCAGCTGCTGCAGAGTTGCACGTTTTTCGGCAGCAGTGTTCGCAAGCTTTTCGGCTTCCTGGCTGCGGTCCGCATTCGCGTCCTCGCCCAAAGCAGGAGCTTTATTGATGTTATCATCGCCGCTTTCGCCTTGCTCAGTTGTTCCCGGTGAAGTAACGTCCGAGGTAGTATTGCCGCTTGCTCCCTGCTCAGCCGTAGCCTGCGGAGGCGCAGTATAGCCATTATCACCAATTGCCGCATAGGTATAGCGGTCAAAATTGGTAATAGTTGCTGCTACACCGATGCCGGCAGTTTCGCCCATAGCCACAGCACCTGCTGCGCTATAAACGTTAGTATCATTTTTAGCATTGAGGTTGACTGCACCCTTGCCTGCGTTGATAACCGCTTCGTCATCTACGGAAACAAGGCTGTTGCTTGCACCCTCAAGGTAGCCCACCATGCCGCTGACGCCGCTGGTTGCGCCTTTGCCTGCGCCAAGCGACAGCTGAACATGGTCAATCTTATTTTCTGTGCCTATATTTATAGAGCCTGCAGTCAGCTTAGCTCCCTGTGCTACTGCAACAAGGCTGTTGGCATCAGCCAGACCAACGGCAAAGGTTCCGCCAGCTGCGTTTTTACCACCGCCGTTTAAGCCAAGCTTACCTGCCAGCGATACATCAAACTGCTTCGATGCAGCCTTCATTGCCAGCTCGTTACCAGCTTTAATGTTAGCGTTCTTACCGATTAATACGCGCGCATTGTTGCCGAGGTCCGTTGCTACTGCACTGCCTGCCAGCGCAATTGTAGCAGGCTTTTCGCCTTCGCCAGGTCCGCTCTTGCCACCGTTAGCACTGCCTGCCGAGAAATTAAGATAGCTGTTTGGATTAGCAAAGGCTGCAGCTGCGCTCACTACGTTAATCGGGCCTACAGCGATATTCTTAGCATCATCACCCAAAGCACTGGTCAAAGCGCTGCAAGCAGTAGTAAATTCCTTAAATTTTTGTCCGCCAAACAGGTCCATGAAATCTACCTGCTCTCCGCCGTTGGAAGAGAAGCAGTTATCCTTGGCATAATTAAAGAAAGCATCTGCTGCAGTGCTCAAGGCATCAGCCTTAGCTTTGATTTCATCCTGGTTGGCACCGGTATAGGCATCCTTAACCTTGGCGCAGGCATCCTTAACCTCCTGCACCATGCGATTGATACGGTTATATTCAAAGCTGCTGTTGGCTGCAATATTCACCTTGCCCCCGCCGGTAAGTGTAACGTTGGTAGCATTGGTAGGATTCTTTGCTTCCTCGCCACCGGCAACAGTTACGGTAGCAGTATTATCCAGCTTGCCGTAAAGCACGGACGCATTAACAAGTGCTTTATTACTAGTATCCTTGTCATAGTTATTGCTCTTGCCGGTAATTTGCATCTGGGTATCTTCAATAACGCTTTTAGCAGTGATATTAAGATCATTTTTGGCAGCAAGCGCAACACCCTGCCCAATTTTTACATCAGCAGTATTGCTTTCCACTGCAACGCCCACGCTGACGCCGGTGCTCATGAAATCAGCCAGCTTATCCCACGGCTTAGGCTCCGTCGGTGCAGAAGGTGTAGACGGCGCGTTAAGCTTATCCTTCAGCTTTTGCGGCGTGTACTTGGCGTTGGCCAGCCATTTTTTAATACCGCCCAATAATTGGTCCTTAGCGCCGTTTTCGCCAATAAGCGAATCTAAGGACTGAGAGCCTTTGATATTGGTAACAATCTTCTTCATAAATGCCGAAGAACCCATAGCGTTGTTTGCAATGACAGTATTATCCGTCAAAACATTTTCCGCATTAACAGACAGGCTTCCATCCTTGCTGCTTACATTGCCATTGATGTTGACATTTGCCTTGCTGTCATAATCAGTTACGTTGATAGCGGTAGCAACTACAGCCTTTTCACCTGTGCTTACCTCTGCCTTGGTAATCACACTGTTTACAGACTTCGCTTCAATGTTGACGTCCTTTTGCAGCTCAGTCATCTGCGCAGTCTTGCCAATGGTAACACTGCTCTTGTTGTCACCCGTAGTGATATTCAACGCTACATCACCCAAATTAGGGTTTTCAGAAACATCCATAGTGGTGGCCTTGGCTTCACTGTTCACCTTGCTGTCGGCCAAGGCAGTAACGGACGTGCCACCTTTGGATTTCAATTCGCCGTCAATATTTACTGCTGCCTCATTATGTGTTTCACTGTAGGTTACAGCAGCCGCCGGAATAATATTGGTGCCTACCACGTTCATAGCCTTCAGCAAAGCAGTGCTGGCACCTGCACCGGCTTCTACGCTGCTGTTCGCCTTGATATTCAGCGCCGGTTGTATTACTTCCTTGCCCTCGCTGTCTAAAATCTTAGTATCACTGCCGGTAGCGTTGATAACAGCCTTTTCGCCTACGTTGACCTCAGCCGTGCTGTTCAAAACTGCATAGGAAGCATCAACATTACCCGTGAGTGCGCCAACGATATTAGAAGTAATGGTGCTGGCATTCAGCACGCTGCTTTCCGCACTCACATAACGGTTCTTTGCATCGGCAGTAATATCAACCTGGTTTGCTTCTACCTTGCCATCAACATTGACTGTGGCATTAGTAGTAACAATCTGCCCGTAAAGATGGGAATTGGTAGGAGCGTCTATCTTACCTTCAACATTATTCAATGCCTGCGCGCTCAGCTTGGCCTTGCCTGCAGCCTTTACTTCTGCGCCTTGGGCAACGGTAAGCTCGGCATTAACATTGGCGCCGGGAATTTCGCCGAAGTCATCCAAAATTGTGTAGTTATCATTATATTTGTTATAGGCCGCAAGAACGATATCGCCACTGGCATCTTTAGCTTTAGTAGCCTTGAGTTCTCCTTTCAAGCCTGCATTAACATTAGCATCTTTGATATTTACTAAATCAGTAAAATCAATATCACCAGTACGAATAGACGCACCCGTTGCCGTTGCGCCTGCAGCTACAGTTTCATCTCCTTTTCCTATATCACTTTCACTTACATTTTTGCCCACGCCAATCTTGGCAGCACGCAAATTAACAGCGTTAACAGCGTTAACCTTACCTAAGACGCTGATGGTGCCGCTGGCGTTAATGGGAATATTGGCAAAGCCTGTATCCTTGATTATTTTATTAAACTCATCCTCGGTCTTAAATGTTTTATATTCATCAAAAGCAGTCTTAGTCGGCGCAGCAACGTAAAGCGCACCGGCATTAATCACGCCGCTTTTGCCCACTGCCATACCGTCGCGGCTGAAGAAGAAAAGGTTACCGCCAATCTTTTGGTTCTGAATCGCATTGACTGTGCCGTTGATATCAATGCGTGAATCAACAAAGTTGACAAGATTACCAACATTGTTTTTGTCACTCGTGCCAAAGTACATATTGGCAATATTATTAGCGTCCAGTCGGAAATCTTTAAACTTGTTAATTGCTACATTATTATTGATTACCTGACTGGCAAAAATGTCAGCAACACCGTTATTATTAAAGTTAACAGCAGTACCATCCGCTCTTGTAATTGTGCTCGCCAGTGCAGCTACAGGCTGCATTACAAAGCCAATGGCTGTAACAGCGCTGACAATTTTCTGTGCAGCGGAATCTTTCGCAATAGCGCTCAAGCTGAGCCTTTCCGCGCTACGCAGGAACTTACGGTTGACCTTCATCTTAATTCCCTCCTTATTAGTGCTTGCCCGATATGCATAAAAAAGCAATAATTTTCTGAATTAATCTTAGAGCATCCTCTGCGAAACAGCAATTAACTAAAGGTTATGACCACCTGCTCGCAGTAAGATATATTCTATTAATTTAATGGAACAAAACATATAGTTAAGCATAAGGTTATACTTAACCTTATACTTTAATTATAAAGCCATCTTCTCTTAACGTCAATAATTTAATAAGTTTTTTTATCATATGAGTTATTAGGCCGTTGATTAGCTAATTAAATTATCTAAAGCTCAGTAGCAAATTGATTTTAAGATAATTTATTGTCTCATCATGCATCCTGTGCTATAATTAGAACAATAAAATCAGCCAATGCTAGAAACGGAGGAACAACATGACTGACTGGAACAAGTGGCTTAAAAAGAGAGAGCTTTGTGCGGATAATATTCTCTATGTCTATCGACGAGACCGCAAAACCATCATCCATCGGGAAGATGGCGAGGAATTTGAGCTGTTCGCTCCCGTATATACACTTTTAGCGCTTTTCCCGGAGGATGCCTTTCTGAACATCAACAAGGGCATTGCTGTGAACAAAGCACGAATCGTAGATATCAGCAGCGAAGGCGTCTATACCATATCTGACGGGCAAACCTTTCAGGGACGCAAACGCAGCCTGAGTGCCCACCGCCAGCTGCGCAAGCAAATGGGTATCAACGCTCTGCCGGACGTGGAGCCACAGGCAGCACCCATGAGCTTTCTGGAAAAATGCACCCTGCTTGATGAAATGCCTCTGGCATATTGCATCATCGAGCTTGTTTTTGATGCCAATGGCCATGGTGTAGACTTTGTCTTCCGTTACTGCAATAAGGAAATGGCACATATTGAGGGAGTTCCCGTTGAAGAAATGCTAAACCGTTCTTTCTATGAGGTTTTTCGCAATGGTGACAAAAAATGGCTGGTGACCTACGCTGATGTAGCCCTCAACGGAACAAAACATCTTATTCACGATTACAGTCCGGAAATTGGCAAGCAGCTCAACATTTACTGCTATCAGCCGGAGCAGGGATTTTGCGCCTGTTTGCAGGTACGCTGACAATTTCATCATCAGCATACGCGGTGGTGAACGTCCAGAGATCTGTCATTGATGCGAATCTTGGAATATCCAGCTACAAGGTAGTGACGGATACGGATGCATCGGATGACAACCTGTATGGAATCACAGCAAAACAGGGTAAGTTCGTGAATGTGGATGGTGTGGAGACCGATGTTGATGCGACCACCTTAGAAGGACTGTTCACATATGAGAAAGATGTGGCAGTGAAACAGGCGGCAGAGAGTGCGGTTCTTTTAAAGAATGAGAATAATGCGTTGCCGCTTAATGGGGAAGCAAAGGAAAATGTGACTCTGCTTGGTTCCCGTTCCTATGCTGTTGTGGGCGAAGTTGAGATGTGGGGAATGACAATGCCTACCATTACAGGAACCAGATTTGGTGGAAATATGGGTTCCGTGGCTCCGGCTGATCTGTGCGAATCTATTGCAGATGCGCTGAAAACAAGAGGATTTACAGTGAATCAGACAGTGGCAGATGCGTATGCGTCTTATCTGGAAAACGAAGAGAATCAGGTAGATATCGAATTTTCACAGACTTACAGTCCAAATGAATCCAACCCGACAGATGTAGGACTTGATTCTTTAAAAGATTCTTTTGGAAATGTTGCAATTGTAACGGTTGGAAGACCAGGATCTGAATCCAAATATTATGTGACAGGAGAGGAAGGAAAAGCCAACCCGGATGAATATGAGGAGGGCACAGATGTTCTCGGGTTATCCAAAGATGAGCTGGCAACTTTGCAGTATGCAAGAGATAATTTTGAAAAAGTGATCGTGCTGATCAATGCGGTATCTATGGATGTTCCGGAACTGGATCAGTATGCAGATGCGATTATGTGGGTTGGTCTTCCGGGTGCATATGGATTTGAAGGAATTGCAGCTGTTTTAGATGGAACCGTATCCCCATCCGGAGCACTCACGGATATCTATGCGGCAAAGGCAAGCAATTCTATTGCCATGGTCAATCAGGAATATTCGTTCCAGTCAGGGAATGGTGTTACGATTGACAATGAAACCTATACCAATGAGTTCTATGAGCCGGAAGTAGAAAGTATCTATACCGGATATAAGTATTATGAATCCCGTTATTACGATTCTGTCCTGAATG
>OQVS01002723.1_pt1 | contig 11024 bp, 10 predicted proteins | sample 1691601 | NCBI WGS metagenome assembly OQVS01 (sample SAMN03418268, study PRJEB22391) | human gut metagenome | biome: human-gut; feature: organic feature; material: feces | host: Homo sapiens | place: Tanzania | collected 2013-01 | reverse complement strand
TTGACGTGCGGCAGAACTCATCATAGTCCAGACCGATGATTTCGGTCATCTTGTCTATACGCTTCTTGCCCTTGCTGTCATCTGTATTGCCTGTACTGTCGGTTATGTACCATTCCTCGTCTTTCAGTTTTCCATTGCGGTTAACACGGCATTTCCACTCGGCTATGTAGTCGGAACCATCCGCACCCTCGAAAAGGAGTGTTATTCCGCCTTCCTTCTCTCCTTTCTTGAGCAGCTGGTTTACAGACATTATGCTGATCTCCTGACCTCCCTCTTTATAGGACGTTTCAGTCGTCTTGTTGCCGTTCGTCAGACGCGGGGTCTTGTTGTACAGGGCAAGGCATATGGCATCCAGGATGGTGGATTTTCCGCTCCCGGTCTCGCCGCAGATGAGAAAAATAGGGGAGTCCGACAATGGTGCGGACGTGAAGTCGATGCTCGCGGATGAGATCGACGCTATGTTGGTGATATCGAGTTTCTTCAGTTTCATGGTATCAGTCGTGTTTTTCAGAGTTCATAACTTCGTCAATGGTCTCTTTCAGCAGGGAGAGGATATTCTCGTCAATGCCGTCTTGTGCCGTTTCCTTCAGGTAGAGTTCAGCTACGGAGTAAGGCCCCATCTTTCCGAGTTCTGCGGTGCTGATCCTTATTTCCCCGGAAGTGCTGCTGTTTTTTTCATTGACCTTCTTTACCCTGTTTATCAGGCAGAACTTCGCCTTGAGGCGGCACTGCTCCGGAACTTTGGCGGCCTTGTCTTTAGCCTCGACCGGAATGGTCCCGTCATCAGTGACATTGAGCCGCACATAGCAGGCCTTTTCCGGGTCCATTTTTTTGAACTCCTCGTATGCCTCATCCCACTTGAGGGACCTAACTTCGCTGCGTCTGGTCCTGTCCTGCTCCGGTATGGTAATGACCGGCATCGCATTGTCAATGTCGATTGTCTCCACTTCCGGAGTGTCGCCGTGGGCATTGATGGTCACAATCGAAACGCTGTGCCGGAAATCCTCGTCGAAAGACACGGGTAGGGGAGAGCCGCTGTAGCGGATCCTGTCTGAGATATTCTGCGGATTGTGTATATGGCCGAGTGCGATGTAGTCGTAACCAGTCCCGAAAACATCGGCATTGACCATATCGATTCCTCCGATGATGTCGAGGTCCTGACCGACGGCGTCGGGTTTTTCTCCTGAGATCCGGTTTACGGCCGTATGGGCCATCACGACGACAGGAAGCCCATTTTTATTGCGTTTCTCGACTTCTCCAAGCAGTAGGGCTATGAACTCTTGCATTCTCTCTTCCCTCGGAAGGCCTGCCTTCACGGCCGGGAAATTGCCTGGGTAGCAGTGCGGTATGGCGACAATGTAGCCGACGGCGCTGTCGTCTTTACTGATAGGGAAAATATGGCGTTCAAAAAGCTCGTCGTGAAATTCATCGCTGTCTTCGCCCTGGATGATGTTGCGTTTTATGGATGCCACGATGGATACTCCAACGAGGTTCCACAGCGGGTCGGTAATCTCTATCTTGTTGCTGTCGTGATTGCCGGCTGTTACGATGACCTTCATTGACGGTGCAATCTCATGGACTGTCATGAGGTGATGCATGAACATCTCCTGTGCAGACGTCTGGGGTGATGTCGTGTGATAGACGTCGCCGCTGATGACGTATGCGTCCGGCTTCTGTTCCTTGATGATGTCTTCTATCTGGGCGAGGCAGCCGGTCTGCTCGGCTGTCCTGTCATACGAGTAGAACGTATGTCCCAAATGCAGGTCAGATGTATGTAGAATCTTCATATTTTAGCGTTTGTGTGGATATTTTCCTTTATTTCCATGCCATTAAGCTGTTTCTTGTAATAATATACAACATCTGCCGGTAAATCTTACATAAAAAAAGAATATGTCAGACGTTTTCCAGATGAAAGTAGAATTTAAGATTGTTGATGAAATCCAGCGCCCCTGATTCGATACCATCCTCGCCGGCCAAGTCTTCAATCTCTGGATTGGAGTCCAATCCGGCATAGAAGCAGAAGGAGCTTAAAAAGGAATCTGTTCCGTAATCTTGGATGAACGCTTCAACAAAAATCTGGTTCGGCGTAAGGGCGTCCGCAAATTTTTTCATATTATCCATAAACTGGGGGCTTCCCTGCATTCCAAATCGCGAGCCATAGTTCCCATTCCACCAATCTTCTGACGTAAAATAAACTATCGTCGGGGCCTCTTCGTGAAGATAGTCGGGACTTTTGATTTTTGAGATGATTTTGTATTCGTCATAAGAAAGTGGCGCATCATCTTTCTTGTTCATCAAGTCAAGATGGGCTCCATGCAAAGGCAGTATGCTATTGGACGTAAAATCGTTACCGTATTTTTTCAAAGCTGTCAATATGCGCTCGGCAAGTTCTCTATTAGAAGTCTCTAAAGGGGATCCCAGAGGAGTGGTTATCTTAATTCCGTTTCTATAGAAAGAAAAGACATCTCCGGATTCTCTCAAGGTGTAGTCAATAGGAATTATCGAATAAATAAGAACAGGCAATGAGAATGGTTGATCATCAAAATGGATTGGATCATGCTTGTTGATTATTCTCCTTAGGGTTGGGCCATATTTACTATATAAATCGCCCAAACGGAGAAATACTAGAGGACTACCATCATTTGACCGAGAAAAATAATATGAATTCCCTGATTCTGTAATCAGCCTGTCCGTTTTAATCGAAATCTTTTCTTCAAACGGGATATTGATTGGCGGCTCATCTAACAAACGTTGTGAAGAACGTTCCAGCACGCCTATCAACTCATCTTCGTCTGATAATGAAATCTTAGTTAGTGTGATGTAATCATATTGGCCATATACGGGTGATTGATAATCCTCGAAAATTAATGGCTTGGGCAGAACAAAAGCTTTTTCGGCCGTGTTTTTCAGGTAATTTACAAGGTACTCGTGGACCAAGGTCTCCAGTTTTTCCTCTCTGGAACAATCTGAACAGCATTTCTGATAAGAGTTGCGTCTTCGTTCTAGCTCGTCTTCATATTTAAGGCAGTCAGCCTTATAAATGTATTTTACGGCGCTCAAAATCTTTTCAAACAAACAATCGAACGGCTCATCGTATTTGCAGCCTTTGATGGAAGAGCGATCTGTGAGCCCCATGGGGGTAAAGTATATGCACGCCTCGTCCCGAAAAAATGGATCAACGGAGCCGTCACAAATTCCATCGCCATTCAAACTTATATTCTCTATCTCGCATTTGAATTCTTCTGGAATTTCAGCACGGCCTAAGTCTAGGGAGTTTTCTCCATGTTCTTTTAGTGCTGTCGCAATTACGCGTTCATAGGCTTTAATCAAGCGTTTAGACATTAGATAAATTTTATGTTGATGCCGATACGCAGCAACAGCAGCATTCTCGATTTCTATAATGCTGATGGGATATTTCTTTTCTAAATCATTCATATCAGAACAGTATAAGCAAATTATTATATGACTTCTGGCACAAGTTACGCAATATTTTGAAAAAATAGGAAGGCCTGCCCACTATCTTTCTTTGTGATGACTTCTGTTATTGTCACTCTTTTTCTTGCCGCTTTGGTTCGCGGCATTCCTGTCAGCCTCTTGGATGAGTCGGCAAAGTGGTATGTTTTCGGATTCACGACGTTCGCGTTCGTAAGGCCTGCTGTGGGAATCCGGACATCGCATGTGCCACCAAATGGCCATCTCCTCATCATAATTCAGCGGGAGCAGGCATCTTCTCTTTAGTATGAACATTGACCTGACTCCGTGTCCTCTCTTGATTTTTTCATTGTTGCGGCATGCGACTCCCTTGTCGTTCATGTAGTATTGGTCGCTTTTGCAGATGTCATGAAGAAGAGAGCAGATGGTGACGGAAGTGGTCGGAAGAGGATGCGGCAACTGTGAGTTTAATCTCATGGCTTCCTCGTAGACATCCAGGGAATGCTTTGCCAGTCCGCCCTCATTGTTGTTGTGATTCGAAACCGAAGCCGGTGCCGTGAAGAAGCCGTTGGATTCCATGTATTCAAGCACGTTGCCGATATTCTCCCTTCCGGTCGAGAGCAATAGTTCAGTTATCTTTTCTTTTATGTCCATTTCTTTAAATTGTGAACTGCTATATCTTAAATCAGAAGTCAGTAAATCTTGCATGAAAATAGCAATTTTTATTTGAATCTCATGTCTTGCCCGAAATCATCCCGGATGCGCTCAATGTCTTTTATCGCAGGGATTATCTTGTCGGCCTGGTCTTGGAGAGTCTTGTATCTGAGTGGGAGAATCAATGTCCTGTTTTTTATGGGCACCATCAGTTTTACGCGATATTTCTGTCGTACAAACCAGTATCCGGAATAGCCGGCATTGTCCAGAAGCGAACTGACTATGGCCAATGATCCCGTTTCACAGATTGCTCTTACTTTTAAGGACTTCCTGCATTCGATTTCAATCGCCCTGGTCGATTGCTCCAGCAAATCATCCAATGTGTCCAATTTGGCGAGAAACTTCCGGTAATCTTGGCTGAGCCGCGTGGATTTCAATGGGTTCTCCTTTTCCCACCATTTGCGGAGATTCTGTTTCTCCCTGATAACAAGGCCTTTGAAATCGATTTCTTCCCCAGTATTGATCTTATACTCGATGATCGGACGGATTCCTTTAATTGCGGCACGAAGCCATATCTTCTCATTGAATTCCATAAATGACGCAAAGTTTTCTTGAAGGAACTTCAATTTCTCTTATTTGTCCATAGCTTATTCGAGTTCCTGACAATGCTTGTCTATTGTTCAGGACCAGGACCGGCTAGAACCCGATCCTGTTGTTCTTCGTGCAGACTTTTTCTTGAGAACAAAGCTTGACGATGGACTCCATTGTCGGGACATCGCCTTCGAGGACTTCCTGCATGGTGGTCTTGCGGACGATGTTGTCGATCTCTCCGCCGCTGAAGTCGAATTCCGACGCCAGCTTGTGAGCCTGGTCTGCGGAAAGGATAGGGAGCTTGTCCTGCCAGATGTTCTTCTTCGCTTCCACGCCCGGTTTGTCCAGACGTATCTTGAAGAGGAAACGGCGTTCGAAAGCCTTGTCAAGATTCTCTTCAAGGTTGGTGGTCGCGATCAGTATGCCGTCGAGCTTCTCCATCTCTTCCAACAGGATGTTCTGGATGGTGTTCTCCGTCTGGTCGACGCTTGATCCGCGGCTCATGTCCTTGCGCTTGGAGAAAAGGCCGTCAGCCTCATTGAACAGAAGAATCGGCTTTATCTTGGAGCGCTTGCACTGCTGGCGGTAGCGGGTGAAGATATCCTTGACGATTTTTTCGCTCTCGCCGTACCACATGCTCTTGGAGGCGCTGAGGTCCACGTGGACAATGTCCCTGCCGCTCTGACGTGCCCACTGCATGACGGATTCTGTCTTTCCGGTACCCGGTGCGCCGTAAAGGAGTACGGCGATACCTTTGGAAAGGCCTTTGGACTCCAATCTTTCCGTCAATGTCCGGTAGTTCTCCTCCATGAGGGAGTTGCCGACCATAGAAAGCTGACGCTGCTCATTCTCGGAGAAGAAAAGCTGCTTCGGCTTGATGTCCTCGTAGTTGACCAGGTCCTTCTTGTCGACTTTCTGGATGAACAGTTTGGCGTCCTCCTCGAAGAACAGTTCCTTGCCTTTGTCGGTAAGCACAAGGCCGGTCTGAGGCCCGAACAATGAACTTATGGAGGTCATCTCCACGAGGTCCAACTCCTGAAGTTTATGTTTCTCTTCCTTGAACAGGTTCAAATATTTGACGCGGTCCCTGACTGAAAACAAACATTTCAGCTCGTTGATGAGATTGATGCCTCCGGGACAATAATTGCAGGCCATATAGAACAGTATGCGGTCCTCTTTGGAACGGATAATGTCACATACTTTCCTAATGCACGACAGCTGCTTGTTGTGGCTCTCCATTTTACCAAGTTCACGACTCAAGATCATTGGCGCATTGCGTGCCTCGGAATCATACTTGTCGTCATCATGGAAAAACGTTGTCACCATTCTGGCAAACTTGTAGCGGTCCGGGCAATCCAGTTTGTCTCCGAAGGATGCGTAGTCGTTTTCGAGCAGAATCTCCTTTCCCTTCTCGGTAAGTGTCATTTCTTCCCGGTCATCGCTTATGTAGACCAATTCATTGGAAATCAGGGCGTTTGTCCCGTCCAAGAGTCTGGCACGTGCGGAAATGCGGCTTCCGAAAGACTCATAGATATCTTCCAGAGTCCTTTCAATTGACGATCTTCTCGAGGGGCATTCGCAGAAATCATTGCAGATCTCATAGAAAAGTATCCTGTCGGAGAGATCCTCCAGATGTCTGCGGACTTCCTGGACGAACGTCATGTTCGCATTGAGTTTCTCCGCATCTGAAGCGACCTGAAGCAGACTGAGGAATGTCACGTCGGAATCCTGGACAGCGTTGCTGACCAGAGAGCATAAGGCATAACGGTCGAAGTCTGAGGTCTTTGCTTCCACGCCTTCCAAGTTGGGAGTCTTATTGTCAATGATGCTGTTGAGAACGACCGGCGTGACTCCGAAGCTCTGTTCGACAATCTTGCAGGTCTTCATGCCGTGTGTGTTGATGTAGATGAGGCCTTTTTCCAGCAGTTTCTTGATTGCAGGAATGTACTCCATCATGTCCAGGTTGGAACAGTCGTACATCGTGGACATTTCGTCAAAGTCGCATGTCCTTCCGCTGCATTCCTTTTCGAAAATCGGAATGAAAACGATGGCTTCCTCGCGGTTCTCAAGCCCCAGGCAAGCCGTAAGATTGTCCAATGCCTCACTGATTTCCTTGCCTCCCAGACGGGCAAGCTTGCTGTTCTTCAGTTTGTTGGCGCAAAATTTTATCTGCTGAATTATGCTCTTGGCCATAAGTCTATGATTTTACTGGTACAAAGGTATTGATGTGCGTTGCCATAAAGTGGCAGTAAAAACAATCTGGTCTTCACGTGTCAAGTTACTTTTTCGGTTCAGTTTTCGTTCCGGTGAATTATGGAATCGGCAGGGAATATGCAACTTAACACAAGATAAATTGTATAACAAAGTTTTCTAAGAATAGGGGAGTACCCGGGACAGGATTTCTGCCATATTCATGTCTGCCTGAATATCGGCATCATCTCCTGTCCGGGAATGGGCTCAGCAAACTGTCATTGATGCTGGCGTAAGTTATATCTCAGCCGTTATTGTTGTTCTTCGTATCCGAATTCTGCCTGGAATGGCCTCAGGTTGGAATTGCCGGAGTTGTGGTCTTCTATTATTGAGAAGGTTATGACCTTGAACTTGTTCTTGAATTCCTCTTCCTCCATCACTTCATGGAAAAGTCTGGCGACTTCTTCCGGTGGATTATGGAAGGCACCGCAGCCGAAGGCGCCAAGTACGAGGGCGTCATGTCCATGGAGAAGGCCTATGCGGAAGATCGTGCGGATCTTGCATCGTGTAATGTCGAGGGCCTCCTGAGGCATGTGTCCTTCAGCAGTGAGCTTTATGGAATATCTCCCGTTGAGATTCAGGGCGGCACAGGATACCACTGCCACATTGTACGGGTCCTCCATCATCGTGCAGTCTGCCCCCTCACGGAATACGGTGACACAAGGCGAGTATATTCCACTATATCTCGATGTTATTGGGTAGTTGTCTCCTGGAATGAGAAAGTATCCATATTTGGTCGTGCTGCCTCTATGGAAGGCATAGATAGAACGGGTCAGAGTACTTCTGCGGCAGATGGTCTCTTCCTGAGCCCTGGCACCATTCTCGACGCCCCCGCCGGGATGTCCGCCGCTGGCAAAGTTGAGAAGAAGAGGGTTATAGCCTTCGGAGACAAGGCGTTCTGCCGTTACGAGACAATCATTGTTCTCGACAAGCACTCTGGTCCCTCCTGCAACGTCCGGTGCCGAAATCGCCGGAATCTCCTGCTGGTAGCATCTGCTTCCTTTGAGCATGTCGGTGAAATCGAGCTGGACGGTCCTTCCTGATGGCGTAGTATATTCTCCGCGGCGGATGCAGTCTGCGGTCTGACGAAAGATGGCGGCGTTCTTCTTTTTGCGCTCGTCGATAGCTGAATCAAATGTTCTATATCCCATGACTAAAATATGTTTTCAAAATGTAAACTGGTCGCAAATTTTCCATTTGCTATATACTATACAATACTTCTTCACCAATCTTACATGGATTTCCTGTATTTTTTTCACTTTTCTTGTGTTTTCGGCAAATTTGAACGTAATTTGTGCCCGAATACATAAACCAATGGCAAAGAAAAGGTTCCGGATTACGGAGAAAGACTTCCTCCTTGCCAACCGGAAGGCCTCGAGAGAGGAGGAAATCGCAAAGTACGGCAAGCAGATAATGTTCCGTACGACAACTCAGAAATCCAAGAAGGTATATGACCGCAAGCGTCTGAAAAAGGCAGGCATCAATTCCGATGACCTGCCTTTAATGATTATTGCGTCACATGCTTGTACATATTCTTTAGATGTTTACGTTTCCATATACGGACCTACAGCCTTGACTATGCGAAAACTTGCCTGACATATTCGGGTTATATCAGCGACTTCATTGCCCCGGCTGCCGCTTTTTGGCGGTGTCGGGGCGTACTTTTGTTTCATGATGGAACTGGAAGAACTCATACGTGAATACGAAGAGGGCATTGCTTTGGAAATGTACCATGAAATGGTCGACTACATTGACAATCATGGAGCTGATATTATGGGGCGGAATGTGGATTATACCCTCATGAAGGTTATCAGCACTGTCCGGGAGTCTGCTGACATGCCGGAAGGGACAATGCTCGAACTCCGGGGATATGAGATTGTGGTCGAGACATATATGGGTCTCGGCATCAGTTTTTGTATGGGACAATTCTGGATCGGCGGGAAACTGATACTGATAAGGTATGAGGAAGAGATTGAAAACTACCTGGTACATTTTATCAACAATATCCTTCCCGGCGGCCTTGCGGCATGGAAAGAGAAGATGGAACATGTGGACATGGATCTTCTCAAGAGGGAAAAAATCCGTAACATTCTGGAGAACAGTGCCGAGTCCCTGATTCAGACCGCTCTGGAGGAGAAGGGTCTGGAATACAGACTCTGTTTTAGGGACAGTGGCATCGAACTGCTGGTCTATCGTGACGGCAAGTATCTTACGTACAGTGATTTCCGCTATGAGACGTTCTCGGATGATTTTCGGGACTTTGTCGATGGCAAACTAAAAACTATATGATATGGATGAAATGTTGTTTTGCAGAAATGCGGAAAACGGAGAGATGACGTTGCCGCTGGCCATAGGCAGGGACGCGAACGGCAGGCCTCTGTGGCTGGACCTTGCCGTGGCTCCCAATATACTGTTGGCGGGATGCACGAAACAGGGAAAGTCCGTGGCAATGAATGCGATGATTGCTTCGCTCATGCTGCTTGAAGTACAGGAAGAAGTGGAGTTCATATTCATTGACCCGAAAAGGGCGGAACTTGCGGTCTGGGCTGGAGCCGCCGGCAGCCGATATGCGGGTGGAGAGTCCGAGGCCAATGCTGAACTGGACAGGCTGACGGTCGAAATGGAAAGTCGACTTTCCGGATTGGCAAGAGATCCTCGGAGAAAGTATTCGAAGATTGTGGTGTTCGTAGATGAATATGCGGACCTTATGGATTATTGCTACATTTGCAGGAAATCCGATGACCGGACGACGTCCGTCAGTTATCAATGCTGCCATTGCGGGGCAGGCCGGCAACATGTGAGGACCGGCAACTTTATAGATAGGGCAAGAGCGCTGGCGGCAGCAGTTGACCAATATCAACATGGGCAGGATGATGTGGAAGGAATTCCATTTGAGAAACTGATCACCCTGCTGCAGAAAATGAAATGATCATCGGGCACCATAGGCCTGACATAAACGAAAAACGTGAAATTCTTAAATTTCTGATTGTTTGGTGTAAGAATCACGCGTCCGAATTGTATAGTATAACGGATACGAGTGGTTCGGAAAAGACAAAAGAAATAATACTGAGATATGCTCGGTGCGATAATCGGAGACATCGTGGGCTCTCCTTATGAGTTCCACAACATCAAGCGGAAGGATTTCCCGCTCTTTCAGACATCCAGCCATTTCACGGATGACACGATGATGACTTTGGCCAATGCCAAGTGGCTGACGGAGGACCATACGCATTCTCCGGCCGTGCTGGTGAAACTTATGCGCGAGATTGGCCGTTCTGATCCCTACATCGGTTATGGCCCCACGTTCATCGAGTGGCTCTATGTGCCTGACGAGTTGGCGGTACCATACAACAGCTGGGGAAATGGCGCGGGAATGCGTGTGAGCCCGGTGGGATTGTTCGCTCATTCAATGGAGGAATGCCTTTATCTTGCAAAGATAAGTGCGGAGGTAACCCATAACCATCCTGAAGGCATAAAAGGAGCCCAGGCCATAGCCTCAAGCGTATTCATTGTTCGGGAGTCCGGCGACGCATTCTCTGAAGATACCAAGTCGCGAGTCAAGACATTCGTGGAAGAGAAATTTGGATATGGTCTTGATTTCACCATTGACGAGATTCGTCCAGGATATGGTTTTGACGTTTCCTGTCAGGGCAGTTGTCCGCAGGCTATCCAGGCATACCTGGAAGGAAAGGACTTTGAAGATGCTGTCCGGCTAGCGGTTTCCATCGGCGGAGATTCTGACACCATCGCCTGTATGGCTGGAGCAATCGCCGGAGCTGCAGGACAGATTCCAGAAGACATCTCCCGCAAGGCGTATGATATTCTCTCCCCGGACCTTCAGATGATTCTGGACAAGTTTGAGCACTCGATTTAGATCAGGATATTAGGTGACTGGCATTTTGTTGGGCTGTATTTGACAATTTCCGAATCCTTCGCTTTCGTTTCGGGCGTTACGGTGACTTGCTCTTGCACTTCATCTTTTAGGGAGATTTCGTCGGACTTCATTCTTGGAGTGATCCGGTAGAGGGTGTCACGCCTCAGCCCAGCCGTCAATCGTCTTGGTTTCAGAAGAGAAATTGATGCCGAGCTTGATTATC
>OQVS01002722.1_pt1 | contig 11030 bp, 12 predicted proteins | sample 1691601 | NCBI WGS metagenome assembly OQVS01 (sample SAMN03418268, study PRJEB22391) | human gut metagenome | biome: human-gut; feature: organic feature; material: feces | host: Homo sapiens | place: Tanzania | collected 2013-01 | reverse complement strand
ACTCCCTTACGTCATCAGCTTTTATCCCGGAGTCGTTCAGGCCGATGCTTTTGAAATCCTTAAAAAAGAGTCTTTTGCAGTGCTTTTTATAGGAGCAAGTATGCAATATAAAAAGTGGAGCGAGATAAATTTTGCTCAAATAGGAGCGTATTTAGCGACAAAATACAACAAACACATTTTAATTTGCTCTGGCAAAGAAGACATTCAAAAAGGCGAGCGCGTAAAAAACGCCATTTTAGCGCAACTTGATGAAAGTGAATTTGGCAAAAAAAACTCAAAACTCATTTTAAATCTTTGCGGGCAAACCACGCTAATCCAGCTTGGAGCGTTGCTTGATAAGGCTTGCTTACTCATTAGCAACGAAACTTCTTGCGTGCATTTTAGTGCAATGCTTGAAAAAAGGCTCATAGTGTTATTTAATGGCACTTATTTTGGTAGATATTGCCCTTATCCGCAAGGCACAAAGGGTTATTATGCTGTTTTTCACCCTGCCATAACTGATAAAAATTTTACTCAAATGGGCGACAAATTTGAAAAAGGCTCAAAACTAAATATCAATGAAATTTCCACACAAGCTGTGCAAAAAGCGATAGATGAATCTTTTAGTGAGTGATTTCAAAAAGAACAAGTTCCACAAGGCAAAGTTAAGGATTGCTTTTTATGTAAGACTTCAAACACCCCTTTGTTTTCTTTGACAAACCGCTCAAACTCACGCTTGGTTTGCTTATATCCAAAACGCTTTTTTTGCAAGCTGAAAATCAACCTTGCCAGCCACTTTGCATAGCCTTGTTCTAAATGCCTTTGATACGCACACTCAAAGGGACGCACCTCGTTTCCAACCCTGTGAAATGCGAGCAGTTTTATCATAAAGCGTATAAAAGTCTTATATTTTTCATCTTTATTTTGCGTGTAATGATGAGTGATAAATTCTTCAAATTTGCCCGTGCAAAAGTCTAAATTTTCAAGTATTTCTTGTATTTTGTTTGGATTTGTCGTTTTTGTCGCCGAGTCGCCATTATAGCAGTAGTAATACAGCCCCTCATCAAGCAAGGCTATGTGTTTGCTCACGCCCAAAAGTGCCATTGATGCGAGTATGTCCTCGGCGATAGTGAATTTTTTTGTTACATTCACAAAATCAAGTGCTTTAAGGTAAGTTTGCCTTTTGATACATTTGTTCCAAATGCTATAAAACCACTCAGACACGCCAAAATACATAGCCTCAAATGCGTGTGTGCTTATGATTTGCGTTTTATTTGTTACTTCACGCAGTTTGAATTCTCCGTCTTTTTTATCTTGACTAAATAAATTAAACATTATAAAATCAAGCTCGTATTTTTCGTGTGCGCTTTGCTCTTCGCCACAGGCTAACGAATGCTGATTTTTGTAAGTTTTTAAAAATTCATAGCATTTAAGGCAAGTATCTTTGTGTAAAAAGTCATCGCCATCAAGGTTTAGGATATATTCGCCTTGTGCGTGTTTTACCCCATTTGCACGCGCTAAATAAAGTTTTAAATTTTCTTCATTTTGCACTATCTTTATGCGCTTATCTTTTTTGGCAAACTCTTTTGCTATCTCTATGCTTTTGTCCTGCCCGCAATCATCAACACAGATGATTTCTATATCCTTAAAGCTTTGATTTATGGCACTTTCAAGTGCGCGTGCGATAAACTTTTCGACATTATACATAGGGACAATTATAGAAAATTTAGGGCTTTGCATTTGAATTTTCCTTATTGAGTTTGCCTTGCATTTTTATATGTTGATTTTATACCCAAGTCCAGGGACATTTTTGATAAGCTCATCGCCTACCTTGTCGCGCACGCGCTTGATAAAAGTGCGTATAGCCGTGTCCGTTACACTCTCGCTCGTCCAAATGTGGCGTTTTATGTCCTCGTGCAGCACAAGCGCGCCTGATTGCTTGATGAGCAAGGACACGAAGGCAAGCTCTTTTTTCGTAAGGGCGATTTGCACGCCGTCTCGCACCAAAACCTTTTTTACGCGGTCAAATTCATAGTGTGCGTTGATGTGGATAGTCGCGTTAGTGCCTATTTTGCTCTCTTTGATACGCTCGATGATGCGCAAAAGCTCGTCTATATCGACAGGTTTGATGAGGTATTTGTCTATGCCTATGTCGATAGCTCGCAAAAGCCGCTCTTTTTCAGAGTAAGCCGAAAGCACGATGACGGGCGTGTCTGGGGAGATTTCTTTAATGCCCTTTGCCATATCAAGTCCATCGACAATAGGCATTAAAATGTCCGTGACGACAAGGTCTGGGTTGTATTTTTTAAATTTTTTAAGCCCCTCATCGCCGTTTTTAGCGGTGATAAGCTTGGCAAAAAAGCCACTCAACGCCCTTTGTAAGCCATCTCGTAGCTTGTCCTCGTCCTCAACTATCATCAAATTTAAGTCTTTCATTGATTTTCCTTGCATTCTTTAAGATAAATGTTAAAGCAAGCGCCCTTTTTGTCGTTGCTAGCAACGATTTGCCCCTGCATACTCTCTACAATCTGTTTGCAAAAATACAAATCCAGCCCAGCCCCTTGCACAGGATACTTTGTCGTCCAAAATGGCTGAAAAACCTTATCCAAAAACAAAATTCCCCCTGCCTTATCTTTGACGCTAATTTTAACATAGTTTTTGTTGAATTTACTTAAAGTTACAAATATATTTTTGTTTTTTTTCTTGCCGTAGGCTTCAATGGCGTTCATAAAAAGATGATAAAACACGCGCACAAGCTCATCTTTTGCCCCAAAGACGAGATAATCGCTCTCTTTGCTTTGAATTTCTATGTTCGCCCCCGCGTTTTCAAAGGCTTCAAAGTTAATGTCAAGCACTTCTTTAAGGGCGTTTTTGAGCCAAAAGCAAGACAGGCGTTGTTTGCTTAAAGAGTTTGTGAAACTATCGATGCTTGATGACATTTTTTGGATTAAATCCTTGCATTTGTCGTAGTTTGCTTGCAGTGCGTTTGAGTTTTGGGCGTTGTTTTTTAGCTCAAAAAGCGCGATACCAAGCTCATTTAAGGGCTGACGCCACTGATGAGCCAAATTCACAAGGGTTTGCTGGACGGATATATCCACGCTTTTTTGATGAATTTGTCGCAGCTTTGCTTCGTTGTTGATGAAATTTGAGCGCAGCTCTTCCTCCACGCTTTGCCTTTGCTCGTAAAAGCTCTTGTGGTAGTTTATCATCACTTCTTCAAAGTTTTCATTCATCTGGCGCAGCTCGTTTTTAGCGTTTAAAAGCTCGCCATTTAGTTCAAAAAACTTGCTTATGTCATAAGATAGGCTCGCATAAGCGCAAATTTCAGCCTTTTCGTTGAGTATGGGTATGATGAGAGTGTCTAAATATAGCGTTTTGCCGTCTTTGCTTAGGTTTTGAAAGATGATTTTATAAGGCTTTGTGTCGCCCATTTTTTTGCGGAGCTTGCGAAAAGCGCACTTTGAAATGTCGGGGTGCTTTAAAATGCCGTGTTTCTTGCCGATGAGTTCTTTTTTGCTGTATCCGCTCACCCGACAAAAATGGCGATTGACATTTGTGATAACGCCGTTTTCATCGGTTTGCGAGTAAATCATCATCTTTTCAATGCCCTTGATATAGGCGTTTAAGTCCATTTTCATCGTGTCAATCCCAACCCCAAATACGCAAGATAAATTCCATAAAGCATTATAATCAAATACGAAATTTTTGTCCATAAATTTTGAAATTTACTCCCCAAATGGCGTTCTAAAAAACGCGCCACTTCGCTAAAAAAAAGCAAGGCAGGCAGGGTGCAAAGCCCAAAAAGTAGCATTATGAACGCACTTTGGTATAAATTTTCTTGACTCATCGCAAGGGCAAGGAAAAAATACACTAGCCCACAAGGCACAAAGCCGTTGCAAAAGCCCAAAACAACGGCACTTTTGTAGCCTTTGAATTTCACTTTTTGCCACACTTTTTTAGCAAAGGCGTTGAAAAAAAAGGGATTTTCAAAAAAGGCTAAAAATTTGCCCTTGCAGTTGAGCGCTAGGGCTAAAAGCACCATAAAAACGCCCAAAGCAAAAAAGAAAACGCCCTTGTTTAAAAAGGCTAAAACATTGCCAAACGCCCCAAAAATCACGCCCAAAAGTGTGTAAGCTATAATGCGAAAGCTGTGGTAAGTAAGGATTAGGGCAAAGGGGGCTGAATTTTGAGCTAAATTACGCGTGAAATTTGAGCGGTTTTTTGTGTTTTGTGCTGAATTTAAGGGCGAAATTTGAGCGGTTTGTGCGGAATTTAGCTCGTTTTGGTTTGGATTTTGCTCGAAATTTTTTGGGGCTAAATTTAGGGGCGGATTTATGTTTGTGGCTGAATTTAAGCGTAAAAAGGCTAGGTTAAAGCCACCGCACATTGCATAACAATGAGAAAAACTCGACAGCACCGCGACACTCATAGTCGCTAAAATGTCAAAATTCACAGCAGTTTCGCAAACTCAGCGAAGATATATTTACTTTCGTGCGGTCCGCTCGAACTTTCAGGGTGGTGCTGCACGGAGATGATAGGATAGTCCTTATACACAACGCCTTCGACATTGTCGCCAAAAAGGTTGCGGTGCGTGATAGTCGCTACCTCACAAATGCTTTCAGGCACATTGTAGTTGTGGTTTTGCGCGGTGATTTCAACCACCTTGCTTTGCTGGTGCAGCACGGGGTGATTTGCGCCGTGTTGCCCAAATTTCATCTTGTAGGTTTCATACCCAAAGGCGTTGCTTAAAAGCTGATGCCCCAAACAAATGCCAAGCATAGGAATTTTAGCCTTTATGAGCTTTTTAATCTCAGCAATTTCAGCCTTTAAAATCTTCGGCTCGCCCGGTCCGTTTGAAAGAAAAATGCCCTGAATTTCGCCCTTTTCAAAGAGCTTTATGAGCGTGTCAGCCTTAGTGTCATAAGGAAAAACTTCTACCTGCAAGCCAGCTTCAACCAGCTCGTTAAGGATATTTTTTTTCACACCGTAATCCATAACCGCCACTTTTTTAGTTAAATTTTTAGGGCTTTTATAGCCTAAACTCGCCTTGTCCCAAGCACCTTGTGTGTGTTTGTAAGGCTTTTTCGCACTTACCTTGGCGACTAAATTTATCTCATCGATTTTAGGGCGTTTGGCAAGCTCGGCTTGAAGCTCGTCTTTATCGCAAATTTGCGTTGAAACTATGGCGCGAATGTTGCCACAATCACGCACCAGCTTTACCAAAGCCCGAGTATCCACGCCACAAATGGCGATTTTACCTTTGCTTTTAAGATACTCATCAAGGCTTTTTTCTGCCCTAAAATTTGAAAAACTTTCCTCAAAATGATGCACGAAAATCCCGCTAGCAAAGACTTCTTCGCACTCATCATCAGCCTTGTTTGTCCCTACAATGCCTATTTCTGGCATAGAAAAAACGATAAACTGCCCCGCATAACTTGGGTCTGAGATGATTTCTTGGTAGCCTGTTAAAGAAGTGTTAAAAACTAGCTCCCCATCATAAGTGCCGCTTGCCCCATAAGCCTCTGCACTGAAAAAAACGCCATTTTCCAAATACACAAAGGCTTTCACAGCATACCTTTTTTTCTTAGCTCTTCTTGGTAAAGCTTATCAAAAATCAGCTCGTATTCTTCCGAGCCGACTACAAGTTTTTTGCTGCGGTTTTCTTGCATTTTGTCTATCTTTTCAAAGACTATGTCCTCGATTTTTTCATAGCTTTTAAGATAATCATCAATCGCCGCAAAGATAAGGTTTTTCACGCGGTTTTCGCTCACGCCAAAGTTGATTAAATCATTTTCGACAAACTCTTGCAAGATAAGGTGCGCAAGCTGGTTGTGTCTGTCCTCGCTGTTAAAAATCACTTCAAATTCAGGCGCTAGCTTTTTTTTGACAAGCCAAAACATACTCTTTCTGTCGGCTTGATAAAAGTGCATTTCCTCTTCTTGCTCTTCTAAAATTTCTTTAACCTTTTCATCGAGTTTTCTTTCTTTTAAGGCGTCATTTTCAAGCACTTGCGTGGCTGTTTGGTTGAGCTTTTCAAGGGTATCTTTGACATCAACAAAGCTTGAATTTGCTATGTCTAAGACGATTTTGTTGCTGATATATGGGATATGCTGGGCTTTGATACGCATTTTACACCTTTCTTTTTTGAGCGAATTTAAACTTAAATTTAGGCTCAATTTTGCAAATTTTTATCATTTTAATGCGATTTAGCAAGGAAACTTTACCAAACCAACAAAAAAATAATAGCTTAAAATGTATAAGAAAAGGTTAAAAAATTTAAAAAAATTTAAATTTTTTTGCATTTTTTATCATCAAAGATAAAAAACGCTTAAAATGGCTTGTGTTTTGGTTAAATTTACGCCCAAGTGATGAGAGAAAAACGAGCCAGCAAATGAGCCAGCTCGAAATGGGCTTTGCAAAAGCTAGCAAAAGCCCGTAAAAAGACTATTTCAAGGTATCGATATAGTCTTCGATAGCGACAAAGTCAGCTTCTGTCAAGCCTTTAAGGTTGAGCTTCATTATAGCACCTTGTCCATAAGCGTTTCTCGTGCCAGCTGCATACTCTTTCATATATTTGAGTCTTTCAGCCTTTGAGATGGTTTTAAGAGCAGGAACCTTATTGAGATAAACCTTCTCAGCCTTTGCGCCGTGGCAAACCGCACATTTTTTGTAAAGCGTAGCCGCATCAGCAGCATAAGCAGACACGCCCACACAGGCAAGTGCCGCAATCATAAGAAGTTTTTTCATAACTTCTCCTTTCTTGTGAAATTTCGCCTTAATTATATACAATTTTTTTTAACCATTCATTAAGAATTCAAAATTTTGTATTATAATGCTTGCTATGAAAGCAAAAGCCTTATTTTTAGATAGAGACGGCGTGATAAATGTCGATAAAAGCTATGTTTATAAAGTGCAAGACTTTGAATTTTGCGCTGGGATTTTTGAGCTTTGTGAATTTTTTTCACAAAAAGGCTTTAAAATCTTTGTGATTACGAATCAATCAGGCATTGAGCGGGGTTTTTACAGCGAAAAAGACTTTGAAAAATTAAGCGAATTTATGCTTGGCGAGTTCGCAAAAAAGGGCATCAGCATAAGCAAGGTTTATCACTGCCCGCATTTGCAAGGGTGCGAGTGTCGCAAACCAAAGCCCGGTATGATTTTAAAGGCACAGGCTGAATTTGACATAGATTTGGCAAATTCCATTTTAATAGGCGACAATTTTACCGATATGCAAGCTGGGCAAAACGCTGGTATAAAAGGGCTTTGCCTTGTAAAAAAAGCTTGCGAGCAAACAAGTGAATTTAAGGACGAAAATTTTAAAAAAGGCGAAAAATTGAGCGAAAATTCAAACAAAACGAGCGAATTTTACACTGAATTTGCGAATTTAGACGAGATAAAAGATTTTTTTAAGGACAGGCTATGAGAGTGGTGATTACAGGTGGAGCGGGCTTTATCGGCTCGCGTTTGGCTTTATCTTTGCAAGATGAACACGAGGTTTTAGTTGTGGATAAAATGCGAAGCGAGGAGCGGTTTAGCAACGGCAACTTGCAAAGTTTTGGGCATTTTAAGAATTTGCTTGACTTTAAGGGCGAGCTATATGTGGGCGACATTTGCGACAGCACTACCCTTGATAAAGTGCGTAAATTTAAACCCCAAGTTATTTTTCATCAAGCGGCGATTTCAGACACCACAGCACCAAATCAAAACGCGGTTTTGCAAACAAATTTAAATTCTTTTTATGATTTCATCGCTTTGGCGGTTGAATTAAACGCAAAGCTCATCTACGCAAGCTCTGCTGCTGTTTATGGAGACGCGCCAAGCCCGCAAAAAGTGGGCTTTGAAGCCCCTAAAAACCCTTACGCCTTTTCAAAGCTGATGATGGACAAGCTTGCACGCAAATTCTACGACAAAGCCCATATAGTAGGACTTCGCTATTTTAATGTCTATGGAGAGGGCGAGTTTTTCAAGGATAAAACCGCTTCAATGGTGTTGCAATTTGGCTTGCAAATGCTTAGCGGACAACGCCCAAGACTTTTCGTGGGTAGTGATAAGATTTGTAGGGACTTTGTTTATGTTAAGGATATAGTAAATGCAAATTTAGCCGCACTTGAAGCAAAATGTGGCGTTTATAATGTCGGTTCTTTCGAGGCTAGAAGCTTTACTGATATAGTAGATATACTTCAAAAAGAGCTTAAAACGAAATTTGAGTATGAATTTATCCCAAATCCCTTTGTCAAAGCCTATCAGTTTCACACGCAAGCGGGCAAAAACGATGAAAAATGCTTTTCTTACGCGCCAAAATTCAGCCTTGAAAGCGGCATAAAGTCCTATGTCCCTGAGATAAAGCGCATTTTTGAAAAGGAAGTGAATGCTTGATTTTTTAATTGGTAAAAAGCCCAAAATCCTAATCATAGGCGATTTGATGGTGGATAATTACATTTGGTGTGATTGCAAGCGCGTAAGCCCTGAGGCTCCCGTGCTTGTGATGAACGCTAAACGCAACGACAAAAGGCTTGGCGGTGCGGCAAATGTGTATGCAAATTTACAAAGCCTTGGCGCAAAGGCTTATGCGTTAAGCGTTGTGGGCGATGATGAGGCGGGCAGGTTTTTACAAGAGCGTTTGCAAGGTAAGTTGCTGGTGCAAAAGGGGCGCATAAGCTCTTTGAAAAACCGCATTATTTCGCAAAGTCAGCAGGTGTTGCGCCTTGATGATGAAAGCGTTGAGGAAATTGCCCTAGAAGATGAGCTTTTGAGCGAATTTGACAAAATAGCAAAAGATTATGAAGCTATCGTTTTGAGCGACTACGGCAAGGGCGTTTTGACGCCAAAGGTGTGTCAAGCTGTCATCAAAAAGGCAAATTCGCTTAAAATTCCCGTGCTTATCGACCCAAAGGGCAGTGATTACAGCAAATACAGGGGCGCAACGCTTTTAACGCCAAACAAAAAAGAAGCCATTGAAGCCCTGAAAGTGCCAAATTTAGACGGACAGAATTTAAAAATCGGCATAGAAAGGCTGAAAAAGGACTTTGATTTAAGGTATTCGCTCATCACGCTTTCAGAGGCTGGCATAGCGTTATTTGATGAGAGCTTACACATAGCACCCGCGCAGGCAAGGGAGGTTTTTGATGTAACAGGGGCGGGAGATAGCGTAATTTCAGTGCTTGCCTTTTGCCTAGCCTTGAAAGTGCCTATTTTGCAGGCTTGTGAGCTAGCCAACAAAGCAGCAGCTGTGGTAGTAAGCAAGATAGGCAGCGTTTCGGTGAGCTTTGATGAGATAAAAAGCCTCGAAAAAAACGGCTTTGAATTTAAGATAAAAAGCCGCGCTGAACTCGCCAAAGCGCTTGAAAAATCCCAAAAGAAAGTCGTTTTTACGAATGGTTGCTTTGATATTTTGCATTTTGGACATATCAAATACCTTGAAAAAGCGCGAAATTTAGGCGATTTGCTCGTGGTTGGACTCAACAGCGATGAAAGCGTAAAAAGGCTTAAAGGAAACTCACGCCCTATAAACAAGGCTTATGAGCGCGCTTGCTTGCTTGCAAGCCTTTATTTTGTGGATTTTGTGGTGATTTTTGATGAAGACACGCCCCTTGAACTCATCAAAGCCCTAAAACCCGACATTTTGGTAAAGGGCAAGGACTATGAGGGCAAGGAAGTTGTGGGCGCAAATATCGTGCGCGAGGTGCAGCTCATCGACTTTGAGGACGGATTTAGCACGAGTAAAATCATAGAAAGGATAAAAGATGACAAAGGTTGTTGAAAACGAATTTAGCGAGCATTTGGCGGTGTGGCAAGAAAGTTGCAAAATTTTGCCCGAAAAAATCGCTAAAATCGCTGAAATTTTAAACAAATGCCTAAAAAATGGCGGCAAAATTCTCATCTGTGGCAACGGCGGTAGCGCGGCTGATGCGCAGCACTTTGCAGCAGAGCTTAGCGGGCGTTACAAAAAAGAGCGAGGCGCGCTTGCTGGTGTGGCTTTAAGCACTGACACTTCGGCACTTACAGCAATAGGCAATGATTATGGCTTTGAATTTGTGTTTTCAAGGCAGGTTGAGGCTTTGGGGCGAGCAAATGACACGCTCATAGGCATTTCTACAAGTGGCAAAAGCCCAAATGTCCTAAACGCCTTTAAAAAGGCAAGGGAGCTTAAAATGCACTGCATAGGGCTTAGCGGCAAGGGCGGCGGCGCGATGAACGAGCTGTGCGAGATAAATTTAGTCGTGCCAAGCGATGACACCGCGCGTATCCAAGAAATGCACATTTTGAGCATACACAGCCTTTGCCAGCTTATCGATAATGAGGAGAGAAAATGAAAAAAATCATCTTTGCAAGCCTTGTGTGCTTGCTTTTTGCGGGTTGTGCGATGAAAAACAGCCCAAAATACATAAGCGAGGACTATATCAAAGCCCTTGAAGAAAAGGATTTTAGGCGTGCCAAAGCCTACATCTATGTGCCAACAAGCACGAGAAGCTACATTAGCGCAAAGGACATTGACGCAAAAGTCCAGCAGGACTTTGATGAGCTACAAAAAGAGCTTGAAAACATAGGCGGCGTGGAAGAATTCAAAATCGTCAAAAACACCCAAATCAGCGAGACGATAAGGGAATTGCAAATCGAGTGCAAGGGTAAGAACGGGCAGTTTGTCGATAAAATCTTTTACACTATCAACATTGACGGCACTTGGAAACTGATACAAGCGGTGAAATAAAGCAGTGCTTTTGCTAAGCTGTATTTTGCGCTTGCGTTGATACCAAGCCACTTTTTATCAGCGTTAATGCTGAATTTATCGAGCAAATTTTGCTGTTTTTTAATGAAATGCCCTTAAATTTAAGCTTAGCGAAAAAAGCGTTTTGGATACAACCAAACCAAGCGTGAGTTTAGCGCGGTTTGCCTTGTCGGTTTTTTGCGCCGAAAAACGCGCCGAATGTATGCTAGGTGCGCCGTTTAAGGCTGCTACGCTTATGCCACTATCATCAGAAAGCGTGATAAATTCGCCCTTTTGCTTTTGACTCAAAGCGCAAAAGACGGCTCTGCTTTTAATCAAAGCATTT
>OQVS01002718.1_pt1 | contig 11036 bp, 7 predicted proteins | sample 1691601 | NCBI WGS metagenome assembly OQVS01 (sample SAMN03418268, study PRJEB22391) | human gut metagenome | biome: human-gut; feature: organic feature; material: feces | host: Homo sapiens | place: Tanzania | collected 2013-01 | reverse complement strand
TCCTGGTGGCAAAATTCATTGCAACCAAGACTTACTCCATGTTCAAGGAGCAGTCGGAGACCAGAGGCGAGCAGACCTCTCTGATTGAGGAAATGATCGACAACCAGAAGATCGTAAATACCTTTTCCAGAGGAGAAGAGGTGAAGAGTCAGTTCGGAGAGATCAACGGCAGACTGCAGAAATGTTCTCTGAAAGCCATCTTTTTCTCCTCTATTACCAACCCGGCGACCCGTTTCGTCAACAGTCTGGTATATGCCGGTGTCGGTGTGTTCGGTGCATTCGTAGCCATGAAAGGCGGCATCAGTGTAGGCCGTCTGTCCTGTTTCTTAAGCTATGCAAACCAGTATACCAAGCCCTTCAACGAGATCTCCGGAGTGGTAACAGAGCTGCAGAATGCATTTGTCTGCGCCGGCCGCATCTTTGAATTGATCGACGAGGAGCCTCAGGTGCCAGATGCTGCGGATGCAAGAGTATTAGAAGAGACTCAGGGCAACGTAGATATGAAGAATGTATATTTCCAGTATGTACCGGAGAAGAAGCTGATCCAGAACTTTAACCTGCAGGTAAAACCCGGTCAGAGAGTTGCTATCGTAGGCCCTACCGGATGCGGAAAGACCACTGTCATCAATCTGCTGATGCGTTTCTACGATGTGAACTCCGGCTCCATTAAAGTAGATGGCACCGACATCCGGGACATCACCAGAGGAAGCCTCCGTACCAATTACGGTATGGTACTGCAGGAGACCTGGCTGCGTTCCGGTACCATCCGTGACAATATCTGCATGGGCAAGCCGGATGCCACAGAAGAGGAGATCATCCAGGCAGCGAAAGCTTCCCATGCCCACGGCTTTATCAAGCGTCTGCCCCAGGGGTATGACACCGTGATCACCGAAGACGGCGGCAGCCTGTCCCAGGGACAGAAACAGCTCTTATGCATTACCAGAGTCATGCTGTGCCTGCCTCCCATGCTGATCCTCGATGAGGCAACCTCCTCCATCGATACCCGTACCGAGATCAAGATCCAGAACGCATTCGCCAAAATGATGGAAGGCCGCACCAGCTTTATCGTAGCCCACAGACTTTCTACCATCCAGAGTGCTGATGTCATCCTGGTCATGAAAGACGGAAACATCATCGAACAGGGCAATCATGAAACCCTCCTGGCACAGGGCGGTTTCTATGCAAATCTGTATAATAGCCAGTTTGCCGTGTAACGAGCCTGATCAAGACAAAGAAATGCCCCATTTGTGAGTTTACTCAACAAATGGGGTGTTTTTTTGGATTGTTACGGCGACAGCCGTCATCCGCTGAAAGCCCGCTAGGGCTTTTGGCGGATGCAGGCATGGCTCGTTACACTTCCCCCGGCAGCGGCGCACCCTTTGCCCTTGCCTTTCTCTTTCGAAAAAAGACAGAAAATATATATAAAATTGTCGAAAATTGTAAAAATATACAAACACAGTAAAAATATTGAAAATAAAGAAAAATATTTAAAGAAATGTGTTGACAAATACGCAACCTTGTAGTATATTAAACTTAACAAAAGAGAAACGGAACAACCCAACAAAGAAGGTTGGGAGAGAAGAACAAAAGAATCTATAGAAAGAGAGGTACAGTCCACCTAACAATTAAAGTCCTACCACAATCTTCCATGATGTACAACTGAATAGAACTACCAAAGAGAACCAAATTTACATAGAGAATATCAAGTACACAGAAGAAAAAGTAATGAACAACAGAAGATAAAAATTATCTCACATTACAGTACATCCGTACAAAAGAAAAGTGGAAAGAGAACAAAAGACAAAATGGAAGATAAAGCAAACAAAAGAAAGAGAGGACAGGCCATTGGAGCTTGCAGTCTGAGAGAGCGTGCTGATTGAAGTGATGATCGGTACGCTCTCTTATTGTTGAACAACTATTCAGATGGAACAACTATTCAGAGCCTCATTCGCAAAATCGCATCTTCGATGCTTTTCTTTTGCTCATTGAGGCTACTTCGCCAAATTAAAATTAAAAAATGGTCTTACGAATGCCAGCATTCGACGCCCATTTATTAATTTTTACCTGGCTCTGAATAGTTGTACAATTTTCCAGTGGAAAAACCTACCGATATCATGTACAATAGAAACGCAGTACATATAGAGGAGTTATGAAAATGGATACCAACGGACAGAATCAGCAGGACAAAAGAGAAATCAGACGAAAAAGAAGACAGAGAAACCAGATCATTGCATATATGGTCGTGGGAATTCTGATATTATTAATGGCAGCGGGAATTGCGTTTGCAGTCAGTAAGATCACCGGTATGAGCCGGAACCATGAACAGCAGCAGAATAAGGTAGATGAAATGCTGTCTGAGGAAGAAACGATCCCTGTGCCCACAGAACAGACAGAGACCGCACCGGAGCTGACGGATGAGCAGAAACTGGATACGATTATCGATGAAGCAATTATCCAGAATATGCCTCTGGAGGACAAAGTAGCGGGACTGTTTATCACTACACCGGAATCCATTACCGGAGTGTCTACGGCAATACAGGCAGGAGATGGAACGAAGGACGCTTTATCCAAATACCCGGTGGGCGGTATTGTATATGCAGCGAAGAATATACAGTCTGCAGACCAACTGAAGCAGATGATCGATAATACGAAGCTGTACACCAGCTATCCTTTATTTATTGCCGTTGACGGAGAAGGAAGCGGTACCGATGCTGTGGCAGAGGCAGGACTTGGCACCAAAGTTGATTCCCCGGAGACCATTGCAGCTACCGGAGATACCAGTAATGCCTATACAGCGGGAACTACAGTGGGCAGCTATCTGGCGGAATTGGGATTCAATCTTGATTTTGCACCCTCCGCTGACCTGAATGTGATAGATGGTAATGCAGCCGGCAGCAGTTCCTATGGATCAGAGGCTGATACCGTAGCTTCTTTTGTATCCTATATGCAGGCCGGATTACAGGAACAGAAAGTGACAGCCTGCGTAGGACATTTCCCCGGTATCGGCAGTACGACACAGAGCACAAAGGATGGCATGGCCAGCACAGACAGAAGTGCGGAAGACTTCAGATCCAATGAATTTGCAGCCTTCCAGACCTGTATTGATAACGGCGTGACTAAGATGATCAGTGTCAGCAATATGGCAGCATCATCTCTGACAGGAGACAATACCCCCTGCTCCCTGTCCAGTGCAGTGGTAACGGACATCCTGAGAAATGAACTGAATTTCCATGGTGTGATCGTATCCGGAGCCATGAACCAGGCAGCCATTACCAATTATTACGGAGCTGATGAAGCCGCAGTTATGGCCCTCCGCGCAGGCTGTGATATGATCTATGCACCGGAGAACTTTGAGACAGCCTACAACGGCGTGCTGGAAGCCGTACAGAGCGGTACCATCTCCGAAGAGCGTATCAACGATTCCCTACGGAGAATTTACCGGATCAAATATGCGGATAAACTGGAACAGTAATAGTAATTATAGAAAGGACGGTTATCAGTCAATAGGGATGCCGTTCTTTTTCCTTGGTTATTCGGGGGGTATAGCTCATGACATAAAGATGAAAGGAAAATAAAAAGTGAAAAAGAAAGTAATAGCCATGCTGCTTACAATAAGTGCGTTGTCTGTAACAGCCTGTGGAAAACAGGAAATAGTGACAGATATAGAAGAATCTACAATTACTACTGTGGAAACTGCGGAAACAGAAGCAGTCCGGGAAACGGAGAGTGATGTAGATACGGCACTGTCAGAACTTTTACCATGGCAGCCCCTTGCGTCCCTGAAAACACATGAAAAGCTTCGGACCGCTTTTGAAGAATTCATGGGAGTTACAGGAGAGACTGGCAGTAAAGTAGGAACCATTTACTATAATCCGGAGACAGAACAGGCAGAACAGAACGCAACGTTGTACATGGCGACCCAAAATTCAGTAGTGTCTCCGTATCTGACGAATTTAAGACAAATACCACAATTTATGGAAATGGCAGCAGCGACTTACACTGACATAGAAGCTGAGGATATCAGTGCACCATATGCAGCCATCAATGCCTACTTTGAAGTGCTTCCGGATCAGACAGAGGGGCAGTTCGATGGGGATGCTGTGCTCAGTAGAGCACAGGCAATGACATTCCTGATGCGTGCGACTACTCCGGTCAATGAGGCGCAGAAACCGGAAGCCGATGTGGAGTTCACTGCAAAAGTTGGCGAATCGAAGTATACCGATTTTGCAGCTCCCATGGATCAATACAGCTACCTTAATACTTTAAATGGTTTAAATGAGCAGAGCTTTAATGATGTAATGACCAAGGGAGAATTTCTTGTATCAGTTACGAATTATATTCATGACGATTATCTGAAAGGTATGGAAAAAAACGGTTATATAGATCTGTATTCAGATACTTCAGATGTAATCATTTCAACAGTAGCTGATGGGGGGAATATCGCATATGAAGAAGCTGTCGCTGAGCCGGCGAAGGGTGTGCCCGGTGATATGTATGAGACCTTTAAATTAGCGATCAAGAATGGATATCTTACAGAAACAGATTTCAAAGATTGGAATGTGTCATTGACAAAAACGGATGCATTGGTACTGTTTATTGATATGGCCAATAATTATTGGACGAATCACGGATCATGGTTGTATTCCCCCTATACAGACCCCTATGCAGATACAGACAACGGCTATGATGATGTAAATGAAATCCGGGCTTCCAAATGGGCAGATATCAATGGGGCCTGGGATGCAGAACATCAATATACATTATATGCAAAATCACAGGGTGCGGACTATACAGACGGCTGGTGCTGGGTGTATGAGCATGGCAAGGCAGCAGGTGATCAGCCATCCTATGCAGTATATATGAAAGAAGGGGATCCGGAATATGGCAAAATATATCATGTGGGAGATATGATGCCAACAGGATCACCACTTAGCGGTACCAACGATGAATGGGAGGCATTCATAGCTGAGGATATGATAAGACGAGCAAAGGAAGAAGGCTTAGAGGTTACAGAAGAAGATGGGGCTTATGTAATACATCTTGATTAAATATAAATAAATGGTAACTATTCAGAACCCCATTCGCAAACCCGGTAAATACAAGGAGAAAAGCATCTCACCTACCAAGTGTCTACAACGCATTTCTAATTTTCCTACATCTTTATTAACCTGATATTCAATTTTATTGGTTTGTGCAATGTTCTAAATCCGTAAAAATTGTAGCAGATTGGAGTATTTATGAAAAGAAAAATCATTTTATCATTGATAACAATAAGTGTTTTATCATTTGCTTCCTGTGGCAACAGCACTACCGAAGAACCAGAGACTACAGCGCCGGTAGAAACCACTGCGGAAGCCACCCCGGAGCCTACAGTAACACCTGAACCGACTGCTACTCCTAATGTAGAGACAGGAACAGTGGAAGAATCGACAGATAGCACTTCAAGTATTGATAGTACTGGTGTAGATTCAAAGATAGATGCCGGTGATTATATTGATCCCACCCCTGCACAGACAACGACTCCTAGTGATACAGCAGAGGTGCCGAAGGATATTTATGATCCAGCATCTACAGAACCAATGGAAAACAGATATCAGAAAGTGGAAGATGCTTATACATCTGGAAAGATTACAGAATCTCAGTATAGAGACTTGGTACTGAAAATTCTGAACGGTGATGGTAATAGTACATCCAGTAGCACCACAGGCAGTACAGGTTCTTCCACCAGTGGAGACACCTACATCCCCGCCCACGGCAACCCCGGTACACCAATGAGCAATGAGGATACAGGTTACGAACATGCAAATGACAACATAGATTATTCTGAGGATACCAATGTAACCATTAATTAGTAAAAACGTAAGAAGAATGATTACTGAAAGCGATGCTGATATCATTTTACAGAACAAGATATATTTCATTTCTATGATGGGAGAAAATTAAATGAAAAAGAAAATAGTATTATCATTGATAACAATATGCATTTTATCTTTTGCTTCCTGTGGCAATAACACTACAGAAACATCAGAGACTACAGTGACAGCAGAAACTACTGTGGAAGCCACCCCGGAGCCTACAGCAACACCCGAACCAACTGCTACACCAACACCTACCCCTGATACAGAGAACTCCACCACTTCTGAATCACAGAGTAAATCAGAAATAAATGAGAATGATTCTCAGACTTCTGAGGGTGAAGCCATTGAGGAAGTGGTAGAGACACCTGCCCCTGATACCTCAAGTAACACCGGATATACACTGGATGAAGAATCAAAAGCATTCTTGAAGCAGATGGGTGCTACCGATGCAGAATTAAATAATGTGAAATCTGATAAAGATTTAGATAATCTGATTAATAATTTGTCGAGTCGTTTGTACGGAAACGGTGGCGGAAGTAGTACCGCCGGAGGCAGTACCACCACAGGTGGTAGCAATTCTACCACAGACACTGGTGAGGATGTACTGGATCCTAGCATGGTGCCAGAATTAACACCTGGAACAGTAGGCGGTTACATGTAATAAGACAAATGCTCCGGCATGCCACATGTAAAGTACAATTATATATTTCAAAATACTGAAAAAGCAAAAGGGAACGCAGCAATGTGTTCCCTTTTCAGTATCATAACTTCTATGTATGTAAAACATACATCTATATCTATCTAATATCAACAGTTGTAGTTATTAATGATTCTTTTACATAAATTCTTAATACAGTTATACTCAATTTCATTCATACCGATATTATTACAGTAAATAAACCAGATAGTGATAATCACCAGAATATAAATATACACAGTTGTAATATTTCAAATGGACATTCCCATTCCGAGGGATGTCCATTTTTTCTACATGTAAGTAAGAAGAAATAAAAAATAAATTTATTTTAACTGGAGGTTTCCTGCAGCATGATATGCGCCCACGCACCGACAGACGCAGGCGTTGGAAGCGCAGGTGGGCGGAGCGGCGCGGAGCCACCGAGAACCAACGGCGCATTATTTTCTCAAAAAAAATACGTCATTTTTCCAGATGCAGTTCTATTAGTAGAAGCAGAAAATTCCGCATTTTCATGCGTTTATTATAGATGCAACTATTAACCAAACCACTACAGAAAGGCAAAGATACTGCCAGATCAATCAAGGAAATCGCCGTGCTATTGAAAAACTGTCCTGCTAAAATAGAATCAGCTGTCTACAGTTGTCTACAACTGCATGCAGACACGAAAAGAAGCGCGAGACGGCGCACGAGGTCCGGGGGACCTCGGACTGCGCGGACCGGAGCGGAGCGTAGACATCGAACTTTCGAGCCCTGCCAGGGCTCGAAAAAAAGAACGATACCAAATCGGTATCGTTCTTTTTTCAAGCGCGAGACGGGGATCGAACCCGCGACCCCCTCCTTGGCAAGGAGGTGCTCCACCGCTGAGCCACTCGCGCATGTCTTACGGACAAGTTATAATATACTATAGGGTTCCGGAAAAGTCAATAAGAAAAGTGTGCATCTTTTTTGCAAATTGCATATACAATTAGCGCAGCAGTATTCTGCGCAGCCATCCAGTGAATTTCCGCTCTATCAGGATCCAGCACAGATAAGCCAGAACAATGCTTATTACAACGCTTATGATCAGTCCGGCAACAGACAATGCAGATAGGGAAGAGAAGTCAAATACCACACGGTCCAGAAGCAGTACCGGATAATAGTGTACCAGATACAGGGAATAGCTGATATTTCCCAACTGCACGAAAAAGCGGGGCATGGAAAGCTGCAGGCCTGCGAGAAAGGCAAGGACTAATAACAGCAGAGCCGGGAGCCCCCACTGGGGAAGCCTGCGGAACCCTATCACATTGATCCGGGGCGTAAAGTAAGCAAGCAGACAAAAGATTACCGGGATACATACGGCGGATATGAGACTTACTGTCTGCGAAACCGGATGAAGGGTATGCCTGCGATACAAATACCGCAGCAGATAGTAAACCAGAATACCAAAGAGAAATTCCAGCATGACTGGATCTCCGTAAAAAATAAGGATAGGAGAAAGCACACTACCTATTGGAGATTGCCAGGAGGAGATCACCGGAGCAAATATCTGTACCATTCCCACCAGAATCACCAGAAATGCACTGCAGATCAGACCGCGGTATTTCATGCTGATGTGAAAGGCAATGAAAAACAGCAGATAGAACAGCATTTCACAGTTGATGGTCCAGCCGATCCGTACCAGAGGCTGGATCACTCCGCCGCCGATATCAAAAGGAATAAACAACAGGCTTTTGACCAGATAGGAAAAATCGTGTCTGGTCTGCTGGAACATGGAAGGAAACAATAACAGCAACAGATAGGTCCCAAGTGTCATCAGGTAGTAGAGCGGAAGAATCCGGATCAGACGTTTGCGGAAGAAATATTTGGTACTTTTTTCCGTGGTAAACATGATCATGAATCCGCTGATACAAAAAAAGATGTCCACACCGAAAGCACCGAAGTTCAGAAAACGGACATGTTGAAATACCACAAAAAGAGCAGCCAGACCGCGTAAAGCCTGGATGCTGTCAAAATGCAGATCATGAAACTCTTTATTAACTGTTATATTTTCCATAGAAATAACCATGCCTTTTTATACTAGCTTACGAAATACAACTCCATTCTAACATTTTTGCGGGAGATTGGGAAACATTTTATTTAGGAAAAAACTTGCGCACTGCGATATAAAATAATAAAATAATAGTAACTATTCAGAACCACATTCGCAAAACCGCTCTTTCAGAGCTTACTTTTTGCTCATGTGGTTACTTCGCCATATAAATCATGTCAAATGTTCTTACGAATGCAAGCATTTGACGTACATTTGACATGATTTGCATGGCTCTGAATAGTTACAAATAATATAGATTATGCCCACCGGGCTGGGTACCGGAACCGGCGAACCGCAATTTGCGGAATTGGCAGAGAATAACAGGACGGTATGGATATAGATATGAGCGCAACGAGACAGCAGATGTTAGAGACAGCAGAACGCCTGAACCAGCAGATGGCAGACGGAATTCCTTTTACCTGGGAAGTTCTGGAGCAGGCACTTTCTTCTGTGACAGAACAGGATGATAAGGGAATTCACGGATGGATCTGCTATTTTGCTGCCTTTTATCAACTCACAATAGGGAATCAGGAGGGCTGTCTGCATTATCTGGATGAGAGTATCAGATGTCTTTTGGGAACGGATCAGGAGCATCATGTAGCCAGAGCGTACAATATGATCGGCATTGTGGCACATATGCAGAACAATCTGTCTCTGGCCATGGAACAGTACGACAAAGCATTGGATTATACGGAAAAATACGATGATAAAATGGTACACAGCATTGTGCTGAGCAATATGTCGGATGCGTATTATCTCATAGGAGTCTATGACAGAGCGGTGCAATGTTATGCGGAGTGTATCCGTGAATTTGAACTGGCGGATGACCACAGCATCTACAGCAGGAACAATTTCCGGAAAATGTTGGCAGAGTATGGATGCTGTCTGCTGCATCTGCATATGGATGATGATGCGGAAAAGGTATTACGCAAATTGGAAGAGACCGGACAGAGTGAGGAGATCATCCATGAGACGAGACTGGGAGTCAATGTATTTCTGGCATACCTGGCAGAGAGACATGGAGACCGGAAGAAGGCAGAAGAGCATGTACATACAGCGGTAACGGCATTAGAGGATATGGCACAGGTATCTTCGGAATACGACAGTATCCAGAATTTGCTGCAATATGTGGAAAAGATCGGCAAACCGGAACAGATTGAGGAAGTATTGAACTGTCTGGAACCCAAGGCGGCCATTGAACAGAACAAGAGTCTTTTGCTGCAGCTGTTGTCGTTACGGATGCGTTATTGCAGTTCCAGAATGACTCCGGAAGAATTCACACAGAGCGCAGACACATTTTTCCACTTGAAAGACAGCTGGGAACTGACAGAAAACAGTCAGGTAATGTATATGATGGAGCTCAGAAAACGATTACAGACGGCAGAAGAGGAGCAGAAGGAACAGGAACGCAAGAGAAATCGTCTGTTGTATCAGGCAGACCATGACGAACTGACAGGACTCTATAATAAGAGAAGTCTGAATCGTTATCTGGAGGATGTGTTTGAAGACTGTCTTCTGAATGAGAAGGAACTGGGCATTCTCTTTCTGGACATTGACCATTTTAAGCAATTGAACGACCGATATGGGCATGGAAAAGGAGACGAAGGCATCTGTGCGGTTGCAGAGGTGTTGAAAAAACACTTTGACGGGGATTATGTGGCACGTTACGGAGGAGATGAGTTCCTGGTAGTCATGGCAGGGCGTGATCCGGAATATGCAAGGCAGCATGCAGACTTGTTGTGTACTGGAGTACGGGAATGCCGGATTCCCAATGAAGATTCCGGTGTGGAACCGTGGCTTACCATATCTGTAGGAGGTGTCTGCGCCGTTCCCAAAGAGCCAAATCGTGTATGGGACTTTTTATCGGCGGCGGACAACACATTATATGAACAGAAAAAGGAACAAAAAGGACAGGTACGCTTTTACCGGGGAGAGGGCAGGTATCTATCATAAAAAATAGTTATAAAATATAATTAAAGGAACTTTATTGAAATGGATAATAAACAATATACTACCAGCGAACTTTTTCGCAGATTTGCACCTTATTTTAAAAAATACCGTTTTACCTTGTGGATGGATCTGTTCTGTGCGGCACTGACTACGGTCTGTGAACTGGTGCTGCCGCTGATCATGCGCTACATTACCAATGAAGGGCTGCGGGATCTGGCGTCCCTGTCGGTGAAGACTATACTTTCGCTGGGAGTTCTGTATTTCGGGCTTCGTATCGTGGATTGCATCGCCAGTTACTATATGGCCGATATGGGACACGTCATGGGCGCAAAGATTGAGACGGACATGCGCAGAGATGCGTATAATCATTTGCAGAAGCTGTCAAATACTTATTATAACAATACTAAAGTCGGTCAGATCATGGGACGGATCACCAATGACTTATTCGATGTGACGGAATTCG
>OQVS01002717.1_pt1 | contig 11037 bp, 7 predicted proteins | sample 1691601 | NCBI WGS metagenome assembly OQVS01 (sample SAMN03418268, study PRJEB22391) | human gut metagenome | biome: human-gut; feature: organic feature; material: feces | host: Homo sapiens | place: Tanzania | collected 2013-01 | reverse complement strand
CGGCACCGATGGTCATCTTGCCGACATTCTTGAAGTAGGAGCCGGTCTGGGTCAGAGTGACGGCCTTGCCGGAAGCATCGGCCACCTGCTTATTCTCCATCACGGTGTGCGAATGGCCGTCGATGAAGGCATCGAAACCGGTGGTGTGTGCGATGACCTCTTCGCTGGTCCAGGGAGCGGACGAGGGGTCTACGCCCAGATGGCCCAGACCAATGATAGTTGTTGCACCCAGCAGCTTTGCCTTGTCGATGGCCTTCTGGACGGCCTTGTACAGCTTCTGGCCGTCGTCGCCGCCGAGAATGTCATAGATGTACTTGGTCTGGCTGGCGTTCATGAAGTAGGCCGGGGTGGACTTGGTAAAGGTCTCCGGGGTGGTAACGCCCACAAATGCGATGCGTGCGCCGCCGATGGTGAAGATCTTGATGCTGGGCAGCACCTTCAGGCCGGTGCGCAGGTCCACCCAGTTGCAGGAAACATAGGGGAAGGAGGCTTCCTTCATGGCTGCCTTTGCGCGGGCCATGCCGTAGTCGAACTCATGGTTGCCGGGGGTGGCCAGGTCGTAACCGGCCTCGCTCATCAGCTTGATGATGGTCTCGCCGTCATCCATGGAGCCATAGGCCGTGCCCTGGATGTGGTCGCCGGCGTCCACCAGCAAGACGTTCTGGCCAGCGTCCACATAGCTCTGCTTCAGTGCAGCGATGCCGGCATAGGTCAGTTCGGGGGATTTCTTGTCGATGTAGGTGTGCACATCGTTGGTGTAGAGGATGGTAACAGCCGACTTTTCGCCCAGGAAGCAATTGGTCTCTTCGGCCGATGCGGCGGGTGCGCCGAGGGAGACTGCGGTCAGTGCAGTGGCAGCTCCGGCAGCCTTGAGGAAGCTGCGGCGGGAAATGAACTGTTTCACAGGAAATGACCTCCTTCAATTTACGGTACTCTCTTTTTTTGTGCGGTCTCGCTGCCGCCGCCCGCACAAAAGCTCCCCAACGGGGAGCCGTGGTGTGCAGCGCAGCCGCAGCGAGGTCTGCATTTCTGGATTAAGCATATCACAGAATGCCGCTCCGGGCAAGAGAAAACTGTAAAATCCGCGCAAATCCTTTTCACGAAAGTCGTACTATTTTGGAAAACTTCCGTAAAATCACGCAAAAAAGGGCCAGGCCCTGCATCCTGTCTCAGGGTGCAGAGCCCGGCCGCATTCAGGGGGAGGTCCAAACTGGATCGGAGGAGACGTTTGAGAAAACGCCTTAAATGGCGTTGTACTCCTTGAGGAACTTTTCAAGGTCGGTGCCCTCGATCTTCTTGAGCACTTCCTTGAGGGCCACCCTCTGGATGAAGGGCAGGTCCATATCGGTCAGCTTCTTGCCGTCGCGGAGCTTGACGGTGGCGTCGATCAGGCAGCGGACATCATAGGTGCTGCCCCAGACCTCCGGCACACCGCGGTCGATGTCCAGCAGGGTGTAAACAGCCTCCATGCCGGTGCGCATCGAATACTCGGTGGTGAAGATGGTGTCGCGGCCGGTCTCGGCAAACTGGCCCAGGAAGGCGAAGTTGACAGCACCCTTCGGCACGATGTCGGGGCGGTCGCCGAAGGCGCGCGGCATGAAGAAGGCGTCGATATACGGCATCATGACCGGCACGGTGTTGGCGCTGTGGTCGGCCAGCTCGGCGATGTCCTCGGTGGGAACGCCCAGATGGTACAGCCACTCCATGCAGATCTCACGGCCGGTGCAGTCGCGCATGGGCTTCTTCACATAGTCGCCGGGCTTGTCGCTGAACAGGCCGTAGACCCAGACGCAGAGCTGGTTCTTGGGCTGGTCACGGAACTGCTGCTGGCGGTTCAGCGTCCAGCTGAGCAGCCAGCTGGAATCCTTGACCGTGACGATGCCGCCGGTGACGGTGTGGCCGGTAAAGGGGTCGCGCTTGCAGATCTTCTTGATATACTGCGGGATCTTGTCGTCCAGAGTGGTGATGGTGGCACTCTCCCAGTTGGACAGTTCCGGCTGCGAGCAGAACTTCTCCGGATGGCCGAAGGAGGGGTCCTGTGCGGCGATCTTCTTCCACAGATCCCAGCCGTTGCCCGGCTTGATGGTGGGGTCGAAACCGGCTGCCTTGTCCTGTGCGCCGATGGTGCAGCTCTCGACGCAGCCGCCGTTGGTGATGAAGAGCAGGTCGTTCTCGGTCAGCGGCAGCACCTTCTCCTCGCCCTTGTGCTCCACAGTGATGGAGCTGGCCTGCTTTTTGCCGCCCTCGATCCGGAAGCGGACGTCGGTGACCTTGGTCTCATACTGGAACTCCACGCCATGGTCCTTCAGGTATGTGACCATGGGCAGGATGATGGACTCATACTGGTTGTAGCGGGTAAAGCGCAGGGCGGTGAAGTCGGGCAGACCGCCGATGTGGTGGATATAGCGCTTGAGGTAGAGCTTCATCTCCAGTGCGCTGTGCCAGTTCTCGAACGCGAACATGGTGCGCCAGTACATCCAGAAGTTGGAGCTGAAGACCTCGTCGTCGAAGATGTCGGTGATCTTCTTATCCTGCAGCTGCTCGTCCGGGGTGAAGAAGAGCTTCATGATCTCCATCGCGCCCCGGTCGGAGATGCCGAACTTGCCGTCGGTGTGGGCATCCTGGCCGCGCTTTTCGGTAGCACGGCAGAGGGACTTGTTGGGGTCTTCCTTGTTCAGCCAGTAATACTCATCCAGAACGCTGGCCCCCTCCGTCTCCAGAGACGGAATGGAGCGCAGCAGATCCCACATGACCTCGAAGTGGTTGTCCATCTCGCGGCCGCCGCGCATCACATAGCCGATGTCGTACTTGTAGCCGTCGCAGGCACCGCCGGGCAGCGGGTCCTTCTCGATCACATGGATGTGGTCGCCCTGCATCTGGCCGTCGCGGACCAGATAGCAGGCAGCGGTCAGTGCCGCCAGGCCCGAACCGATGATATAGGCAGATTTATTGTCAACGCCCTCCGGCTTTTTGGGGTGTGCAAACGCTTCGTAGTTGCCACTGGAATAATACATAACGCAGACCTCCTGAAGTTTTGGTTCTTTCCGGGCGGCTTCCGCTCGCCCTTTCGTTGTGCTTAGTATATCCCATCTCCTGTGACAGAACAACATACAAAAGATGACCAGTGTATAAATTTTATACAAAATCCAACCTTTGTCGGAAATATGGCGAAAGTGTGAAGCGCAAAAAAGCTCCCGCCTTCCGGTGACAGAAGACGGGAGCAGATAAAGTGGAATCGGGTTACTGTTTTGCCTCCGGGGCGACCTCAAAATCGATCTTGCCGAGGTTGACGTCGGCGCGGACGATGGTGATCATCATGCTGTCGCCCAGGTTCCAGTTCTTGCCGGAGACCGGGTCGGACAGGCGGATGCCCTCGGTGAGCATGGTGCCGGTGGGGGTCAGGCTGGAAGCGGGCACGAAGCCCTCCACGCCGTTCTCCAGTTCGATGAACAGGCCGCGCTGGGTCACGCCGGAGATGATGCCCTCATAGCACTCGCCCAGATGGCGGCGGGCATACTCGGCCTTGTAGCAGTCCTCGGCCTTGCGCTCGATCTGCACCGCGATGACCTCGCGCTCACTGGACTGCTTGGAGGCCTGGATCGCAAAATCGGTGTAGCGGATGGCCATGGTCTCCTTGTCGGTGCCGCTGAGCAGATCGGTCATGATGCGGTGGATGGCCAGGTCCGGATAGCGGCGGATGGGGCTGGTGAAGTGGGCATAATCCTTCAGCACCAGACCATAGTGGCCCTTGGGTTTTTCTTCGTAGCAGGCCTTGGACATGCAGCGGAGCATGCCAGTGTTGACGATCTGTTCAAATGCCGTACCGCGCACCCCTTCCAGAATGGCGCTCAGCTCCTTGGGCGTGGGCACCTCCTTGGCAAAGTGGTCGTTGATGCCGCAGGCCTGCAGCAGCGCGTGCAGACGCTCCAGCTTTTCGCCGTTGGGCTCCTCGTGGACACGGTAGACGAAGGGGATCTGCTTGACGCGGGCAAAGTGGGCCGCGCACTGGTTGGCCAGCAGCATGAACTCCTCGATCATGGCCTCGCTCTCGCCGGAAGTGCGCTTCTTGACGTCGATGCAGTGGCCGTCCTCGTCGAGGATGAGCTTCACTTCCCCGCTCTCGAAGTCGATGCAGCCGCGCTCGGTGCGCAGGCGGGCACGGTGGGCGTACAGTTCCTTCATGGCGGGCAGCTGGTCGGCTACCTCAGCGTATTTGGCCTGGATCTCGGCATCGGCCGTGCCGGCCAGCAGGGCGTTGATCTCTGCGTAGACGCCCTTGACCCGGCTGCAGATGACCGACTTCACGAAGCGGTAATCGGTCAGGTTGCCGTCCTTGTCCAGCCGCATCAGGCAGGAGAAGGCCAGGCGCAGCTCCTTCTCGTTCAGGGAGCAGATGCCGTTGGACAGGCTCTTGGGCAGCATGGGCACGACCTGATCGGCATAATAGACGGAGGTGGCGCGGTTGAACGCCTCTTCGTTCAGCTCAGAACCGGGCTTGACGTAGTTGGAGACGTCTGCAATGTGGACGCCCAGCTCAAAGCCGCCCTCCGGGGTGCGGGTCAGGCTGATGGCATCGTCGATGTCCTTGGTCTCGGCGCTGTCGATGGTGAAGATGGGCAGAGCGCGCAGATCCATGCGGCCCTTGCAGTCCTCCTCCGAAACGGTCATGCCCTCAAACTTTTTGGCCTCCTCGCGGACTTTGTCCGGGAAGCGGGTGTGGATGTCGCGGGCGTAGAGCAGCGCCTTGGCGCAGCGCTTGGCCTCGTCCGAGCTGCCGAACCGCATGGCCACGCCGACGCGGTGGTCTTCCTGGCGGCTGCCGCGCATCAGGATCTCGACCGCGACCTTGTCGCCGTCCTTCGCGCCGCCTTCGCAGTCCCGCATCAGCTGCATGGAGATGGCCGGGCAGTCGTCCGGCACGAACTTCAGGCGGCCCTCGATCCGGCGGGCCGTGCCCACCAGGTCGTTCTTCTCGGTGAGCACCGCGAGGATAGCACCCTCGTCGCTGCCCTCCACACGGGGATGCTCGAACTTTTCGACGAGGACCTCGTCGCCGGGCATCGCGCCGCGGGTAAAGCGACCGGGGATGAAGATATCGCTGGTCTCATCTTCCAGCATGACAAAGGCAAAGTTCTTGCCCAGTTTGACCACCTTGCACAGCAGGGCCTTCTCGGCGCGGCCGGAGCGCACGGTGAAGAACACGCCCGAACGCTGGCAGACCACGGCCTCGTGTACCAGAGCATCCAGTGCTTCCATCACCTTGCGGTCTGCCCCGCGGTCGCCGCCGAAGCGGGCCTTCAGGTCCTTGACGGTGCAGGGCTGGTTCTGGATGGCATGCTCGATCTTATCGCGTAATGACATAGATTTTACTCCTTAACAACATTCTCAAAATTCTCCAGCGGAATCCTGAGTTTCCCACCTTCTGCCGGAGGCATCCGCACCCGGCAGTGTTTGCCCATCGGGCTTTTCTCATCCGATCCAGGCCCACCCGGCCTGTCAGAGGCTCCCCCTCAGAAGAAGAGCTGTCCGCAGCGCGGACAGAGAAATTCAGACAGAAAAACAGCCCCGCCTTACACGGGGCTGTGCGCGGGTCCTCAAGCCAGACGGCTGGCGAACACACAGGCCAGGACGGCCACCACGAAGAAGACGACACCGGCGATGCGGGTCACCTTGGCCAGCATCTGGTCGGCAGGGGTCAGCCGTGCGTTGTTTGCGCCGTATGCGCCGCCGTTGATCGCACCGGACAGGCCCTGACCGTGGGTGTGCTGCATCAGAGTGAGGACGATGATGACGACCGAGGCAGCAAGCAGGATGGCGCCGCCGACGATTTCAATAGCAGACATGGATGGAACGCTCCTTTTATTGTAAATTTGATTGAGACTGCATACAAATACAAGAATATGATAGCATACAACCGCGCAAATTGCAAGATAAACTCTGCCTCATCGGGCCAAATTTTCCAGCATTTCGGCCAGAGCGGCAAAGACTGCGGCGCTGGAATGGGCGGGTTCCGTCTGGGCGTCCTGCAAGACCACGATGGTATACCGGGGCTGTTCCGCCGGAAAAACGCCCGCAAACCAGCTGTTTTTCAGCTCTTCACCCGCCCGGAACTGGCCGGTCTGTGCCGTCCCGGTCTTCCCGACGGCGGTGGTCTCCGGCAGGGCCGCCTCGCGGCCGGTGCCGTTTGCCACCACGCCCGCCAGCAGACCGCGCAGCGTTTGCGCCGTCTGTTCCGAGATGACCGGCTCCGCCTTCCGGTGGGCCAGCGTTTCCAGCGGCTCCCCGGTCGCTTCGTCCAGCGTGTTCCGCAAAAAGAGCGGCGTCCGCCAGGTGCCGGTGACCAGCGCGTTCAGCATCCCGGCCACCTGCACCGGCGTTGCCAGCAGCTCCCCCTGCCCGAAGCAGAAGTTCGCATAGGCCCCGGACGAGGTCAGGGCTTCCGCCGTTGGCAGAATGCCCGCCGCCGTGCGGAAGCGGTCCGTCAGTTCCACAGCTCGGCCAAAGCCCACCTGCTCAGCCAGCGCACGGACCTGCTCGGCCCCCAGCACCTGCCCCAGCCGGATAAAATATCCATTGCAGCTTTTTTCCAGTGCGGCGGCAAGGTCTACCTCCCCATGCGGGATGCCGCCCGCACAGCGGAACACCTGCCCGTCCACCTCGCACCAGCCGGGGCAGGTGTAGACCAGGCCGGTCTCCCCTGCTTCCAGCGCGGCGGCGGCCAGCACCGGCTTGAACACCGACCCCACCGCGTAGCTCTGAAAGGCCCGGTTCAGCATCGGGCTGTCCGCCGCGTTCAGGCTGGCAGCCGGGTCTGCCGGGTCATACCCCGGCACACTGACGCAGGCGCGGACTTCGGCGTTTGCGGCATCCAGCACCACGATGCAGCCGGTGGTCATCATCCGGCCCGCAACGGCTTCCGCCGCCCGCTGGACCGGCCGGGAAAGGGTCAGCTGGACCCCCACGGCCCCGCTGTCGGCGTGGGTCTGTTCCGGCTCGCTCCGCAGACGCCCCTGCGCATTGACAAGGCAGGTCAGGGTGTCGCCCTCCCCGGTGCCGGAAAGTGCCGCATCAAAGGCAGCTTCCAGCCCGGCAGCTCCCCTGCCGTCGCCGTCCACATACCCGATGAGCTGCACGGCCAGCGGCGCGGCTGCATAGCGCACGGCCACCGGCCAGCAGGAAATGCCCAGCGGCGAAACATCGCGGTCCACCGTGAGCAGAAACGGAGAGGCTGCGTTTCGTTTCTGGTACAGCAGCGCCTGCCCAGCCGCATCGGTGCAGGAAAAGAGCCGCGTATAGTTTCCCCCGCCTGGCACACAGAGCGCCATCCACTTTGTGCCAAATCCCGTCAGAAGATGGCCCTCGCAGTCGTAGAAATTGCCCCGCCGTGCCGGGAGTGCCAGCGTCACCACGCTCTGCGCCGCCGCGCGGGCTGCATAGTCCGTGTGGGAGCACAGCCAGTACAACCGGCAGACCACCGCCGCAAAACACCCCACCAGCAGCGCATACAGCGCCAGCACCCGCCGTCCGGACATGAAAACGCCCCCTTTGGCCTTTTGAAACAGTGTGGGCCAGACAGGGGGCGTTGATGCGGTCATTCGCAGATTTTCTTCACGAGCTCTGCCGCGCGGGCAGCGTCCTCAGCGGTAGCCGTTTCTGCATAGCGGGCGCGGAGGTAGATCTCGCGCAGTTCGGCCTCGGCGGCGTAGTCCATGCCGGAGGCACGGCCCGTGATGTCCAGGCTGGTATCTCCGCGCAGGATGGTCAGGCCGTGGGCCTCGCAGTAGTCGAGATAGGCCCGGTATTCCCGCCGGACACGGGCGTTCGGGCTAAGGAAGAGCCCCGGCCACCGACGGCGGGTGCGCAGGGAGGTCCAGCGCTTCGTCATCGGGGCAGCACCGGTCGGTTCCGCCGCGCGGCCCCGGCGCAGGATATGCCGCAGCGCTAAAATCAGCAGCACCGCTGCAACGAGCACCGCTATTCCAGCCAACACCCGTGGGCCGTCCATCAGCAGGCCGCTCTCCTCGCCGATGGCGTCCCGGACATCGCCCGCTCTGGATTCATACAAATCGCCCATTGCGACCTGCCGGTTTGCGAACAAGGCCAGCACCCACGCAATGGCATACCACAGCTTTTGGAACACCACGACGATGCCGTAGGCCACCACATTGTTCAGCACCAATTGCAGCACCGGCACCAGCAGCTTGAAATACACCGCTGCAGCCAGAGCTTTCGCCCCGTTCATCACGGCGCTGCGGCTGAGCAGAAAGGCCGCGCCGCTCAGCGCCGCCAGAACCCCGCCGGATACCAGCAGGTAGGATGGCGTGCTGTACACCTCTGGGTCCTGCCGGGTCGTCCGCGTAAACCAGACCAGCGCAAGCGCCGCCGTGATCGCCATAGGCAAGGCTGTGGTCAGCACCGCGTCCGCGTTCCACAGCAGCATCGCCGCACCGAACAGCGGCCAGATGCGCAGCAGCCAGCGGAACCGCTCCCCCTGCTGCACCGCCGAAAGGCTGAACTCTTCCCGCACCGCCAGCAGCGTCACATAACACACCGCCGGGAGATAGACGAGCTGATCCGCCCGTGTAGGCAGAAACGGCAGCGCCGCCGCACTGGCCAGCGCCAGCACGGTGCGCAGGGCGGGATTCCCCCGGAAATAGGCCGCCGCCGCAAAGCAGACAGCGGGCCAAAGAAGCACCCAGACCGTGGGGTGCCCGCCGAAGCCTGCCGCAAAAAAGCCTGCAAAGGCGTAGTAGAACGCGAGGTCGCCCAGGATGCGAAGCCCATGCAGTGCTATCATACCAGTCCCTCCTCTTCGCGTTGCTGCACACATTCCGGCGTAAGGACCAATAACTGGATCCCTGGCATCGGGTTCAGGCAGGCGCGGGCCTCCGCTTCCGACTCGGTGGTCAGGAAGATGCAGCTCGTCTGCTCCTGCGCATGATAATACCGGGCGCAGAACTCCCGGCAGGGCTGGGCGGTCTGCCCGGTGGCGCGGCCCAGCATTTCCAGCACGCGGCGGAAATGTTCCGGCCCGTACCCCTGCGGCACTTCCAGCGGCTTTTTCCACTCGTCGCCCGCCGTCACGGTCGCGTTCATCAACAGGTCGAACGTTGCGTTCAGCGCAAAGCGGTAGGACACCGCCTTTTCTTCCAGCATCCGGCAAACCGTCCGGGCCATGGAGTAGCACCGCTCCACCCGCTCCGGCTGGGTATAGCGCGGCGAATCCGCATGAACCAGCACCACGACCCGTGGTTCGGTCGTGTAATCAAACTTTTTCACCATCAAGTCCCGCCCACGGACGCTCTGCTTCCAGGAGATGGCCCGCATCGGGTCGCCGCTGGTGTACTCGCGATAGCCTGCCGTCAGGATGGGGTCTTCGTAGAGGTAGCGGTTCACCGAGATGCCGCCCAGAAAGCCGCCCATCAGGCCGTCCAGTTCCGGCAGGTCGCATTCCCTGGGCGGAACGACGAGCTCATGGAAGCCCCGCTCCGTGCGGGATTGCGTCTTCAGGCCCAGCAGGTCGCCGCCGATGAGCTGCAGCGGCTCCAATACATAGCGGCCCCGCTGCCCGACGCGGACCGCGACTTTGAACGAAGCCTCCTGCTGCGGACGCAGCCAGGCCGTGCACCGCACGGTGTGCCCCTGCCCGGCGCAGTCTCTGGTCAGGTGGTCCATGCTGCATGGGGTGAATTCCCGCCCCAGATGGAGCCGCAGGGCTGCAAAGGACTTCCAGTGGGGGCCGCTGTTCCGTACGGTCAGCCGCAGATTCACCGGCTGGTCCGCCTCGGCAAGGAAGTCCTCCGTTTCCAGCAGCCCCTGCAAATCGTCCAGACTGTGGGCGCAGGACTCCTGTTCCAGCCAGAAGAGCAGCCCCGCCAGCACCAGCGCAAATACGACCGCCGCCATCAGTGGTTCTCCAGCGGAACTTCAACATCGGACAGCAGCTTCCGCAGCCGCTGGGCCGCAGCTTCCGCGTTCATGCTGCCGCCCAGGACCACACGGTGGCAGAGCACCGCCGGGGCCAGCCCCTTGACGTCCTCCGGAATAACGTAGTCCCGGCCCTGCAGGGCCGCGTAGGCCTGCGCCGCCTGATACAGTGCCAGCGCACCACGGGTGGACACCCCGCTCACGAAACCGCCCTGCATGCGGGTGGCCTCCACGATGTCCATCAGGTAGTTCTTCACATCGTCGGAAACCTTCACCTCACGGTAAGCCGTGCGGACATAGGCCGTTTCCTCCGGCGTGACCACCGGGTTCAACTGGCTGAGCACCGCCTGCGCCGACGGGCGGGACAGCACTTCCATCTCCTGCTCCCGGTTCATGTACCCCAGTGACAACCGCATGAAAAAGCGGTCCATCTGGGCATCCGGCAGCGGGAACGTGCCAAAGGATTCCAGCGGGTTCTGGGTCGCCAGCACCATGAACGGCTCGGCCAGGCGGCTCGTCACGCCGTCCACCGTGATCTGCTTTTCCTCCATGGCTTCCAGCAGGGCTGACTGGGTGCGCGGCGTGGCGCGGTTGATCTCATCCGCCAGCACAAAGTTGGTGAAGAGCGGGCCGGGCCGGAACTCGAACTCGCCGGTCTTCTGGTTGTAGAAGTTGATGCCCGTCAGGTCCGACGGGAGCAGGTCGGGCGTGAACTGCACCCGTCGGAAATCCCCGCCCACAGTCCGGGCAAAAGCGCGCAGAAGCATGGTCTTGCCGGTGCCGGGCTTGTCTTCCAGCAGGACATGGCCTCCGCACAAGAAGCTGACGAGGACTTTTTCAATGATGTCGTCCTTGCCCACGATGACCCTGGCACAGTTGGTGACGACCTTGTCCCGATAGGCGGTAAAAGCTGTTCGTTCCATAACGATACCCCTCTTTATTTTGATGAAACAGGTCTATTATATCACATTTTGCATCAGAGGGGCAGTGATTTGAAAAAAAGGAGGCGGAGCCTCCCACATGGGAAACTCCGCCTCCTGCGGTGTATGAATTTGATTGCGCGCGAAGCGGCTTAGTACATGCCGCCCTTCCAAACCACACTTTTGGAGC
>OQVS01002716.1_pt1 | contig 11038 bp, 10 predicted proteins | sample 1691601 | NCBI WGS metagenome assembly OQVS01 (sample SAMN03418268, study PRJEB22391) | human gut metagenome | biome: human-gut; feature: organic feature; material: feces | host: Homo sapiens | place: Tanzania | collected 2013-01 | reverse complement strand
AATAACTTGAAAAGTCTTGAAGTTTGATAGCAAAACACTCATAACCAAGGGTATGTACTGACTGCTCCAAAAAGTCAAATAGGAGCTTTTTTACCTCTTCGCTCTCTAATCTTTTGAGATTGTTCAACGTCCTCAACGCATTGACGAAAAGTTCGTTGTCATATTGACCTTCGAGCTGTGTTTTGTCGAGGATTTCGACCACTGTCATAGCGGCATAAAACTTCTCTATGTCGCTAGACAAATCGAAAAAGCTGTCCAAACAATCACAGCCAGTCAATGTATATCTATTGTTTTTTACAGAAAAATAATAATGTCCAAAGCACAATGGCGCAACGGCATATTTTAGTTTTGCCTTAGGTGACTTACAACCTTTGGCGGTCGCCAAAATTTTGCCCTTTCCTGCACAATACAGCGTGATAAGTTTGTCATTTTCTTTATAGTCTATGCTCTTCAAACACAAACATTCCCTGTCAAAATATTCCATTACTTACTCTCTTCGTCTTCCATTGCTTTGAACATCATATAATAATTGACTTGTCCTGTTTCGGCGAACAACTTCCACAAAATTTCTTTGGCGTCTTGCATAGTCACCTCCTATGTAAGTTGTGCGCAAACAAGTCAAAAATATTCATACGTATTTAGTTTTTGGCGTCTTAGATATCTTTTGGATTGTAACCAAGCTCGTTGAGCACGCCGTCTTTATCTCTCCAATTTTCTTTGACTTTTACGAACAATGTCAAGAAAACTTTGCCATCTACCAACTTCTCCATATCTAGGCGTGACTTGGTAGAAATTTGTTTGATCATCTCTCCGCCCTTGCCTATGACAATGGACTTGTGCGCTTTTTTCTCACAAATAATGTCCGCATATATGTCATAAATGCCGTTTTCTCTCTGTGAAAATCTGGTCACTACCACGCCAATTCCGTAAGGAATTTCGTCGCTTAGCAACTTCAAAGCCTTTTCTCTGACAATCTCGCTGGCGATAAATCTCATCGTCTTGTCCGTGTACATATCTCTGTCAAAATATGCAACGCCCTCTGGCATATTGTCCAGTATAGCTTTGCGTACCATATCACAATTTTTGCCCGTCCTTGCGCTGATAGGAATAATAGCTGTGATGCCTTGGATATCTTTCAAAGCCTCTATTCTTTCCACAATTGCACTCTCTTCCACTTCGTCGCACTTGTTGATGAGTACAAAAAATGGCACGCCCTCTTTGGCAAACTTGTTGATATATTCCATATCGTGGTCGTCAAGTTTTTTGTCGCAAGATATGATATAAATGTACTCGTCCACTCCGTCAACGGCACTGGTCACGCTCTTCATCATATACTCTGACAAAGCGTTCTTTGGCTTGTGCACACCTGGGCTGTCCACGAACACAACTTGATAATCTTCGCCATTCATAATGCCGAAAATTTTGTTGCGGGTGGTCTGTGGTTTCCAGCTCACAATAGAAACTTTTGCGCCAACCATCGTGTTGACAAAAGTTGATTTTCCTACGTTTGGTTTTCCTACTATTGATACAAATCCTGATTTGAACATATTATTCTCTCACTATTCCTATTGATGTCAAAATTTTTTCTTCGTGCTCTCTCATCACGACTTTGTCTTTTTCTTCGATATGGTCAAAGCCCATCAAGTGCAACAAGCCGTGCAACAACAAATACCCGCATTCTCTTTGGTAGCTGTGTCCGTACTCCAAAGCTTGCTCCTTAGCTCGCTTTTCGCAAAGCATAATGTCGCCCAACATAACGTTGCCACTCTCCCAATCTATATCATCTTGATAATTGTCCTTGTCGAACGGGAAAGTCATCTCAATGGTCGGAAAACTGAGCACGTCCGTCACCTTGTCAATACCACGAGTAGCTTTGTTTACGCTTTGGATAGTGTCTTCGTCAACTACGCTGACTTCTATCTCGAACTGGTCATCTAGCCCAAAATATCCTAGCGTTGCGCCATAGATTTTGTCCAAAAACTCCTTGTCAATGTCAGAGCCTACTTCATCATAAAGACTTATCATTATCTTCTTTCCTTTGCTTTGTTGTAGTCGATACGTTTGTGCAACATTGTTGGAATTATGTTGCAAATTGTTTGCTTGATAACTACCATATCGTTGATAGTCAAGTCGCAGTTGTCGAATTGTCCGTCGAGCATTTTGTCTTTGATAACCCCGCCAACAATCTCTTCGAGCTCGTCTTGGCTAGATGGAGTCTTGGTACGGAACAATGCCTCGCACACGTCGCAAATCATAACGATTGCGCTGTATTTGGTGGTTGGGAGTGGTCCGTCATAGCGGTATTCGTCCATATCCAATTCTCCTTCGGTGATAACCTTGGCTTTGAGATAAAAATACATAACTGGCGTGTCGCCGTGGTGTTCGAGAGCTGCTTTGACAACCTCTTCTGGCATACGATATTGTCGCAAAATCTCTGCGCCGTTGGCTACGTGACGAGTAATCATATTGGCAGAAACTTCTGGGATAAGCTCGTCGTGCGGATTGTATCCGTCAGTTTGGTTTTCGACGAAAAACTTTGGATTTTTGATTTTGCCAATGTCGTGGAAACATGCGCAAGCCCTTGCCATAAATGGATTGATACCAATAGCAATGGCGCAATTTTCTGCCAAATTGGATACTACCATTGAGTGATTGAACGTGCCTGACGCCTCTTCTCTCAACTTCTTCAACAACGGATTGTTGAACGAGCAAACTTCCGCCAACTTAAAGTCTGTCCAAATGCGGAACACAATCTCATAAATTGGGAGCATAATGGTAAATGCCGCAATGGAAATCATACTGCCCATAAAACATTCGAGAAATGCTTTGATGCCGAATCTCCAACTGTCAGTATATCCAAATCCAATCAAAAATCCAAGCGGTGCAACGGCAACTGCCACCAAAATTGTACCCCAAGTAAGTTTGAAACGATTGTAGCCTCTACGGATAAGGAAAATCATAAATATGCCAGTAAGTAGTGCTATCGCTATGCCCAAAATGTTGTGAACAGAATATGTTGGGCTGGCGATAATGTCGAGCATAATAACTGCCGCTGCCGACGTAATCGAACTCATAATACCCAATCTTTGGCATAGCATAAGCGTAATCATCAATGCGCTGTACGCAATAGTCATAGCATAATCAATACCCAAAGCATACAAGCCAGTCGATGACAAAATGGTAATCACCATAGTCGAAAATGCAATTACTGTGCCTTTGAGTAGCGAGCACTCAATGTCCTTATCTTTGTTGAGAATGTATTTGATATACAAAAACATTGTCAAAAAGCATATAAAAATTCCTACTGCTGTGGGCAAAGTAAGTTTGTACAAAAGTATTGCTTTGAATGATTTTTGGAGCATCATCACCCCGAAAATGGAGGTGAGCAATGCCACCGCAAACAAACTGGACAAGTATGCTATCCACATTCCCTTGGTCAGTTTTATGTTATTTTTCATCTGTATCTCCTTTGTTGGTTGCATATCTTTCATAAGCTTTGACAATAGTTTGGACAAGATTGTGTCTTACAATGTCTTTTGCTTTCAAGTGTACAATTTCTATGTCGTCTATGCCCGCCAGCACTTTGCTAGCTTGGACAAGACCGCTCATACGGCTGTTGGGCAAGTCTATCTGGGTAATATCGCCCGTCACAATAATCTTGCTACCCTCGCCCATACGAGTCAAAAACATTTTCATTTGTTCGTGAGTGGTGTTCTGTGCCTCGTCCAAAATGATGAACGCATTGGACAGCGTTCTGCCACGCATATAAGCTAGTGGCGCAACTTCTATCACACCACGCTCTATCAAGCGATTGTAGCCTTCTAGTCCGAACATTTCTTGCAAAGCGTCGAATAGCGGTCTTAGATATGGATCAACCTTTGCGCCCAAGTCGCCTGGCAAAAAGCCCAACTTTTCGCCCGCTTCGACAGCTGGACGAGTGAGAATAATCTTCTCGACCAACTTGTTCTTGTACGCTACCGCTGCCATCGCAACTGCAAGATATGTCTTGCCTGTGCCGGCTGGTCCTATGCCGAATACAATGCTGTTGGATTTGATTGCTTTGAGATAACGAGCTTGTCCATAAGTCTTGGCTTTGATTTGTTTGCCTTTGATAGTAGTAGCTACCACCCTCATCAAGTCTTCGATGCGGTCAAAGTCGTCATTGTCCACCATATCGGTCACAAAGTCAATAAAGTTTTTGTTGATTACATTGTTCTTTGCAAGGTCAAGCAAATGCAAAATTACATTTTCGGCTCTGTCAATTTCTTCTTGTCCACCGATGATAGACAAAGTACTGCCGAACAATCTAATTCCTACGTTGAACGCCTCTCGCATATATTCGAGATTTTCGTCACGCACTCCGCATAGAGCGATTGCATCTTGCAAATCTTGTATCTCAATTATCTTTTCGATAGGTCTTATCCCCCTACATTTATTGGCATCTCTATTTCATAGTATATATCTAATATATATATTTTGTCTAGCTTTTTTTGAAAATTCCACGTGCGAATAGGCATAGCGCTCTCTTCTAAGTCCGCCAAAATGTCCATTTGAGCGTTGTCAATTTGGCTTTGGATATATCTTTCGTCTACTTTTGATTTGGCATATTTTACTTCGTGATAAGTCGTCTTGGTATATTTCAGCGGAAAAAAACTGCCAAACACACAGCTTGTGCTCGTCGTTTGATAGTGCTCATAATCGGGCTGTTTTTGTTTTTTCCACTCCCAACCGAATATGGATATACCTACCCTCGTTGTGCTCTCGCCCGTCGGCACTGCCTCGACATAATCCTCAGGCAAACTCACTCGCTTGCTCTTCCACACTCTTCCATATACCACACCGCTTGCTTTGACAGGCTGACGAACATTGGCGGGATCTTCGGGATTGCCCAAATCAATATATCCATCAATGAGCACTTGTCCTTTGCGCACTCTCTCGCCCGCTTTGACAACCGCCGTACCACTGCTGACCAACACTCTCTCGACAATGCAATCGCAACTCGCAACAATTTTGTCATACTCGGCAGGTTGGACGGGCTCTTCGTGCTGTTCTTGCACGGATATATTCAGTTTGCTCCCTATCATACTAATATCCACAAAAGCTACATTGTTTATTCTCTCCAAAATAGTTTTTTCTAGCATTTTGCTGTCCAATTTTTTCTTGGAGAATGCTCTATCCAGTCCTTGCTCGACAATTATTTTTTCCACAGCCTTTTGAGTCATTGGACTTGGAGCGTCCACCTCTACCCAATAGCAAAAACTGCACAAAAATATGGTGACAAAAATATACAAAATAGTCCAAAAACCCAATACAAGTTGACCAAATGCAAATTTTCGGACAGTGCTTTTGTCCCTTTTGGAGATGACTTGATATTGGATATTTTTGTTCTCTAAGCACTCTATACACTTGCCAACATTGTCCTCTCTCACCTCGAAAGTCAAATATTTTTCGCTCTTAGTAACACAATGCAACTGCGTTCCCCGCTCTCGCAAAGTGTTGATAAGTCGCTCGCTATTTAGTCTGTCCGTCCTGATGATTGCTTTGTCAATTTTCATACTTGTATCTCCACGTTTTGGATATCGCCTTGGACAATCATATCATTGGCGGAACAAGTGACAATGCGAAAATTTTTGCCAACAAGCACCAAAACTTTCTTGCCAACACGCACTTTGACTAGCTCGCTCGTAAAGGTCACAATGCCGTTGTGCCCCTCTATCACCGTCATATCGTCAAAGATAGTGACTTTGTTGCCCAATACGTTTTCGCCAATCGTATGCTCGACCAATTTGCACAATTCTTCTTTGTACGCCATAATTCACCTATTAGAGCTTATGACGTACTCCGCCCAAATACAACCAAAAAATAAGACTGACAATCGTCAGTCTATCTTGTTTTACCAATTAGAATTCTTCTGTGTTTGGTTTGGTTTGGATTTTCATATTCTTGATTTCTGCAAAAATGTCATCGCCCTCATCTGGTGGTGGAACGTTGGACATATCAATAGGCGCATAGTCATAATCAGGCGTGCTTGCAGGCGTGGAAACGACATAGTCAGGCGTCGCAGGCTTGGACAATTCTTTGTGGTCTTCCTTGTTTTGCTCGGCTTTTTCTTTGCTGATATGTATAGCGTCAAAAATTGGGGTAAACGTGGTAGTTGCTTTGTTCCACTTGTAGTCCAATTCTCCGATTGAGCCGTTTCTGTGTTTTGCAATGATGAGTGTGATTGGAGCTTCGGCATCGGCTGCGTTGAACAGCTCGAATTCGCCCTCGGTCAAGAACATAACCATATCGGCGTCTTGCTCGATAGCACCTGACTCTCTAAGGTCAGATAGCACTGGCTTACGCTTGGCATTTTCGCCGTCGCTTTTCTCGATGTCACGATTCATCTGTGACAAAACAAGCACTGGCACTTTGAGTTCTTTTGCCATAATCTTCATAAGACGTGACATATCCGAAACTTGTTGTTGACGGGAGAGCTCTGGACGACTGCTGGACATAAGTTGCAAGTAGTCGACAATGATGAAGTCCAATCTACCCTTTTGGGCTTTGAGTCTTCTGCACTTGGACAAAACTTGCTCGGCAGATATGCTTGCGCTGTCATCAATATAAAGTTCGCTGTCGTTGAGTACGGCGTTGGCTGCCCAAATATCGCTCATTTGCTTGGAGTCGATTTCGCCTCTTTGCAAAGACTTGGAATTGACTGATGCAATGTTGGATATGAGCTTGTTGACAAGTTCGCCACTCGACATTTCGAGGTTGAATACCGCTATGACGCTCTCTGGTGCGTCTTTGACAAGGTTGGCAACCATATTCATACAGAATGAAGTTTTACCACAACCAGGTCTTGCCGCCAAAATGAGAAGTTGTCCCGGCATAAATCCGTTGGTCGCTTGGTCGAGGTTGTCAAGTCCAACTCTAAGTCCGCCAATATCTTCTTTGTTAGGGGTGTTATATTTTTCGGTGATGGCGTCCATAACGTCCACCATAATATCCGAAACTTTGACAAGTGAAGACGTGTCTTTGGCAGATGAAATATTGTAAATCAAGCTCTCTGCAACCGCCAAAACTTTGTCGGCGTCTTCTTGGGTGTGAGCGTTGCGGATAATCTCGTTGCTGCTGCGAATAATCTTGCGGAGCAAAGAATTGCGTTGCAAGATTGTCACATAATATTGGTAGTTGGCGGTAGATGGCACAGCTTCGAGCAACTGGGTGAGCTTGGTCATACCACCAATCTTTTTTAGTTTGCCTTTCTTGGTGAGGTCATTGGACAGAGTAATAATATCAACTGGCAAGTTGTTGCGGTTGATTTGTTTGATTTCTTCAAAAATTTCTTTGTGAATCTCCGAATAAAAATCATCGACAGACAGGTCGGATACAAGGTCAATGGCGACTTCGTTGTCACTCAAAATAGAGCCTAGAATTGCCTCTTCGGCTTCTAGACTGTGAGGAATGACTTTCATCGCCTCTTTTACTTCTTCTTGCTTAATTCTCGCTTGTTGCGCTCGGGTTTTCTTCTCTTCCATAATGTACCTTTCATCCATTATATTATTTTTTTGCCTACTAGTCAACGACAATTTTAGAGACTTTTCAACTCTTGCAATGTTTGGTCAAATATTCTCATAGCTTTTTGGTATGGCTCGTCGGTAGTCAAATCCACGCCCGCAATTTTCAAAATCTCGACTGGCGACATAGATCCGCCACTGCTCAAAAATTGTTTGTACTTGGCAACAGCCTCCTCGCCACCTGTCAAAATATCATCGGCAATACATACTGCGCTGATGAGTCCTGTCGAATATTTGTACACGTAAAAACTTCTGTAAAAATGCGGTATTCTTGCCCATTCGTATTGGATAAGCTCGTCACACACCATTGTGCGACTGCCATAATACTTCTTGTTGAGCTCCATATAAAGTCCGTTTAGGCTGTCTGGTGTGAGTGATACGCCCTTTTCCGCCATATCGTGCGCCTTTGCCTCGAACTCGGCAAATTGGGTTTGTCTGAACACGGTGGTGCGGAACATATCAAGCAAATATGAGAGCAAATACTTTTTGTCCTCTTTGCTACTCTTGCTGAGCAAATCTCTAAGTAGCAAGGTTTCGTTGACGGTAGATGCAACTTCCGCTACAAAAATCTCATAGTCAGCCTTGCTGAATGGGAGAGATGTATTGCTGTAATACGTGTGCATAGCGTGTCCTAGCTCGTGCGCTATGGTGAAAATATCGTGAACTGTTCCGTTGAAATTGAGGAGCACGTAAGGGTGAGTGCCATAACAACCCCAGCTGTACGCTCCGCTCTTTTTGCCCTTGTTCTCATATACGTCTATCCAGCCTTCGCCGAAAGCTCTGTTCAAAAGTCCTTGGTACTCTTCGCCAAGTGGGCGCAAAGCGTCCAGCACAATTTGTTTGGCTTGGTCATAGTCGGCTTTGATTGAGCCTTGCTCTACGATGGCTGTGTGCAAGTCATACATGTGCAACTCGTCATATCCCAAACACTCTGTACGATAATCCAAATAGTCGTGCAAAGCTGGCAAATTGTCATTGATGCACTTGACAAGTTTTTCGTACACAACAGGGCTGACGTTTTCTTCGTTCATTGCCTTTTGAAGACAGCTGTCATATCCACGTGCCTTGCTGTAAAAAATATCTTTCTTGACATTGCCAGCATAAAGCACTGATATGGTGTTGATCATATTTTTGTACGCTGTAAACATACTTTCGAAAGCCTTGCGTCTGTCTTCTCTGTCATCAGACTGCATATACACACTGTAAAGTCCGTGCGAGAGCTTGACTTCTTCGCCGTCCGAATTGACGAATGGTGGAAAATCAATATCCGCATTGTCTAGCATAGTGAAAGCGTCGTGGAAAAGTCCCGCAAAACTTCCGCTCTCGGCAAGTAGCTTTTCTTCCTTTTCGGACAAGCATCGCTCTTTGTTGCGGGCAAGCTCTTGGAGTGTGTAGTCATAGTCTTTGAACTCTTCGCTGTCTGCAAGTTGGTGCAAAAACTCAGCCGAATTGGCGGTAAGCTCCACTCTCACAAAACTGCAAATAGAACTGATCTCGACAGATAAGTTTTCTATCATATCGGTCATCTCTTGATATTTGGACACGCTCACGTCTTCGTCTTGGCGCATTCTTGCATAAACATACAACCTGCCTATCGCATAAGAAATCTTGTCATCATCTCTAAAACACGCCAAAATATCTGATGGATTGTTGAGTTTTCCTTTGTATTTTACCAACGAATTTTTGTTTTGTTGGAGCTGTTCGAACTCTGCAAACCATTGCTCGTCACTAGCGAAAATATCTTCTAGTTTCCACTTGAATTTTCTGTCGATATCACTTCTATTTTGTGCCATAATTTCTCCTTTATATGTCAAAGTGGCAACTTGCGTTGCCACTTTAATGATTTTGCTATTAGCAATCAAGTTTCATATCACCGAATTTTATCCAGTTTATTTTGCGGAATAGCTCGCTCATTCCCCAACTGATAAGCGCTGGCAAAACGAACATAAGTAGCACAATGCCTAGCCACATTTGCCATGCTGGAATGACGCCTGAACTTGCCTCGATTGTGCCGATTACTCCTACGAATCCGCTTGTTCCCATACCACCGCCTGATGCGTTGCATCTGAGCTTGAATACACAAGTTGCGAGTGGTCCACATATTGCGCTGGCAATGATTGGTGGCAAGAAAATGCGTGGGTGTTTCATAATGTTAGGAATTTGGAGCATAGACGTGCCGATACCTTGAGCAACAAGTCCGCCTACTCCATTCTCTCTGAATGAGCTGACTGCAAAACCTACCATTTGGCAAGCACAGCCAACTACAGCCGCACCACCAGCCAAAAGCATTGCGTCCGAGGTTACACCAGATGCAATAGCAATCCAAATAGCCGCACTAGACGTTGGCATTGTAAGCAAAATTCCCATAACAACTGATATTACGATACCCATAACGAATGGGACAGCTGCGGTCGAAATTTCGATGAATTTGCCAATCATAGCCACGAGCCAAATTGCTGGAATTGCCAAAAACATTGTGATAAAGCACAATGCAAGCACAGATAGTGGCACTATCAATATATCAAGCTTTGTTTTGCCCGCATACAGCGACACAATCTCGAATGCAAACAACGTTGATACGTACGCACCGATTGGGTTGCCTGGCAAACCGAGCTTGACTGCCGACAAAGATTGGGCAACAGCCGACAAAGAAAATCCTGCGTCGCTGATGATAGCTTTGTAAGCCAAGTCTGGCAAGAATGCACCGACAAATCCTGCTGCTGCACATGCAAACATCAACAGATTGGAGCCTTTGAGATATCTAGCTATTCCTACGCCAATGCCCGCACCCATCAGTGTGCAAGCCATATTGCCAATAAGAACCAACACTGCGCCAAAGCCACTTTCTTTGCCGAACAGCAAGCCAATTTGTTTGAAAATCGTGCCCGCTATGAGTGTGGCGAAAAGACCTTGTGCCATACCGCTAAAAGCGTCGATAAACCATCTCTTTGATAGTTTCTTGGTGATTGTCCACGCCTTGTTTTCCTTCTTTGTAGGCATGGATTGTTGTGGGGTTTGTTCTACTACTTCCACTTGGGTGGTATTCTGCTCACTTACGGCAGACATTGACTTGTTTTGACTCTCGTCCATAGGTCAATCCTCCCAAATTTTATCTCTATCATTATAAAGATAACATAGATATTTGTCAAACAAGTGAGTAATATTGTTGCAATATATTACATTTTGGCAAAAAAAGTTTCTTTTTTGCTCGTTTTGCATTTTGCCCCACACATATTATTCCCAAATATTGCCGTTTATAATCTCCAATGACAATACTCCCCACTAGCACTGCAAGCAAAATTGCGCAAAAAAAAGACTACCTATTGGTAGTCTTAATTTTATAGGTCCATATTGTTGAGCAAAGCTTTCAATTCGATCATTTCGTCTTTGCTGAGAGTCACACCTTTGCCCATTTTTTCGCTGTCGGTGATATAGCGGAAAGCTTCAGGATCTGATTCAAACTTTAGAGTGTCGCC
>OQVS01002715.1_pt1 | contig 11040 bp, 8 predicted proteins | sample 1691601 | NCBI WGS metagenome assembly OQVS01 (sample SAMN03418268, study PRJEB22391) | human gut metagenome | biome: human-gut; feature: organic feature; material: feces | host: Homo sapiens | place: Tanzania | collected 2013-01 | reverse complement strand
TTGCGTCTGCTCCCGCGTTCGTCAATAAACATAGGGAACAAATCGGGGGCGACGATTCCGCCGCCCCCATCTGCCGCCATCCGAAATATGGGGCAACTCTGTTTTCTGGAAAATAAGAATCCGGTAAATCCGCAGCCTTTTGTTCAGCTACGGATTTACCGGATATATGCTTTGAGAATCAGTCTCAGGTGTGCTTTGAGAATCTGGGTGCAGACGCGGACGCATGCGGGCCGATGCACGATTGCACGCGGCGCGGCGTTCGCTGGCAAGTCGGCATCGGCATTTGCCGAAGAAAAAGCGGGATTCGTCGATTTCATTTTCCAAAGAGATGTTTAACGGGTATCGGCGTCGGGGTAGAGGTTGTAATTTTGCCCTTGTAAGCCGACGGGATTTGGTGTGGCATTCATTGGTGGCGCTATAGTGTGTGGGGAATGCCCGCCAGAGAGTTCGTCAGCATAATCAGAATTGTTGAATAAGAAATAAAGGAGATACGCATGAGAAAAAAATGGATCATTCCGCTTCTGTTGTCCTTTGCGGCGTTGGGCTCTGCTTTTGCGCAGCAGTCGGAAGTGTGGAATTTGAAGGATTGCATTGACTATGCACTGACTCACAGTTTGAAAATCCAGCAGAACAAGGCTTCGGAACAAACGGCGGCCATCGGTGTGCTGCAGGCCAAGGCGGGATTGCTGCCGAGCTTGAACGCCTCGATGAATCAGGGCGTGACGTACCGTCCCTTTCAAGAGAGCGGTGGCAACTTCGTGAACGGCGGTATCGCTTCGAAGGCGGCAGACAAGGCCACGCAGAGCGGAAGTTATGGCATCAATGCTTCATGGACGCTGTGGAATGGCGGCAAGAATCGCTTGAATGTCCAAAATAGCGAGCTTGAACAGCAGATGGCATCGTACACGACGACCGCCACCGCCAATAGCATCCAGGAGCAGATTGCACAATTGTATGTGCAGATTCTCTATATGCAGGAGGCCTTGAAGGTGAATACGCAACTGCTGAAGCAGGATTCAGTCGTGTATGCCCGTGGCGAACAGATGGTCAAGGAAAAACAGATGTCCAAGGCCGACTTAGCGCAGCTGGGAGCGCAAGTGAGCAGTGGGAGGTATAACGTGGTGAATGTCAAAACGCAGATAGAGAACTACAAGACGCAGCTCAAGCAGTTGCTGGAAATTGACAACAACGCTGACATTGACATCGCGGATGTTGAGGTGGGGGATGAGAGCGTTCTCTCTGCGATTCCTGCAAAAAACAGTGTCTATGCCGCGGCGCTCGACAAGCGGCCGGAAATCAAGAAGAGCCTGGCATTGATTGAGCAAAGCAAGCTCGCCACCAAGATTGCGCAGGCGGGATATATGCCAACGGTCAGTTTGACGGGCGGCGTGGGCGACAGTCATCTGACGGGTACGCAGACGAGCTATGCGAAACAGATGAAAACCAATTTCAACGCAACGCTTGGCGTGTCGGTCTCTATTCCGATATTCGACAACCGGCAAAACAAGAGTGCCGTTGAAAAAGCTCGCGTTCAGGAGGTCACGAGCCAGCTCGATCTCCTGGAAAACCAGAAGCAGCTTTATTCTACGGTTGAAAACTACTGGCTGAATGCCACCAATAATCAGGAAAAATATAAGGCGGCAAAAGACAACGTGGAGGCCCTTCAAACTAGTTACGACCTCATTCAGGAGCAGTTTCGCCTGGGGCTGAAGAATATCTCCGACTTGCTGACGAGCCGCGCCAATCTGCTCTCTGCCAAGCAGAGTATGCTGCAAGACAAATATACGACGGTGTTAAACAAGGCGCTGCTTGACTTTTATGCAAACAATGTAATGTCAATTTGAAATTTAAAGATAGAAAGATATGAACAAGAAAAAGTGGATGCTCATCGTCGCATGTGTTGTCGTTCTGGCAGCAATCGTATATGCGCTGACGGGGGGCAAGAAAGAAACGCCCGTGATGGACTATGAAACGGCGCGCGTTGAAAAGGCAACAATCGGCAACAGCGTGACGGCCACTGGCACGATTGAGCCGGTTACGAAGGTGGAGGTCGGAACGCAGGTGAGCGGCATTATCGACAAAATCTATGTCGACTATAATTCCGTCGTTCATAAGGGGCAAATCATTGCCGAACTCGATAAGACGAATCTCATGAGCGAACTGAACAGTGCGAAGAGCAATCTGGCGGGGGCGCAAAGTGACCTGGATTATCAGCGTGCCAATTATAAGCGTATCAAGGCGCTTTATGACAAGGAACTCGTGAGCGGCAATGAGTACGACACCGCCCTTCTCTCGCTCCGTCAGGCAGAGAGCACTTATGCACAGCGAAAAGAGGCTGTTTCGAAGGCGCAGACCAACTTGGGATATGCCATCATCACTTCGCCGATTGACGGCATCATCATCAGCAAGGCCGTGGAAGAGGGACAGACTGTTGCTGCAAGCTACAGCACGCCGACGCTCTTCACGATTGCCCAAGACTTGACGGACATGCGCGTGATTGCCGATGTTGACGAGGCTGACATAGGCGAAGTTGAAGTCGGACAGCGCGTGTCGTTCACCGTGGATGCCTATCCAGGCGAGACTTTTGAAGGTAAGGTCACCCAGGTGCGCTTGGAAGCAACGACGGAGAGCAACGTTGTCACGTATGAGGTGGTGATTTCTGCCTCCAACAAAGATTTGAAACTCAAACCCGGACTGACGGCAAACGTCACTATTTTCACTCTGGAGCGCAACAACATCGTGAGCGTGCCGACAAAGGCGTTGCGCTTCACGCCGACCAAGGAAATGCTGAATCCAGGAGAGAAAATCGAAGATTGTCAGGGCGCTCACAAGGTGTGGGTGCGTGAGGGAAAAACGCTGAAGGCTTATGCCGTGAAAACCGGCATCACCAACGGCACGCGCACTCAGATTGTCAGCGGAATCAAGGAAGGTGCTGAGGTAATCGTGGAAATGAAGGCCACCTCTGCCGATGCGCAACAGGCCGACGCGGGCGACAATTCTGAAAGCAGTCCTTTTGCACCAGGCCCAAGGAAGAACAAAAAATAGCCGGTCTGACCATCTACTTAAAAAATCGTTTTGGTGTATGGATAATCAAAAAGAGTTTTCAAATAATGAGGCTGGCATGGCGGCTGCCGATTCCCGCAAGGTCGTGATTGAACTTCAGAATGTGAAGCGCAACTTTCTGGTGGGCGACGAGGTGGTACATGCTTTGCGCGGCATCTCGTTCAAGATTTTCGAGGGCGAGTTTGTCCCCATCATGGGAACGTCTGGTTCCGGAAAGTCAACGCTTCTCAATCAGTTGGGCTGTCTGGATACGCCCACCTCAGGAGAATATCTGCTCGACGGTGTGCTGGTTCGCAAGATGAGAAGGCGGGAGCGTGCGGTGCTCAGAAACCGCAAGATTGGTTTCGTCTTTCAGAACTACAATCTGCTGCCGAAGACAACAGCCGTTGAAAATGTGGAACTGCCACTGATGTATAATGCCTCTGTCGGGGCTAAGGAACGGCGCGAGCGCAGTATAAAAGCCTTGGAGATGGTTGGGCTTGGCAGCCGCTTGTATCACAAGAGCAACCAGATGTCGGGCGGACAGATGCAGCGCGTGGCCATTGCGCGGGCTTTGGTCAATGACCCTGCCGTGATTTTGGCCGATGAAGCAACCGGCAACTTGGACACCCGCACGTCTTTTGAGATTCTGGTGCTTTTCCAACAGCTCTACCGTGCTGGACGCACGATAATCTTTGTGACCCACAATCCAGAGATAGCCCAATATAGCAGCCGCAACATCGTCTTGCGAGACGGGAAAATCCGCGAAGACGTTGTCAACCGCAACATCCAGTCGGCAGCGGAGGCTTTGGCTGCTCTGCCTGCACCGGCAGACGATTAGTGCGTGTGTGGTTCTCTCATGTGTATTTTGTAGTGTAGGTGTTCAGAACAGGGATGTGTTTGAGGATTTGCGTGTCTGTGATTTTGTGTGTGTCATGAATTTGTGTTGTCATAGTCATTCAATGAAACGTCGCATCGTTATCTGATGTGCCGGTCGGCATCCTTGTTTTTGAACACCTGCTTACTTAACTGCTTACTTACTTATATATAAATATGCATATTTCTAATCTGTTTAAAATAGCTGTACGTGCCATTGGTGCAAACAAGTTCCGTTCTTTTCTGACGATGTTGGGCATCATCATCGGAGTCGGTTCCGTGATTGCCATGATTGCCATCGGACAAGGTTCCAAGCAGAGCATCCAGAAGAACATCTCGGAGATGGGCTCCAATATGATCATGATTCATCCGGGCCAGGACAAGGGGCCTGGAGGCGCCCGTCAGGATGCTTCAGAAATGCAGACGCTCAAGCTCAAGGACTATGAACTTCTGAAGGAAAACACCCGTTACCTCTCGGCCATCAGTCCGTCGGTCAATTCCTCTGGGCAGTTTGTCAACGGCAACAACAACACGCCGTCGACCATGTATGGCATCTCGCCCGACTATCTGGAAATCCGTCAACTCAAGGTTGAAGACGGAGAGATGTTTACGGAGGAAGACGTCAAGACGAGCGCGAAGGTTTGCGTGATTGGCAAAACCGTTGCCGACAACCTTTTCACCAATGGCGAGGACCCCGTTGGACGCGTCATCCGTTTCGGCACCACGCCGTTTCGCATCGTCGGCGTGTTGAGGTCGAAGGGTTACAACTCCTTTGGCATGGACCAGGACGACATCGTGCTGGCACCATACACCACCGTCATGAAGCGCATCCTTGCCGTCACCTATCTTCAAGGCATCAATGCTTCTGCCATTACCGAGGGCATGACCGATCAGGCCATTGAAGAAATCACCTCCTTGTTGCGCGAGTCGCACAAACTGGGAGAGGGAGACGAAGACAATTTCTCCATCCGCTCTCAGGAAGAGATGGCGCAGATGATGACTTCCACCTCCGACACGATGTCGGTGTTGCTCTTGGTGGTGGCCTGCATCTCCCTCATTGTCGGCGGTATCGGCATCATGAACATCATGTATGTTTCCGTCACTGAGCGCACTAAGGAAATCGGTTTGAGAATGTCGGTCGGCGCCCGCGGCATCGACATTTTGGCACAATTCCTCATCGAAGCCATTCTTCTCAGTTTGGCTGGAGGCGTCATTGGTATTCTGATGGGACTCGGTGCTGCATGGGCCATCAATGTGTTTGCCCATTGGCCCGTTTTGGTCCAGCCGTGGAGCGTTGTCCTGAGTTTCGCTGTATGTACGGCAACCGGTATCTTCTTTGGCTGGTATCCAGCAAAGAAGGCAGCCAATCTCGACCCGATTGAAGCCATTCGATATGAATAAGTTTTTTTGAAGAATGCGTATGTAATAAGTTGGCGGTTGGCAAAAACAGTTCTGCAAAAGGAGTAGGTGCTTTGTTGTGTGGAATTTGCTGAATCCCCAGCCGTCTGAAAGGCCTGATAGAAATCCTGCGTGGTGTCTGTCAGGCCTTTAGTAATGGTAAGTAGGTGCTCAAATGCCCTGTCAAAATAGATCAATTTATTCTTTCACCATTACTTATTAAAAATCAGCAGTGAAGATGCAGTTATGTGAATACTTTAAACTACCTTTGCGTAACATACAGAAACCAAAGGGGGAGAACATCATGACAGACAACAAGAAAACAGAGCGCAACGTGGCCATTGTCATCCACGTTTGCATCTGGACATACATATTCGCCTTTCCGCTGCTCTATGGGCGGCGTGAAGAGTCGATAGACTGGTTGTCTTATTTCCAGCGTTTGTATTTTCCGATTTCATCCTGCCTGGTTTTCTATGTCAATTATTTTTATTTCGTTCCGCGCTTGTTGCTGGATGAGCAGAGAAAGATGATGCGTTTTCTGCTGCTGAATGTCGCCCTGATTTGCCTGTTGCTTTTCAGTCGGGAGATTTATGCGCAGTTGCTTCCTCCGCCGGAGGTGGTCAATGAGCGGAAAATGCACATCCATCCGCCTTTCTGGTCGTGGTTGCTGTTTCATTTCCGTGGTTTTCTCTCGTTGGCATTTTTGGCGTTCATGGCCATTGTCGTCCGTCTCAGTGTTCAGTGGCAGATGGCAGAGCGGGCACGCTCGGAGGCCGAGTTGGGCCGGCGTGAAGCAGAGCTGAAGAACCTCAAGAACCAGATTAATCCCCATTTTCTCCTCAACACGCTCAACAATATCTATGCGCTCACGGCCTTTTCTCCGCAACAAGCGCAGGGGGCCATTGAAGAGTTGAGCCGGCTGTTGCGCTATGTGCTTTATGAAAACGAGTCCGAGAACGTCACGCTGGAAAAGGAAATTGAATTTTTGGAGAGCTATGTGGAGCTGATGCGCCTGCGTTTACCCTCATCGGTCAGTGTTGAAACGAATTTCGATGCAGTCAAGACCGATGGTCAGGCATTTGTGGCCCCTTTGATTTTTATCTCTTTGGTGGAAAATGCTTTTAAGCACGGCATCAGTCCCGCTTCGCGGAGTTTCATTCGCATACGAGTGGACTATGATTCCTCCAAGCGCCAGTTGGTCTTTGTCTGCCAAAACAGCAATCATCCCAAGACATCGAAAGATAAAAGTCCTGGCGGCATCGGCTTGAAGCAGGTGCTGCAACGTCTGGAACACTCCTATCCAGGGCGTTATGAATGGCTTTATGGAACAGAAAATGACGGTGCCACATATAGTTCTCAAATAAAAATATATTTCTGATTTCAATACCTGCTTATGGCAAAACAACTGACCTGTGCAATTATAGACGACGAACCATTGGCCGTGAAGTTGCTTGAGAGTTATGCGCAGAAAACCTCTTTTCTCAACCTCGTTGCCACCTATGGCAGTGCGGTTGAAGCGATGTATGCGTTGCAGACATCGCCTGTCGACATCCTGTTTCTCGACATACAGATGCCCGATTTGACTGGCTTGGATTTTGCCCGCATGATTCCCTCTTCCATTCACGTGGTTTTCACGACGGCCTTCCGTGAATTTGCCATCGACGGATATAAGGTGGGCGCTATCGACTATCTCTTGAAACCCATTGCATACACCGATTTCCTCTCAGCCGCCCAGCGCGTCTTGACTGTTGTTGGCCGTCAGGCGGCAGAGGAGGTCGTCTGCAAGCCAAAACCAGTCACCGATAATCCCCCTGCGGAGGACGGCAATACAGATGCGGCCTTGCCAGTGGAAGATGGTATGTTTTTCGTGAAGAGCGATTACAAGTATGTCCGTGTGTCGTGTCAGGACATTCTCTATATAGAGGGACTGAAAGATTATGTGAAAATGCATCTGGCTTCTTCCCAGCGTGCCGTTGTGTCCCTCGTGTCGATGCGCACACTGGAAAACACGCTGCCTTCCACATCCTTCTTGAGAATACACCGTTCGTACATCGTCAATATGAAACGCGTCAGCATGGTGGACAGAAATAGTGTCGCCATTGCCGACTTCGTGCTTCCCATCTCAGATTCCTATAAAGACGCTGTGCAGAAATACGTGTCTGAACATGCCATACAAGGACGTTGACAGACAACAGAGGAGAGACCATGAGAGAATGTCCTCGCCCTGCATTGATTTTATAGACAATGTAATGGAGAAAGAATAAGTCAAGTTTTTTAAACCATTACTAATATACTTACCTGCTTACCATTACTAAAACGAAAAATCGAATATATGAAAAAGATTGACTCCTGCGAAGTAATGCAGGCCATGCCAGCCTTCAAATACACCGACGAGCAATTTGCCGACATCCAGATGTTGCGCTATAAAGTGGAAGGATTTGAAAACCTTTCTCTGAAGGAAAAGACCTATATATACTATCTGCAGGAAGCCGCCCTCCACGGGCGCGACATCCTGTTTGACCAAAATGGGCGCTACAATCTGCGGATTCGCCGTGTGCTCGAAGCGTTGTATCAGAATTTTACTGGCGACAGGCAGAGCGCGTTTTTTCAAGCCGTGACGGTCTATTTGAAGCGCATCTGGTTTTCTTCCGGCATCCATCATCATTATGGTTGCGAGAAGTTTGTGCCGGATTTTACGGAGGCTGATTTCCGTGCCGCCGTCAAGGCCATCCCTGTGCAGCATTTCAATCTGCCCGATGCACAGGCCGTCGACAACCTTTTGGACGAATTGTGTCCCGTTATTTTCAATCCCGACATTATGCCTATGCGCGTCAACCAGAAGGACGGCGAAGACTTGGTGGCCACTTCTGCCTGCAACTACTACGGTGTGGGCATTTCTCAGGAAGATGCTGAGGCGTTTTATGCCAAGCAGAAAGACCCCGAAAATCCGCGTCCCGTGATGACAGGCATGAACAGCCGACTGGTGCGCACTCCGCAGGGAACACTCGAGGAGCGCGTGTGGAAAGTCGGTGGGCTCTACGGACCAGCCATAGAGAAAATCGTTTCCAATCTGCTAAAAGCCCGTGATTATGCTGATTCTTCAGCGCAGCAGAAGGTCATCGACCTCTTGGTGGATTTTTACCGCACTGGCGATCTCCACACCTTCGATGAATATTCAATCGCCTGGTTGCAGGACACCGCTTCGCTCGTTGACTTCACCAATTGCTTCACGGAGACCTATGGCGATCCGCTTGGCATGAAAGCCTCATGGGAGGCTTCTGTAAACTTCAAAGACATTGCGGCGACGCAGCGCACGGAAAAACTCTCGGCAAACGCTCAGTGGTTTGAAGACCATTCACCCGTTGATATCCGCTTCAAGAAGGAGAAGGTGCGCGGCGTATCAGCAAAGGTGATAACGGCAGCCATCTTGGCAGGCGATCTTTACCCCTCAACGGCCATTGGCATCAATTTGCCCAATTCTGATTGGGTTCGGCGTGAACATGGTTCGAAGAGCGTCACCATCGGCAATATAACGGATGCTTACAACAAAGCCTCCCACGGCAGTGGCATGAATCGCGAATTTGTCGTTGACGACGAAACACGGGCGTTGATTAGCCAGTATGGCGATGTCTGTGACGACCTGCATACCGATTTGCATGAATGTTTGGGACACGGGAGCGGGAAACTTCTGCCGGCAACGGATTCTGATGCCTTGCGTGCTTACGGCTCGACCATCGAGGAGGCGCGTGCCGATCTTTTCGGACTATATTATATCGCCGACGAAAAACTGGTGGAACTGGGGCTTACCCCTAATACTGAGGCCTACAAAAGCCAGTATTATACGTATATGATGAACGGGCTCCTGACGCAGATGGTCCGCATCAAGCCAGGGCATGTCATCGAGGAGGCCCACATGCGCAACCGCGCCCTGATTGCCCGTTGGGCTTATGAGAAAGGCCGTAGCCAAAACGTTGTGGAACTCATCCAGAAGCAGGGAAAGACCTACGTGAAGGTCAACGATTATCCCGCCTTGCGCCGTCTTTTTGCCGAGTTGTTGGCTGAGATTCAGAGAATCAAGAGCGAGGGCGACTTTGAAGCGGCGCGTGACTTGGTTGAGAACTACGGTGTCAAGATAGACCCCGTTTTGCATCAGGAAATCCTGCAGCGATATGAAACGCTGCATCTCTCTCCCTACAAGGGCTTCATCAATCCCGTCTATCATGCCGCCTTCGATGAAAACGGACAGGTTGCGGATGTGACGGTGGCCTACGGCGAAGCCTATGACGAGCAGATGCTGCGCTACAGTCGCGATTACAATAACTTGCCTGATGTGAACGTATGATGAGTTTTGTGGTGAGCAAATGTATGTGCCACATCTTGAATAAACAAGAAAGGAGCGTATCAAGCAGTCAGTCTGTTGATACGCTCCTTTGTGATATAGAGTGTCTAAAAAATCTTTAGATTTCGGTGTTTAGTTCCTAAACGACAAGCTGTCGCCGTTTGCAGAAACCTCGATGGTCTTGCTCTTGTCAACCGTTCCGGCCAGCAAGGCTTTGCTCAAATCGTTGAGCAACAGGCGCTGTAGGGCGCGTTTGACAGGACGTGCGCCAAATTCGGGGTCGAATCCTGCGCGGGCAATCAGTTCGATGGCATCATCGTTGACGTGCAGGGTGACTTCTTGCGCGGCCAGCCGTTTGACAACGGCGTTGATTTGCAAGCGGACAATCTGCTCGATTTCCTCCTTGTTGAGAGGCTGGAACATGATGATGTCATCGATGCGGTTGAGGAACTCAGGACGGATGGTTTTCTTCAGCATGTCGAGAACCCCGTTCTTCGTGTCTTCCAAGATCTTTTCCTTCTCGCTATCGTTCTTGCGCTTCATCTCGTCGAACTTGCTTTGGATGAATGCAGAACCTAAGTTTGAAGTCATGATGATGATGGTGTTTTTGAAGTTGACGACACGGCCCTTGTTGTCGGTCAGACGTCCGTCATCGAGCACTTGCAGCAGGATGTTGAAAACATCGGGGTGGGCTTTCTCGATTTCATCGAAGAGCACCACGCTGTATGGCTTACGCCGCACAGCTTCTGTCAACTGGCCGCCTTCATCGTAGCCGACATATCCAGGAGGCGCTCCGACCAAGCGCGATACGCTGAATTTTTCCTGGTATTCGCTCATGTCGATACGCGTCATCATGTTTTCATCATTGAAGAGGTATTCGGCCAACGCTTTGGCCAGTTCCGTCTTTCCGACACCCGTTGTGCCCAAGAAAATGAACGAACCAATCGGACGCTTCGGGTCTTGCAGTCCGGCACGGGAGCGGCGAACAGCATCGGCAACAGCTTCGATGGCCTCGTCTTGACCAACGACGCGCTTGTGGAGCTCTGCTTCCAGATGAACCAGTTTTTCGCGTTCGCTTTGCAGCATTCTGCTGACAGGTATGCCCGTCCAGCGGCTGACGACGTCGGCAATGTCATCCGGGGTGACTTCCTCCTTCACCATGGCCTCTGTGCCTTGTCTGTGCTTCAGCTCCTCCTGTATCTGGTTGATGTCATTTTGAAGTGATTGCAGTTTCCCGTAGCGGATTTCAGCCACCTTTCCATAGTCGCCTTCCCGCTCGGCGCGTTCGGCTTCAAATTTCAGTTGCTCCATCTGCTGCCTGTCCTGCTGTGATGTTGAGTGTACGGCTAGCGTTCATAGCCTGCATGTTGTGTTGTACTACCATA
>OQVS01002714.1_pt1 | contig 11040 bp, 9 predicted proteins | sample 1691601 | NCBI WGS metagenome assembly OQVS01 (sample SAMN03418268, study PRJEB22391) | human gut metagenome | biome: human-gut; feature: organic feature; material: feces | host: Homo sapiens | place: Tanzania | collected 2013-01 | reverse complement strand
CATAAAACAGGGATGCGTCATTGAGCTGTAATTTTTCCAAAGCATCTCTCAGATCCGGATATTTGGAACCATCCGCAGGATACAGGCCACAGTACACCATGGACTGTACCTTTTTATATCCGGGCAGAGGCTCCGCACAGGAATGATCATCATCTGTCACCGTATCTCCCACGGCCGTATCTTTTACATTCTTAATAGATGCTGTGATGTAACCTACCATGCCTGCGGAAAGTTCGTCACAAGGGATAAACTGTCCTGCACCGAAATAGCCGACTTCCACCACTTCTTCTTTTGCGCCGGTTGCCATCATGCGGATCATGGTTCCTTTTTTCACAGTACCTTCCATCACACGGCAGAAAATAATAACGCCCTTATAGGAATCATATACAGAATCAAAAATCAATGCCTGCAGGGGATTTGTGGGATCTCCCTTGGGTGCCGGAATCTTTTTCACGATCTGTTCCAGTACTTCTTCGATGCCGATACCATTCTTGGCTGAGATCAACGGTGCATCCTGTGCTTCGATACCGATGACATCCTCGATCTCTTCAATGACTCTCTGGGGATCTGCACTGGGCAGATCAATTTTATTGATCACCGGAAAGACATCCAGATCATGATCCAATGCCAGATACACATTGGCCAGGGTCTGCGCCTCAATACCCTGTGCCGCATCCACTACCAGAATCGCTCCGTCACAGGCTGCCAGGGATCTGCTTACTTCATAATTAAAGTCTACATGTCCCGGAGTATCGATCAGATTAAAAATATACTCTTCTCCGTCCTGGGCCTTATATACGGTACGCACTGACTGTGCCTTAATTGTAATGCCGCGTTCTCTTTCCAGATCCATATTATCCAGAACCTGTGCCTGCATTTCTCTGCTGGTGAGCAGACCTGTTTTTTCAATAATGCGGTCTGCCAACGTGGATTTTCCGTGATCTATATGTGCCACAATACAAAAATTGCGGATCTTGCTCTGATCTATTACTGCCATACTAATCTCCATTCCTGACATATTCTTGCATTTAACGATTGTAGCATAAATTCCGCATTCTTGTCTATGTTTTTGCTTCGATTCCTTCTCACGATTCCTTCCCTATTCTCCCTGTAACACCAGATCCAGAATATGTGCCAGCGGGTCGCAGGCATTTTTTGCCTCCTCAAAGGTATTGTTCTGCGCCCCCAGTTCCACTAACAGGGTTCTCGGGCGCAGATGCATATTATATCGGTATCCTTTCAGATAAATCCTTCGAGTCAGCCCCGGATAATACTCTGCGGCTTTCAGCTGCATCTGAAAAGAAAATGCGAGATTTGCCTCCTGATTTTCATTATAAAGGTAATCAATATCTCCTGTTTTCCGGGTACGGCTGAGTCCGTTAAAGAACATAAATTTTGCAGTGGGTCTGCCCTCCAGTTCCGTGACCAGTCTGGTTCCCTCCGCCACTTCGTCCCTATGTAAATCTATGATCACCTGTATGGAAGGATGTTCCGCCAGAATCTGTTCCACTGCAGGAAGCGCCTTGGAATACGCATTGTCTCTGGTTTCGACATCATATTCCCCGGTATGGTGCAGCACATGATATCCATATTGTTCTGTCAGTACCTCCGTCAGGTACTCCCCCACACCTACTATGCTGGTGCTGCTGTCTCCCGGTACAGAATCCGCATAGGTTTCCTGGGAATGGGTATGGTAGATCAGAATCTGGGGAGCTTCCTCTTCCTGTGCAAGCGTCATATCCATCCCCGTGAGCTTCGTAATATCCAACTGATCACTCCCTGCCATAGTGTTAGCATCTATGGCATAGAAATTACGGACCAGAGTCTCATAATCCGTCAACTGTGTAAGATCGACCTGTACCTGTTGTGCCGCAGGGATAAATCCCCCCATTGCAGCCGCAGGGATCTCCTGCATAGCGTTGTTGTCCGTTGTCTGCTGCGGATCCGGCTCTTCTTTTGGAATGATAATTTCCTCGCTGATCAGATCCTCTGTGGTCAACGTCCGGCAGGTTGTCTCATCCTCGGGACTTTGTGTCGCTTTTTCTTCCACATTTCCATACCCCAAAAGCGGAATGGTTTCCATCATGACCTGTTCCAGCCAAAATGCAGATCCCACAGCTGTTCCTTGTCTGTTTCCGGCATATGCAAATACCGGAAATTCATTTTCTCCGCTGTCCATCATAAAGAAGCCACAGCATGCGGTCATAAGGAGAATCCCGATCCTGTTGCCGATCCCTTTCATGTCTTTTACGGTTTCCACTTCCCTCCGGCACTTTCTCCCTTATATATATGCAGTTACGCCCAGTTTTTTTCCATGGCGATATTGATTCCCTCAGATACCATGTAACTGATCCGTTTGATAACAGAATCAATATCTTTTCCCGTCATATACATATTATTTAATTCTGCAAAAGCCATTCTGTGCTGCCCCATATATTTCACGGCATCAAACTCTTTTTCACCGCTCATCAGTTTTTCCAGTGCATCTCCCACAATAGTGGCTGCATCCACCACCGTAGGGATTCCTATAGCGATCACCGGGACTCCCAGCGTTTCTTCTGTTAATGCATTCCGATGATTTCCCACACCGGATCCCGGCTGGATTCCCGTATTGGTAATCTGGATCGTCCGGTTCAGCCGCTTCGTACTGCGTGCCGCCAAAGCATCTACCACAATGAGGGCATCCGGTTCGGTTTCCTTCACCACACCACTTATGATTTCCGCAGTCTCCATGCCGGTTTTAGCCATCACTCCGGGTTCGATGCTGCTGACCAGGTTCATCCTGGTACAATTATAAGCGGCCTTGCCATAAGTTCTGACCACATGTCTGGTGATCAGCAGATTGTCCACCACCTGCGGTCCCAAAGCATCAGCTGTCACCTCTCTGTTTCCCAGTCCCACCACCAGTATCGACAATTCCTCCGGTTCCTCCGGCATCATTTTCAGAAGTTCTTCCGCCAAAGCTTCCGAAATCTCCCGATGATAATCATCATCCGGTTCCACCATGGCCGGTGCTTCCATGGTTACATAGACACCCATTGGTTTTCCCAACATTTTTTCCGCATTTTTCGTATCGATTGTGACCTTGGTAATGCGAATGTCGGTCTCTTCCTCATAATGCTCCTCTACCAACACCCCTCTCAGCTTACTTTCTTCCTCGTTAACACTTTCCCTCGCCTCCAGAGCCAGGTCTGTTCTGATTTGAAAAGTCTCCATTTTTCACCCTCTGACTGTTTCCTGATCCATAACGTTGTGCGCATTGTTTTGTATAATATTTTTGAGTGACTATTCAGAGGTCTATAAATATCATAAACTATTCTTACGAATGCAAGCATTCGACGAATAGTTGACGATATTTACATGGCTCTGAATAGTTACATTTTTTGCAAAAATCCGCAAAATATGTATTGACAAAAGCTGCCAGATTGTCTACACTACAATAGTATGTTTACGTTAGTCTTCCGTGTCTGGCTAAAGTGAAACATTTCTTGTAAATTATAATTTTATTGTATACATTATGGAGGTGTACGACTTGGCTAACATTAAATCTGCAAAAAAGAGAATTTTAGTATCCCGCACAAGAGCTGACAGAAACAAGGCTATCAGATCCGGCGTTAAGACCGCTATCAAGAAGGTATACGCTGCAATCGACAACGGTGACAAGGAAGCTGCAAAGGCTGAACTGGCTGCTGCTACCAAGACCATCGAGATGGCTACTTCTAAGGGCGTTTACCACAAGAACAACGCTGCAAGAAAAGTTTCCCGTCTGAGCAAAGCTGTTAACGGAATGGCTTAATTTTTCTTGAGGCAATACAGAATTTAAGACATACAAAAGCACCTATACCGTCATGTAGGTGCTTTTTTTATGCCCTTTATTTAAATAGAAAGTTACGCGAGCAATGAGCCGCGTAACTTTCCATCTACTTCATTATCTTCTGTGTCCACCACCGCCGTGGCTGACGCCGCTGCTGCTATGATGACTGCCACCGTGACCGCCGCTGTGATGACTGCTTCCACCACTGCTGCTACTGGTCTCAATTCTGCGGGTCACTACATTCTTGCGCAGATACTGATCTCTGGTATCATTGATCCTGGGCTTTTTACCATCGACATACTGATTCACAGAAGTCGTATCCTTGGCCTTGACCTGCCGCAGATTCACCAGTGCGTAGATCAGTGCTACGATAACACCTGTCAGAATCCAGGGAGAAAAGGTCATCGGCATGCTTTCCTGACTCTCCGCCATCGTCCGGGTGATATAACTTATGCATGCCCTATATGCTTTGTACGGGCTTTCATCTATGTAATCATCCACTGCATACAATGCCTGGTCGATCTCGTAATCGCCGAAATAATCATAGACACTTCCACAGGTGGACAGCCAGCTTCCCTTCTGTCCCTCGTAGGAATTGTCCAACAATAACGCACCGTTTCCATGCACTTTGTTGTAACCGAAATTGTTATAATCGTAAAAATTATCAGCCAGATCTCTCATCGCCGTGTCCCAATCGGTGCTGCCGACCTCTTTTGCATGAAATGCCTCCGGCAGATCGGGGGTCTGCAGATCATATTCTACGGATTCTGAGATTGTAACGATTACGATATCCGCCTGGATCTTCTCCTCACACTCCGCTATATATTCCCGCAGGCTCTGTTCCTCTTCATCTGTCAGCATATCTGCATAATCAAATACACGCTCCGCAGGATCCTGACTGTTACTGCGGACGGTCTTTGGTGTAAGAAAATGAATGACTGCCGCTCCAATGGTGATCACTGCCAGTACTCCGGCAATAATGAACCATACTTTAAAATATTTGAAGTACTGTCTCCGTGCTTCTCTCTTAATATCTTTTTCCATGATCCGTTATCCTTCCCTCATACTCTCTACAACAGACTGGCGATTGCATTCAGCATACACAGGATTGCCGCCAGTGTCACACCAAGTGTTCCCGCATAAGCCCACACCTTTGCTTTGGATATCGGTGCGATACCTACCAGTTTTCCGGTCTGTCCGTTTACATAGAAAGGATACTCTTTTCCTTTATAAGTATAATCATATTTCCATACCGGCAACAGGCCGTATTTCACAGAGCTGTCCGTTACACTGATATTTTCTCCCAGTTTACGGACGCTGGAATACCCGGAATAGCTGTCATGCAGCATCTTCTGTGCATCCTCCTGCATTTTGGCTTTGGCACGACTCTCTACCAGATCGGAAGTCATGTTGTAACGTTCGCTGTAGAATCCGGACAGAAATTCCGGTTTGAACTCCTGCAGCTCCTTATAGTCAAAGGGCTCCATGAGATCCATGACATCATCCGGCATCTCCACAGAAGCATCCACCGGGATCTTATCGAAATTGATATCCATATCCCGGACAATATCATAATAAGAAGTCTCTGTATATTGAGTATTGCCGGTAGTCCAGCTACGTACCTTGGTACCCTCTCCATGGAATGTGCAGTTGGTATCATAATCATAAAACCAAAACGGTACATAATCACCATGTATTCCGTTTAATCTCACTTCCGACAGAAAATCCGTCGGTGCAAAAATACATTTTGCAAATTTGTCGCGGATCAGCTTTTTACAGCCTTCCTTTCCCATGCGGAATGGAATCAGCATATGCGGTGTGTAGGAGCCGGAAATCTGTTCATCCACGATCACATAGTTGTCACAATAAGGGCACTGGGTAGCAGAAGTGCTGGCCGTCATGGTAATCTCACCGCCGCAGTTTGGACATACCTTCGTCACCTTTTTCTGAGCAGCCCCCTCGGCTGCTGCCATTTTGCTGACCGGCTGTCCGGCTCCCGCTGTCTGAGCCGTTCCCTCCGCAGTGCCGTTTTCTTCACTGCTTGTTTCGATCACGCCGTCCTCGCGTTCTTCACTGTCCTCACTCTCACAGAAAGGACAGAACATCTTCTTTCTCTCCGGGCTATAAACCACATTACCGCCGCAGTTTTTACATCTAAAGATCATTTTACCCCTCGCCTTCTGCCTTTTACGACATTTTTCTTTGTAGAACCTTTTTTATCTTACCATAGATTCCATCGTATTTCCATATCGTAAAATGCACATAATCTTTTCTTATCGTCCGCTTGCCTTGATTGCCTCATGCTTTCATCAGGTCTGCATAATCCTCCGGCAGGAACCGGTGATAGATCACATGACACCCTTCGTCCCGAAAACAATAACAGTAGGGATCTCCCATTTCCTCCGGAAAACGGATCATGACATCAAAATCCCCACCCTGCATCTCTTCCACATAAATATTCTCACTGTACCGCAAAAATAACTGCCGGATATCTTCTATCATACAATCATGCCGCTCCAACAGCCGGATCAATTCATAGATAAAGCCACTCTCCGCAAAATGCTCATGGACATAAGTACTGCCTTTCTCCGGAATACAGAGGCAGAAGCGGTCGCCCTTACGGCTCACAGCCAGTTTTCCAAGCTTCTGTGTCATGCTCTCCGGCTGTCCGGAAAGTGTTGTCTCCATCTGTTCTGCCGTATCCTGCGTACCCAGCAAGTGATTCAGTGTGGATAACGGATAATACAGACGGATCTTCTCTCTGCGGAATCCTAATTTTGCCTGTTCCTCCTGGATCACATCCATGAGGTTTTTTTCCAATTTTTCAAATGTCATTTTCATTTTCCTATAATTTTACATAATCTGCCAAAAATAAAAACTATGCAGCGAAGTTTTCCTGTCCTTCATAGTTTTTATTATACAATATTAATGCATCAGAATACAATTCTATTCTCTTGGAACAGACATCACCGTTCCGTTTCAATTAAGAAATTTATCCAGTTCCCTCTCTACGATCTGTTTTTTCTTCACCTTCGGAGACCGGATCACTCTGCCCTGTGCGATGACCATATCCACATTACGAAGCACCCTCAGATCCTCCAGCGGATTCCTCTCCACCACGATCATATCCGCACATTTGCCGGGTTCCAGCGTACCTGTAATGTCGCCGATGCCTGCCATGTCGGCACTGCGGCAGGTTGCGGTATACAATGCAAAGGTGTTGGATACGCCCACATATTTGTGGAAATAGTACAATTCTCTCCAGAAATCATACTGGGTGATCCAGGGGCATCCCACATCATTGCCCAGCACCACCGGAATGTCATTGGCAATGGCTGCTTTCGCACAATCGATAATGCCTTCAAATACCACATTACCGTTGAACTGTTCCACCTCGGAAGCATTGGTAACGGAACGGTCAAACAATGCATAAGGAAGTGCCGGTGACAGCGTGGTACACAGGAATGCATTATGTTCCTTAAAAAGTGCGATCATCTCCTCATCTGCTTTGGCACCATGTTCAATGGAATCCACACCATTTTTCAAAGCCACCTTTACACCTTCCGGAGACTCCACATGGGCTGCTACCATATATCCCATAGTGTGAGCCTTGTCACAGACTGCCTTTACCATTTCGGATGCCATCTTCAATTCTCCGGGCACACCCTTCTCCTTCGCATCCAGCACGCCACCGGTAATCATAAGTTTCACCAGATCCACTTTCTGTGCTTTCGCCACTTCCAGCTGTTGCAAAGCTTCCTCAATACTGCCTGCAGCAATGGCTACGGAGCCCGCCATATGTCCGCCAGGCACAGAGATTCCCTCATTAGCCGCCAGAATTCTGGGACCGGACTTTTTGCCTGCGGCAATATCCTCCCGCAATCTGGTGTCAAAGTCTCCCAGACCTCCCACGGTACGGATCGTAGTCACTCCGCTACACAGTTCATCCTTTGCAAAGCCGCAGACCATGTTGTAGGCAATCGCTTTTGTCAGGCCGTTACTCATGATCTTTTTAACCAGTGCTTCATTGTCACGCTGCTTCTTCTGAGGCTTACCATTGCCTGCCAGATGGACATGCATATTGATCAGACCCGGCAGAATATATTTTCCCTGTAAATCAATCTCTTCATACCCGGATGCTGCCAGATTCCGCCTTGCAGCTTCCTCCGCAGGCAGGATCTCCGTGATCTTCCCATCTTCCACCAGGATTGTCCGGCCTTCCTGTACCTGCATGTCTTTCTTACCGTTTAATATTTTTCCTTTGGTAAATACATATTTCATATAGTGTTCCCTGCCTTTCCATGTGTCTCAGACTTTCAAAGCCTAAAACAGAAATCATAGTCTTATTCCGCAGCCAAAAGCGAATCATTCTATAATATAAAATTATACCTTATAAATACCCGGCCGACCACATTCATTTTGATATATCTGTCGTAATCTACGTAAGAAAATGGCATACCCCGTCATTCCTGATAATAGTTTAGTCATAGAAAAGCGTGATACTTATCAGATAATAACGCATAACAAAAGAGGATTCCATTGTTGGCTTTCAACAAAGAATCCTCTTTTTTCAAGGGTTTTGAACCCTTAATTTTTGTGCAATTGTTATCTTACTTATAGTTTACGATCTGCCCGAAGTCAGCCTTCAGGGAAGCGCCGCCTACCAGACCGCCGTCGATATCTGCCTGTGCAAACAGCTCAGGAGCGCTGGAAGCAGATACGGATCCGCCGTACTGGATACGGATAGCTGCTGCGGTTGCATCATCATAGATCTCAGCGATGCACTCACGGATCGCCTTACATACTTCCTGTGCCTGCTCGGTAGTAGCTACCTTGCCGGTACCGATCGCCCAGATAGGCTCGTATGCGATCACAGCGGTTGCTGCCTGTGCGGCAGTTACATTCAGGAATGCGATCTTGATCTGCTGACGGATGAAGTCGATGGTAACACCCTGCTCTCTCTGCGTCAAAGTCTCACCACAGCAGATGATGGGAGTAATGCCATGCTCGAAAGCCTTGAGAACCTTCTTATTCACGGTCTCGTCGGTCTCTGCAAAGTACTCTCTTCTCTCGGAGTGTCCGATGATCACATACTTCACGCCTGCATCATCCAGCATAGCGGGAGAAATCTCGCCGGTGAAAGCACCCTTCTCCTCGAAATACATGTTCTCGGCACCAATCATGATATTGGAACCCTTTGCTGCCTCCATAGCGGGAATGATGTCGATTGCAGGAACGCACAGCAGTACGTCTACTTCATCATTTGCTACGAGGGGCTTTAAAGTATTGATCAGTTCTACTGCCTGGCTGGGAGTCATGTTCATCTTCCAGTTACCGGCAATGATCTTCTTTCTTGCCATATCCATACACCTCTTATTTTTTATCGTTCTTATCGTATACCGGAGAATGCCTGAGGCATTCTCCCCAGAATCACTTAGAACTACTTAGGCGGCGTACTTTTGACGCCTTAGTAGTTCTTGATTCTGTTTTATCATCTGCTGCGGCAACACACGGCGTTGCCTTCACAACAGCTACTTATTTATCGTCTGCTGCGGCAACGCCGGGAAGTTCTTTGCCTTCCAGGAACTCCAGGGAAGCTCCGCCACCGGTAGAGATGTGGCTCATCTTGTCAGCAAAACCAAGCTGGTTAACAGCTGCTGCGGAGTCACCGCCACCGATAATGGTAGTAGCATCGGTCTCAGCCAGCGCCTTAGCTACAGCAATAGTACCTGCTGCCAGGGTAGGATTCTCGAATACGCCCATAGGTCCATTCCATACAACGGTCTTAGCGGTCTTAACAGCATCTGCATACAGAGCAGCAGTCTTAGGTCCGATATCGCATCCCTCTCTGTCTGCAGGCATGTTGGTAACATCATATACCTGAACCTCAACAGGAGCATCGATCGGGTTAGGGAAGTCAGCGATGGTTACGGAATCAACAGGCAGTAACAGCTTCTTGCCCAGCTTCTCAGCCTTTTCCATCATTTCCTTACAGTAGTCGATCTTGGTATCATCTACCAGAGACTTACCGATTTCATATCCCTTTGCCTTTAAGAAGGTGTAAGCCATACCACCACCGATGATCAGGGTATCGCACTTCTCTAACAGATTGGAGATAACGTTCAGCTTATCAGCAACCTTAGCACCACCCAGGATAGCTACGAAAGGTCTTACGGGATCTTCTACAGCCTTACCTAAGAAATTGATCTCCTTCTCCATCAGGTAACCTACTACGTTCTGACCACCCTTAGCGGTGATGAACTTGGTAACACCTGCTACGGAAGCATGTGCTCTGTGAGAAGAACCGAATGCATCGCATACATACAGATCAGCCAGGTCAGCCAGCTCTTTGCTGAATTCCTCACCGTTCTTGGTCTCCTCTGCACCACGGAAACGGGTATTCTGCAGCAGAACCACATCGCCTTCCTTCATGTTCTCAACAGCCTTGGTAGCTGCTTCGCCGGTTACATTGTAGTCAGCTACGAAAGTAACCTCTTTGCCCAGCTTCTCGGACAGTCTCTTGGCAACGGGTGCCAGAGATTCGCCTTCGTTGGGGCCATTCTTTACCTTGCCCAGATGAGAGCACAGGATTACCTTGCCGCCATCATTGATCAGCTTCTTGATGGTAGGCAGAGCTGCAACGATACGGGTATCGTCAGTAATCTCACCATTCTTCAGGGGAACATTGAAGTCACATCTTACCAGAACTCTCTTTCCCTTTGCGTTAATGTCATCTACAGATTTCTTATTTAATCCCATGGTATTAACCTCCAATTATTTTAGTATCTAAAAAGGGCCCGGTCCTTGTAAGACCGGACCCTGATAGGTCTTTACGCGTTAACGCCTGTCGGCTTATGCTAACTCGCTGAAGTACTTGATGGTACGAACCATCTGAGAGGTGTAGCTGTTCTCGTTATCATACCAGGATACAACCTGTACCTGAGTATTGCCATCTTCCATAGGAGCAACCATGGTCTGAGTTGCATCGAAGATGGAACCGTAGGTGCTGCCTACGATATCGGAAGATACGATCTCATCGGTGTTGTAACCGAAGGACTCGGTAGAAGCAGCCTTCATAGCCTCGTTGATCTCTTCTTTAGTTACAGCGCCCTTAACTACTGCTACCAGAATGGTGGTAGAACCGGTAGGGGTCGGAACACGCTGAGCGGAGCCGATCAGCTTGCCGTTCAGTTCAGGAATTACCAGGCCGATTGCCTTAGCTGCAC
>OQVS01002713.1_pt1 | contig 11043 bp, 1 predicted proteins | sample 1691601 | NCBI WGS metagenome assembly OQVS01 (sample SAMN03418268, study PRJEB22391) | human gut metagenome | biome: human-gut; feature: organic feature; material: feces | host: Homo sapiens | place: Tanzania | collected 2013-01 | reverse complement strand
ATCAGCCAACTTCATCTATGGTGGCGGTCAGCAGGGTAATGTCATCGGACTTACCAACGTGGATATCCACAATGGTCACGTCTTCCGTTCTGTTACCGGCGGTTCTTATTCGGGCTATGTCTATGGTTCTACGCAGGTAAAGGTGGGTCAACCTACTTATTACAAGGTGAAATCATTGAAGAGCGGCAAATATATTCTGAACCGTACCGACAAGAAGAATATTGATCTGAAGAACAAGGATGGAAACACAGAGACTCCAACCATCAAGCAGGAGATTCATCTGCTTGCCGGTGAGTTGGTTTCTAAAGGTGTATATGATGATATCATTGCCATAAACAACGGAGAGAAGATAGATATTACCCAGCAGAAGACTAACTATTTCGAAGAGGTAACACCCCAAAATGCTTCATGGGATGGCGTCAATATCCATATCGACGAAGCAATCTATGGCGGTGGATATTCCCTCGCTCAGGGAACATCCGTACTGGCAAATAATACCACGGTACTGAAGTTGACGAAGGATTTCAATGTAGATAAAGTCTTTACCAGCAGTGCAGAGCATCTTGAAGCTCTCAAAGATCTGCCGGGCGGTACCTCAGCCGGTTTTGGTGGTAACACCCTGATTCTGGTGGGTGACAGTAAAGAGGCTGAACATATCACCATATCACAGCAGGATATGAAGGAAATCAAACTGCCTGCAGGTACCGACCTCTATGGTTACTACTACCGCTATTTTAAAGACGATGAGGCTTACGAGAACCAGAAATATACCTATCGATTTATCTCCGAACCAGAGAAATATACCAAAAATGAAACGGCTCTACCGAACTTGGGAGGTATCAAAGAGAATAAATTCTATGAGTATGACAGCGAAGGCGGTATCTTCGGAGACGGTCACCTCTCCTACGCTCAGGGATTCAGAAGTGCCGATATCACAGGATATGGTTTTGCGGAGCATACCATCGAAGACCCGAAGATTATCAATACCTTCCAACGACTGGACATTCTCCGACTCGAAGACAACTGTTTCTCTCTGCTCGGAGCACGCGACTATACGGTCAATGAAATCAACAAGACTCCTTACTCTATCGCCCGTGTAGGTGAAATCAAGCTGGAGGCTACAGACGAGATTGCATTGACTTCCAATAATAAACTGCAGACCCGACCTGTTACCGAGTCGGTTTATCAGGTAAAGGCAAGAAACTATATGGGTTTGGTGAATAACATCCATTATGTGGGTGCGGTTCTTTCAAGCACGAAGTTTACAGATACCTGGTATAACGAAGCAGGTGAAAAATCGACAATATCTTACAAAGAGAATAAGGAAAACTACATCCAGAAGTTTATCGAATCGGACCAAAAGGATGTAACCACATTCCAGAACCGCAACAATGGTACCGCCAAGAACATGGTGGGTATCGCATCGGGCTATGCGCTGAAGATTCAGAACGTACAGGAAATCATCAATCAGGGCACGCAGAAGATGCAGGAGATCATCTACTATGGTCCTATTCACGGTGTCATCGAGATGAACCTTGTCTATGCCCGCGATGGTGAAGGTGGTGGATATGTATATGCCGACAATATACACGAGAACAACAAGTTCCTCGAAACGACAGGTAACTTCGTGTTCCCAACAAATATGGATAATAACAAGAACAACCGTTATATCATCGACGACTGTTCGCCTACAGGCTTCTTTGCCATGAATGGCGCAGATCCTGACACCAAGTCGGAAATCCACTATTGGTATGTTACCGGTTACCATTATTATTACAACGCCCACATCACAGGTTATACCTATCAGAAACATATCACCTTCTACAACGACAACTCTGACGGACTGACCGCTCTTGCTGGTTTGAAAGCCGGTCAGACTGTCACACTCAAGAGTTGGAAGATGAGAAGCGGACATGAGGATGGCTATGAATGTGATTTGGAAAAGAATGCTCCACAGAATTACCGGCTCTATGTAGGTGCATCTTCGGAGAAAAAGTATAATGGCCCTACCGAAGAAAGTACAGACAAAACCACAAATGGCTTTGCTGCCTGGCTCTCTATGACCCCACCTACAGAAGGAACCAATAATTATACGGTATACAACAGCACGCTTCCTAAAGACATGACAGGAGACGCCAAGATTACATTCCGTCTGGATGACTCTGGAGATAATTCCGACCCAGATTATTATCAGAAGCATCTCTCCAAAAAATGTCTGGCTACACTCGAACTGGAGGCTGATGCGCCGAACGAAACAGGGAAAAAATATACATATACCATCTTCCTCACCATCGAGTACATACAGGGACCAACCTTCACCGGTCATATCACCATCGACAACTGTGCCCTGCCGGGAGAGATGATCCGACTCAAGAAAGACAAGGTGAAGATTGCTGCCGACCAGGCTTTTGCTGCCAGCGGCTATTTCTGGCACATCGGTAAGTTGAAGAAAGATGGAAACGGAAAGACAACAACCGAGTTTAAAGAAACCGAGTCCTGGCTCCAGAATACCAAGGATTCGAAAAACACCTACAAGCAGGGAGATAAGATAGACGAGACGAGAACTGACCTCTTTGCAGGTAGCGTTTATGACAAGACCCAGGATTATCTGGACATCCCAGCCTACTACTTCATGAACGGCTACGGCGTACAGTTGGGTATTACCATCAAAGGTTTCAACGATGAAGGTGACAACGAAACGGTATTCCCGGTTACCATGGAGGCAGGCGATACACTCACCGTACACAACTATCACAGAATGAATCCGCAGATGTCGGGCATCGACCTTCATCTCCCTGATGCTATCAAGCGAGCTAAAGATGACAATTCCTTTGCCCAACCTCGCATCTACATCAACGAACAGAGTGACCTGACTGCCTTTGGCAAGTTTATTCAGGAAAAATCTAACGACGGAGGTGCTGATGCACAGTTCGTACTTCAGAACGATCTGGTCCTTCCAGCCGACTATACTGGAAATAACAGTACCTTCAAAGGCATCTTCCATGGAAACGGTCATGTGATACGAGGATTGGCTCACGATCAGTGGCTCTTTACAGAGAACCAGGGCAATATCTATAACCTGGGACTGGAGAGTGGCAATATCACCCAAAAGGGAATGAATGATGCTAATGCCACAAAGGGATACCACTGCTGTTTCGAGAAAGCACCAGCATCCAACTCCCCTATCGTTTATGATATGAATGGTATGAAGATGACCTATACCATCGCAGGAGAAGAGAAGAACTATACGCTGGATGACTTCAAGTATGGTCGTGTTGCCTACGATTTGAACGGATATTATCTCCGGGCACTTCGCGGAAACAACAGCCCAGAAGACAAGGCAGCATTGAAGTATATCTACGATTATTATGCCAATGGCGACTATCAGTATGCTCACCGTTCGGATGCCATCACGGGCAAGAATACAGGTATCACCTATCTCCGTACCAGTGCAGATAGCGACCTGCCAAACTATGGTCATACCGAAACCCGTCATGACAAGACCCACAAGGTAGATGAGGCTCGTGCTATCAATACCGAAGCAACCGCAGAAAAGCCGGCTACCTTTACTGGCACATACCGTCCGCTGCTCAACGAGAAGGATATGAACGACTTCCTCTTCTGGGGACAGTCGCTCCAGAGTACTCCTGAAGATTATCCTGCCAAGATAGCATCACAGCAGAAGAAATACATGACCAACCGGGTATACCGAACCGATGCATATTACGGAAATACCGATAAAGATTATTTCCACTACAATGCCTACAAACTGGATACCAAGCGCATGGGTACCTATGTTCATATCCCTACAACGACAGCTATCAACTTTGCTGCAACCGACGGGGATGAACCGGAGGTCTACGACAACCTTACCATAAAGGATGGAGTTACCCAGAACCTCCTGGTTTATACCGCAGCCGACAATGCAAGCAAGGCTAACGAAGCATACGATATCGTTCATCAGACTTTGAGTTATGAAGAAAAGACAGCAGAGAGCAGCATCCAGGGACATCACATCGTGAAAACAGGAGAAACAACCTTCGCTACCCCATTCCTCCATCTCGTAGAGCGAACAGCCAACGATAAGAACAGCGAGGGCGAGACCTGCGACAACAACGACTTCTGCGCACCACTTGAATTCTCTGTAACCAACCACGCCTGGTATGTTCGCAAGCCGATGAATTATGCCGAAAATACCACAGGAGCCTGGGAAGGTATCAGTCTGCCGTTCACCGTACAGAAGACAGAAGCTTCACTCAATGGTGAGATTACTCATTTCTACGGAAAGGATGATTATCTGCATCATGAGTACTGGCTGCGCGGTTTAACCGGTGTGGATGAAACTGCAAAGACAGCCACCTTCCAGCGACCAGGAACAACTGAAGGACTTTTCATGAATGAAACCGCAAATGCGGCAAAATGGAAATACCAGTTCTCCAATTCCTTCTTTGTCAACACCTATAAAGACTGGGCTTACCGATGGGATGCAGATTCGTATTATGCCAATAATCACGAATATCAGGATTATATTCCGCTGGCTGCTGGAGTACCTTATATCGTACGTTTCCCAGGTGAGCGTTATTATGAGTTCGACCTTTCCAGCAAGTTCTACACCAGTCTTCTGAACAAGAAGGAAGATCCTCAAACCATCACCTTCCATGCTTATGGTTTAGCAAGCGAAGAACTTCAGAAGAAAGCCATCGTGATTCCTATTACAGAAGATATGAAGACAATAAGCAATGGCTATGCCCACCGGGGAACCTTCGCTGCTAAGAAAGTGGCAAACGGAGGCATCTATGCAATCAATGCTGAGGGAACAGGATTCTGCAATACGACAACCTCACAGACCGTAATGCCTTTCCGTACCTATCTGACTACAGAAAGTACGAACGCCGGAGCCCGTTCTTCAGCAGTTCCTTCTATAATCCGCATCAGCGAGACCACGGGCATCGACAGGATAGAACCGGAAATAAACGGTAACGATGATACACCAGCCGGCGAATCTCTCTTCATCCGCCCTATCGGCGCTCACCGTGTTCGTATAGAGAGTACCTATGCCACCCAGCTCCAGGTATTCTCAACCACCGGTCAGCTTTATCGCATTTTGGATGTCCGTCCTGGCACCGCCACCTACAGTGGTTTCCCTGACGGCATCTACATCTTCGGCAACAGAAAAATCATGGTAAAATAACAGAATATATATGAACAGAAAATATAAGATATCAACCGGCAACTTCCTCCGTTCCCTCATCCTCCTCATGATGATGGGATGGATGGGGAGTGCGTGGGCACAGGATGCCACTAACAACATTGCTACAGGACACAAGGGAAGTGTCTGCTTCGATTATAACGGCATCCGGGTAAACGGAGAACCGGAAAAGGCTGATTACAAGAATGCCGTCAGCCTGCAGCTCTCTGAAATCAAGGATGTTACTTCCTTCACCATCCCAACCAACTATACCATCTACAAAAGTGTAGATGACCAGGGAATTGAGAATAAGAAACATTATACCCTGCACCATTGGGTTGACAAAAATAATTCTGAGCGGCTTTACATACCGGGCGAGACCTATCCGTTCGAGAATGAGAATGAAACGTTGACGCTTGTCCCTGTATTCTGGGAAAATCCTACCACCCAAGACAACCGAACCAACAAGCCTGTTATCCGCTATGACTTCGGACGAAAGGTGAAGGATTATGACGATCCAACATCGGGAACCACACGAAAAGTTTGTGCACCCTATGTGGATATCAATGAGAATCAGAACATCTTCTGGACGGCAAAAGTAGGAACCAACGTACGTCTGGGTTCAACAGACTATCCACATTGGTGCGACATGGCCTTATGGTGCAACACAGGCAAAAACGGATATATCAGAAATGGAAACTTCGACGACTGGTGTGCCTTCGGACCGGGTACTACATTCTGGACCATCGCAGGTGCTGGAACCAAAGTATCCATCCTTTCGTACTCAAAAATCACATCTACCACCATTGGTGGCGTAGTGCCAACACTCAACAGAGAACGAACCAACACCGAACGCCAGAAAGCCGGACTGCCGACACTCGAAGAAGAGGAACAGGGCAAAAGCGGTAAAGTAAATATGTATGTATACAGCTATACCATCATCAACTCTGATGTTCGCGTACCTATTATTATAGGGGATGACTACTCTTACTACCAGTGGATGGAAATACAATTGCAGGATGCCAACTGGGTGACCCTACATACAAAAATAGACGATGAGAAACATGGAAAACTCGAGAAACCTGAACTTGTCGTAACCGGAGAGGGACATAAAATTTCGGAGATGGAAGATGGCGGCTATGCTTTCCACAGAGGTGAGCGTATCAAACTGACTTTCGACCGAAAGAAAGGTTATGAACTGGATAAGATTGTCGACTTAGACGACCTGGATAAAAACGGAGAACCCGTTGCCGTACTGAAAAAGACGGAGAATGGCTATTGGAGTATCACCGAAGATAACAAAGATGTCTTCACGGTAACAACTGCCGAGAATTACAAGAATGATCCGAATGCTTATTGGGCAGAAGACAGCATCCGTACGAAATACAAAATAGAATTTGACATCACTGCCCATCATAACCTGCAGGTATGTTTCAAGGAGAAAGATAAAACCTACCACATTACTTACAATGCAGGTGAGCATGCATCAGGAACATCACCCGAAGCTACATGGGTAGAAGAAGGCGACCTGTTTAAAATTCCAAGGAACACCACCCTTTATTACGAGGGAAATACGCTGGCTTTTTGGAAGGACAGCAAGGGAGGCGAATACGCAATCGGGGAACGTTATAAAGCCCAGGCTATCAACCTGAGAATGTTACCTGTATTCGAGCCGAACCAATTGAACCTTTTCCAGCTCACCAAGGAAGCTACGGCTACCTGGTATTTCACCAAAGACGATGATGCCCCAACCATCAACTATCAGAAAACGGCAGGTATTCTCGTTACGCAGCTTGAGATAAAAGCTGACGAAACGGAAGAAACTTATCGAATGGATGTGAAAATTGACCTGGATGCAACAGCAACCAAGGGTAAATTCGACAACACTACCGCCAAAACCAATCGAATACAAATTAATAAAGGTTCTTTCATCGCATTTACTGCTACCCCTAACTGCAAGGCGGTATTAAGATCTACAGGAAAAGCCGAGAATGGCAAGACGGTAAAGATTGCGGAACAGGAAAAGACGCTTACCAATGATCTGGCTGAAGCAACATGGACAGGTGAAACATCGGCACAGAAAGTGGAATTCCTGGCAGACAAGACCTACTGTGAAAGTTTCAGCGTAACCTATCAGCCTCTACAAGAAGGAACCCAGACTGAAATCATTTCTTTAAGCTGCAATGGAGAAGAATATAACAAACAGCAAATAGAAGAGCAGATAGGCAAAACCGGATATGTCACCTTCCACGTCTCTCCTTGGGAAAACAATGAAAAGATTCCTGCCATCACAGGTACAGCAACACTGGATGGATACGTGGAAACTACTGAAGCAACTCTGCTCACAAAGGAATGCATCGTAACGGTGAAAAACAAGAATGGTGTAACCGTGGAGACTTATCCGGTGAAATTCGAATTCAATCATCCAACGGAAAATCCTGTGTGCGAATCGATTACCATCAACGGAAAGACATATCATGATACCAACATCAGTCTGGATAATGTTGCCAAGAGTGGTGTCATCACATTCAAGTTCAACCGAACGATGGAGGCAGCAGGAAGTTCAACCAAAATCGGAAAGGAACAAGTTTTCAAATACTGGGACCAGCCTACCGGTGAAACTATCAAGATAGAAATCAATCCTACGGATGAAATATTCAAGGATATCTATGGCATGACCTGCCAGCAACCGATATCCATTACGCTCAACATCACACAGGTAGAAAACAGTTACGAACAGCATACGTTCGACTTCATCGTTGGTGAAGATGGCGATATGGACGAAGCCATCAGAGCTGCCAATGGAAAAGCGGAAGGAAAGAGCTATAACAATACAAAGACCAACGGACAGCGTTACTATATCTTTGTTCCGGATGGAGACTATCTGCTGACAGGAAATACCAAAATATCCTGCAGTACCGACTCAAAAAATGCGCCTAAAGATGAAAATGGTAAGCCAAAGACCGACATGAACGGAAAGAACAATGGCATGACGGAATTCATAAAGTCAAACATCTCTCTCATCGGACAAAGCAAGGAAGGGGTAAGGATATGGAACCATCCTATCGTGGAAGGCATCGGCTATACCGCCACCCTCACCCTGCAAAAAAAACTTGAAGATTTCTACGCACAGGATCTTACACTGGAAAACAAATTCGACTATCTGAGTTCTATAGCCGGACAAAGCTCCAGCGCTACCGCCCGTGCTGTCGTCTTCTGGGACCGTGGAAACAGAACGGTGATGAAGAATGTATCTCTCCTCAGTTGGCAAGACACTTATTACTCAGACAATGCGAACGCCAACTATCGTGGCTACTTCGAAAGCTGCGACCTGGCTGGTGTGGTAGACTGGATTTGCGGCAACGGCGACATCTGGTTTGAAAGATGCAACCTGATTCATCGCGACCGGGCGGCAAACAATATAGTAGCTCCGGGCACCGAGGTGATTCAGGAGTGGGGATATATCTTTAACCACTGCAACATCAAGGCTGAAGATGAGAATCCCGTCAGGTTCAAGGACCAGGACTGGATGCTTGCCCGTCCGTGGAACCATTCGCCGGCATGTACATTCCTCAATACCAAGATGTATACCCAGCCACGCAAATACGGTTGGAACAAGATGAATCCAGGTTTTAAGCTCCGATTCCATGAATTCAAGAGTATGGATGGCGATGGCAACCCAATCCCATTGGAGACCCGTTCACTTGCCGCCTGCTCTCCTGCCCCAGGTTCCGACGACTGTATCCTCACAGATACTACCGGATATAATATCCGCAATGTGATGAGCGGTACTGATGCCTTCGATCCTCAAATTCTCTGCCGTCAGATTGATGCCCAATCCGGTTTGCAATCAAACAAAAGCAGCGATGAAGAGGTAGAAAAAGAAAAGACTGAATCGAAGAACCATATCGTTTGGGAAGATAACATCACCATCAATGACAACCTCCTGCAATGGGAGTCGATGCCTGAGGCGCTCTGCTATTTCCTCTTCAAGCTGGACGAAGAAACAGGCAATTGGATTTATAAGGTTAACACGATAAAGAACCAGATTAATCTCAACGACTATGGTAATGGCTACTACTATATACGTGCTGCCAACCAGCGTGGTGGACTGGGAACAGCCACCAAGGTGATGCGATATGTAGTGGCAGACCCTTATGAACTGGATATCAAACAGGTGAAAGAAGGAGATAACTATGGATGGTCAACCATCTGTCTGCCTTTCAATGCCAAGGTTCCAACAGGGGTAACAGCGTATGCAGCAACGGCGCATGATTATTGGGATGAAACAACCCAGATTACCGACCTCACCATGACGCTTACCCCTGTAACAGTCATCAATGCCGAGAAGGGATATGTGGTTTACGGACCTGTAGGCAGATATTACTTCCACCCTACATCGAGCGAAAGTACTGCAGCTACCATCCTGAAGGGTAATCCAAAGGATGAGGCAATCCCTGTAGAGAACAACAAGGGTTACGTTTTGTCATACAAGAGTACCTGGGGTATCGGTTTCTACAAGTTTACCGGTTCTACGCTGGCAGCTAACAGAGCCTGGTTGCCTAAAGAGATGGTAAGTCAGAACAACCAGGATAATCTGGCTTTGGGCAAGCATTCCATCCGCTTCGCCATTGCTCCTGGCGCGACTTCCATCACCTCTCCTACCCTGCAAAAGAAGGATGAGAAAGAGGTTATCTATAATCTTAATGGCCAGCAAGTAGATAAAGCCTCCGCCCAAGGCGGCATCTTCATCTCGAGTAAGAAAGGTAAGTTCTACAAAGCATCCGGCTCTTCTGGGGGAAGGAGATAGTTCTGCTGGCGCAGGAAGATGATTGAATAAGCAGAAGAATATGATTGAATAAGCGTATTCAGATGTTTGAATAAGCGAAAGGATATGATTGAATAAGCGAAAGGAGACGTTTCTTTGGGTTCAAAGAGACGTCTCTTTTAGTTTTAGGAGACTGCTTCTCGAGTTGAAGGAGACTGCTTCTCGAAGGTTGCCACTAGGCTCAGCAGCTCTGCTGAGCCTAGTCAGCAGCTCTGCCGACTGCAGTCAGCAGGTCTGCCGAGCCTAGTGACAACACCTTTTAATCGTACAACTACAACCCTTATAGTCGTACAACCATACACCCTATAGTTGTACGACCATACACCCTATAGTCGTACGACCATAAACCCTTTAGTTGTACAACCATAAACGCAAGACCGCCAGGCGTTCCTTTTTACGCCTAGCGGGCTTGCGTTTTTTACCTTTTTACCCTTTTACTTTTAAGATAAGGACTTGGGGGGACTAACGATGGAATCGCTAGGAACGGGGGCGCAAAGGGGGAAGGTTCTTTTTACCTTTTTACCCTTTTACTTTTTTACCTTTAAAAGCCTTTAATCCCCCTTTTCAGCAAACAGACCGAAGAGTTCGGCATCTATCAGGTCAGTAACCTTTCGGAAGTCTTCTGGATTCTCTCCGAACTCCAGATTATCACCATCGACGATGATGAGGCGACCTTTATAATCCTTGATCCAATCCTCATAACGCTTGTTCAAGCCCTGGAGATAATCAATGCGGATGCTCTTTTCGAAATCGCGGCCACGCTTCTCGATATGCTTCACGAGCGTAGGAATGCTGCTCTTGATATAAATCATCAGGTCAGGGAGTTTCACCAGACTGATCATCAGATCGAAGAGGTCAGTATAGTTCTTGAAATCCCTATCGCTCATCATACCGATATCATGAAGATTAGGCGCAAAGATACGCGCATCCTCAAAGATGGTTCTGTCCTGTACGATGGTCTGCTCTGAACGAGAAATCTCCACAACATCATGGAATCGCTTGTTCAGAAAGTAAATCTGAAGATTAA
>OQVS01002711.1_pt1 | contig 11046 bp, 7 predicted proteins | sample 1691601 | NCBI WGS metagenome assembly OQVS01 (sample SAMN03418268, study PRJEB22391) | human gut metagenome | biome: human-gut; feature: organic feature; material: feces | host: Homo sapiens | place: Tanzania | collected 2013-01 | reverse complement strand
TAGACGCGGTACTCGGTGACGTATTCGCCTTCTCCTGCGTTCACGCTGAATTTGGTACGGGGGATTTCCGACTATTGCGTTGATTTTCACGTTTTGTCCTACTAAGTCATGGACCTTTTTGATGAAGAGGTCCGGTTGGTTTTTTATTTTGTTGATAAGGTCATCCGGCGTGTATGTATTGACGCGGATAGGGTGGAAGCCGACGAGAGTTCGGCGCGTGATGCTGCGAGCCATCTTGGTTTTGCAGACGACGAAGACGTTCTCGCTGACGACTTTGGCCCATACGGCCCATTCGTCCTCAATAGATTCGGGCGAAGTGAGCAGCTCGCGCAGACGTGTGCGGTATACCGAGTAGGCCACGTATAGCGGATATAGACCCGTCTTTGAATTGATTTCCAGGATATGCGTCTGTGGGTTGAAGACCTCCGCCGTCACCTTGCCACGGTCCACGAAGCGCGGCTCCGACAGCGGTGTCTTGAACTCCTCGTCATAAAAGGCATAGCCGCCCAAGGTGTCCGACATGTGCATATTGACTACGCGCCACGGCGTCAGCACCGTCTCTTTGTCCGGGTTGCGGAATGTGGCGAATATCTGCGTGATACGCTCGATACGCTGCTCTATGGACAGTCGGTCGGCGTTGCGAGTCATCTCGCGTATGCGCTTGGCTGCGGCGGCAAAGATGTCCGGGTCATAGTACTTGCGGAAGGCGTTGAACTGCTGCTTGGACACGCCGCGCGGCATAAACTCCTCCCACGACTGCGGGTCAATCTTCGAGGCGAAATTGTCGATGGTGATTTCCTCGTCGTCCTCGATGTCCGCGCCGTATATCATCAGCGGCATACGGATAGAAATGCCGCGCAGAATTGATATGGCGTTTTCGCGGTTCTTTCGGCGCTTCTTCAGCTCCTCAAGACGCCGCTTTTGCTCCTCGGACATCTCGGCTTTGTCCTTCTTGGAGCGGCTACGCTTCTCAAGGTCTTCCAATTCGCTGTATTCCTCGTTGGTGAGACCCTGGTTATTGATATCCACCGACTTGGTGCGCGGCATGGCCTTGGTGGAGCCGATGATTCCTTTGAGTTCCTTGAACTCATTGATCTCAACCTCTCCCAGTTTCAGCAGCTCGTCATTGTATAGGTATCCGTCCTCGAAGCCATTGGCGACTACGCGCTCGATATACACCTTCTTGAGTTGGCGCAGCATCGTGTCCACATCGAACTTGTGCATCCGTGACCCCTCCATACCGATGACCGGGCAGAAATTCAGGAACTCCGCCATGGCCGTGCGGTCGTCCGAGGAAGTCTTGCCCGCCTTGGTCGAAATCTTCGCCGTTTCGGCCAGCACCTTGAGCGTGCGGTCCGGCGCGAAGTCAAAGACGTAGCAATTTTCCTTGACACGTCCGTTGATAGTCGCCGGCGATTGTACGCGGAAGATAGTCTGCATATATCCGGATGCACAAGTTCGATGTGGACACCCGCCGTATTCAGCGATCCTGACAGCATAAGCACAGCTGTCCATTCGCGGACAGTGACGCCCGTTGTCAGGCGTCCGCACGACAGGGTGATGGTGCGTGTCTCGTCCGGATTGTCGCCGATTTTGGAGCGCAACAGAGCCAGTGCCTCTGCGTTTTCTTCCTCCGTGGGGTCGCCCTCGCCGGCTACGTTCACTATCTGAAAGTGCTGGAAGACGGGATGCCGTTCCAGCATACGCTGCAAAGCAAGCGCAGACTTTACGCCCGGAATCATCCATAGCGTATGGCGGAAATTGTTGCGATACTCGTCCGTGGCGAAGGGATAGGCACTATCCGTGTCCTTGTCCTTGCGGCACAGCAAGTCCAAAAAAGCCGCAACGTCCTTGCGGTGTACAAATTCGCCCGAGTCATTGACGCGGAAAAACTCGCGGAAATTGAAAGCCACGTCCTCGTCGATATACTCCTTGAGCAGTCGTCCGAGGTCGTAGGTGTATATGTTCATAGTAGGCAGTCCTTCATAAGGATTCGGGTCGCCGAAATGCTCCAAATCCCATTCGGCCTTGGCCTTTTGTTCCATCACGTAGTCCCAAGTATATACCTCGTTCTCCTTGTATTCGTCAAAGAGGTTGAAAGGCGTGCCTGACAGCGACAGCACCTTGGTGTCGTCCTTGATCAGCTCGTGTATTACGCTCTGACCCAACTCGGTCTGTGTGCCCTCATGCGCCTCGTCCACTATCAGCAAATCCCAGCGTGTGGAGAATATCTCGTTGTTCTTGTCAAACTTGCCGCCGACTTGTTCCGAGCCGCGCAAGTCTTGCATTGAGGCAAAATATGTGTAATGCAACCCTTCGGCCTTTGCCCGAGCCTCAAGCGAGGCAAACGATTCGCCCTTGTTGCGCGAGCCGTAAGCAAAGTCCCGGCGGTCATAGAAAATTTTGTGGAAGTCGTCATACCAGCCGTCGTCCACCACCGGGCGATGGGTAAGAATGAGTGTGCGGCGGAACCCCATATCCTTGACCACCTGTAACGCTGACAGCGTCTTGCCGAAACGCATCTTGGCGTTCCACAGCATTTGATTGCTTCGGCGAAACTGCTTCTCGGTCTTTTCTATGGCGTCTCGTTGTTCGGGTCGGAAAACGATAGGATTTTGTTCCTCTGTCTTTTCCGATGCCGAAAGCGACTTTCGACCCTCCTTGACCGCTTTTATGGCATTCTTTACGGTGGCGAGGTCGGTCTCGAACCACTCGCTGCCCCATCCGGCAGCGGTTCGCCGTTTGATGCCGCTGCGTGTCAATACCTCGTGCACCGCTTTGTCGTTGAAGGACTTGACCGTACCTCCGCCGAAGTATAATGTCACTTCGGTATACAGCAGCTCATAGGTGATGCCGGCGGTGCGGGTGTATTGGTCGATACGCTTCTTGGCCGTCTGGTTCAATACGTGCGAACAGGGTGAAAATCCACCGAAATCGCTGCCGTCAGGCAGTGTCGCTTCGCCTATTTTCAGGCATCCGGCATGTGCCGTATCGTTGATGCGGAAGACATAGATTAGTTTGGGCTTGAGTGTTGAATCGAAGAGCATGGTATAGCAGTCATTTAGATATTGAGTTCACAAAAGGCTCGACCTGGCGATCGCGAGGTTTCTTGCGCCAATCGCGTATCAGGCAATATATTCCGTTGTGACGGTGAATGTCGCCGGTGCGGCATCCCTCGCACGGATGTTGGACAACCTCGTCGCCGAAAAGGCTGTGCTCGACTGTAGGCTGTCCGCAGGTGTCGGGAATGACGCATTTGAGGCCGTCCATTTGCCAGATATTCCACGAAACAATGTACGCGATTTGTAGCAAAGACCGCTTCAAAGGATCCTTGCCGAACTTGTCGCGATAATAATCGATGAAAGAATACAACAGCGACTCGCGAGCGAGGACGACATTATCGCCCTGCCAGTCATAGCCGTAGACGCTTTGAAAGGCGACGGCGGCAGCTTTGAGCCACTCGCCGGTGGTCTCCGTATTCTCGCCGATGACGCGAAGTTTGCGGTCAAGGATGCCTATGCGTCGGCCGAGAGGTATAGCTTCGCCCGATACCGTGTCATAGCGGCTGACCAGGTATGGTGCTTCGCCACAGGTGATTTCGAGGCGTACATCGCGTACATAATCCATCCATGTTTTGCCCTGAGGGAATGACACTTTATCGGTGTTTACCGTCCATGTGCGGTCCTCGTTCTCGGTATTGAACACACCGTCGCGGCCAAACCAAGCGCTGTCCACAAGATTGACTTGAGCATTGCATATCCATGCCGGGGTGAAGACTTCCGCCTTGTCGCGTGAACGGTTCTGCTGCGCTTCTCGCGACTTGAGTACACGTGGCTGTATGACGCGTCCGTGGACGCCGACAACCAGTTCGGGCCGAATTTCGTTATGATAACCGTAACCCTCGCCTAAGTCGGCGTAATCATCTGTAGCCCAGATGATATTCCGTTGTTCGCCCTCCGGTAGACCGCGACTGGCCGTATGATCCTTGAGCAATAGCGCAAGGACCTGCGGGTCGAGATCATTCTCAAGTATGTCTATAAGTAGCGAAGACGGCATACAATGTCCACGGTGAGTGCCGTAGGCTCCGTATGGCAGCAAAAAGTTCTATGGGGGGATAAAAAAAAGCGGGAGCCGTGTCGTTGCTCGCTCCGCTACCTGTGGCCGTCGAACTTGCCAATCCGCCAAGAGCAAACAACGCCGACTCCACGCTGTATATATGTACGTAGTCCAAGACCTGCTCCGAGAGATTTAAGCCCTCTCGGAGCGTGCCTTGGATGGTAAATACATACCGTGGCGCCTATCGTTGCTATGTCCTTTGACGGGTATTTGGAGTGTTCGACGTTCCAGGCAGCCAAGAACAAGCGTAGATATACGCTTTTTTATCAAAATGTACGGTCTTTGGCACAGACGCTTGTGCGGGACGGCTCTGCGTCACCTTGCGCGTGTGTCAAGACTTATTGCAAAGATAGGTAAGATTTTCCGGACACGCAAAAACTATTTTTTGCGTAGGTCAATAATGTTTAGTGAACTTGTTGAGTTAAAGACTTTTAAGCTGTTTGACTTGATTGAGGGTCGGAAATACGGGCGGCGCTGTCAGTGGGCAAGGAGGGCGGCAAGGGCATCTATGCGCTCGGCGAAGGCAGCGATGAGAGCCTCGTGGCGTTGGCGTAGCCCGTAGATGTTGAGGCCGCAACCCGGTTGGATGCAGTATTCTTGGCCTGCATCGTTGATGTGCCCTTGCGGACACTCGTACTTGGTGCCGCCGCCGAAGATTGCGCGGCTGTCAGTGATGCGTCCCAGTGGCTCGGGGTCGGTGATGTCGCGATATAGCTCGCGCATCGACTCGAGGGTATCGTTGGTGTACTCGGGCTGGTATGCGTCCAGACATTCGACGACGAATGTCAGCGGGTAATAACCTTGAGGAAGTGGGGGCGACAGCGGCTCGGTGGAGTGCAGCACATCGCGCAACATATCGGCATCGAATAGTCGGGCCTTATATATTACGGCAAGGGTGGCTTGTGGACAGGATGATATGTCGCCATAGACAACCCCCAAAGCGTAGTCGCGCGGTACGGTTGCAATGTATTGCGGAAACCATTGCAGCGCGCTGCAGTGGATGTCTGTGCGCTCGTCCTCGGGCAGGCTCCATGATACCAGATACTTGCGGTAGAGGCTTGAGCCTATGCCCGTCATGGCGCGCCCGGTGATGTATTCCCACTCCTGTTCGGAGGGGAATACTTCGGGCTCGACAAGTCGTCGGCTGTATCGCATCTTCAGGCATTGAGCCCGCAGGTCTTCGGCGTCTATGGTCATGTTGTGCGTATTGGCCGTGGCTTCTCGGGTCAGCGTCCGGCGTTATCGATCATGTCGCGCAACTTATTGTTGAAGTCGTCGGCCTTTATGAGGTTCTCCATATTGAGGTGCATACGGTAACGCCAGTAGTGGCGTGGGTTGGCCGGGACGTTTATAATTTCGTCCGCGGGGTTTTCGCGACGTAGTTTTCCGTCCATAGCCAAGTAATCTTGCAGTGGCAGTATGCACAGCATTGACGGTGACTTGAGATGCAAGTCGACGATGGCATCGCATATCCATGGTTCGGCAAAATATGGCGCTGTGCCGCCTTGTTGCAGTACTTCGTTGAAGTATCGTTGTGTTTTTTCGCGGTCTTCTTCCCACCATACGCGTATGCCACCCATGTCGTGTGTCGATGTGGTACATACCGAGTAATATGGGTAGTCATGTGTATTGCCGAAGGTTAGATTGGGGTCCTTGGGCATACGCTGTATTTCCAAAGCCAGTATCTCGAGGCTCTGCATCACTGCGGGCACACAGTCTGGAATCATGCCGAGGTCCTCGGCGCAGGTGAGCATGTCCGTAGCTTCGGTTAGCGGAGGCAGCTTCCACATGGCTTTGCCGTACCAGAAGTCGTTGTGACGGTGGTAGAAGAAGTCGTTGTACAATCGATCGAAGCACCAACGTTCGTAGTCGTTGAGCGATCGGTAGATGTATGTGTATTGAGCCGATATGCGAGGGTGATATTTGCCTTTTTCGCGGCTGTCTTCAATAAACAATACGTTGTCTATCAGGCCCAGCAAAGCGTTGTACATACGTGTGTTTTTGTCGTCCTTGGGCAGTGTGTCGAAGTATTCGGCAACTTTGCGCTGAGTATCGAATTCGGGGCGCAATCTGTAGCGTCCGTATCCGGCGTCTACGAGGAATATCTTGCGAGCCTCGTCCGTGTATTCGCCGAAGAAGTCGCTCAGGAAGTAGTCCATGATGAACGGCGTAGTTTGGAGGTCCACATCAATCCAGAAGTCATAGTTGTATCGCAGTTCATCGGGAGTGAATGGCAGGGCGGGGTTGAAGGTGCCCAGCAGGCCGTGTATAGCGTCCATGGGTATTTCCCAGATACGGAAAAAGCCTAAGACGTGGTCTATGCGGTATGCATCGAAGTATTCCGACATCTTGCGGAAGCGAGCTTTCCACCAGGCAAATCCGTCGCGGTTCATTTCCTCCCAGTTGTATGTGGGGAACCCCCAGTTTTGGCCCAGAACAGAGAAATCATCCGGTGGTGCGCCGGCTTGGCAGTCCATGTTGAACAGGCGTGCATCGGTCCATGCGTCTACGCTTGTGCGCGAGATTCCGATGGGAATGTCGCCTTTGATGACTACGCCTTTGCTGTGTGCGTAGTCGCGCACGGTCTTCAGTTGCTTGTCCAGATGGTATTGGGTGAAGTATACGATGTTTGTTTCATCGGGAGCCTCTTTGGCCAGTTTTTTTACCAAATCTTTGGAATACTTGGCATATTTGTCCCACTGCGAGAAATCGGCCGTGCCGAAGCGGTCGCGTAAGACGCAGAAAGCTGCGTAATTGGGTAGCCATCCGGTGTTGCGTTTTACGAAGGCCTTGAAGTCGGCCGAAGCTATTGTTTTGGCACCGTCTTGAGCGTATATTTCGCGCATATATTCAGCCTTGGCACGTGTGACGCGCTCGTAGTCGATGGTGTCCAAGCCATTGAGTTCGGAGGCCAAATCTCGGTAGTATTTGCGACGTGCCGGGTCATGCAGTTCGCCCACGGCTTCGAGGCGCAAGTACATGGGATGGAGCGCAAATGTCGAATTGGCATTGTAGGGATAAGAGTCCGTCCATGTGCCTGTCATCGTGGTGTCGTTGATGGGCAGGATTTGTATAAAGTTTTGGTGCGTCATTGTTGCCCAGTCTACCATCAATGGGAGATCGTAGAAGTCACCGACTCCAAAGTCATTGCGAGTGCGGATAGAGAATACCGGGATTGCTACGCCGGCACCGCGCCATGGCGCCATAGGATTGCGCAGACGCATTCCGGTAAGCAGTGTGGCGGTGTCGCGTGTGGGTTGTGTCCCGAGGGTGCGGTTGTTGCCCAGTTCCCAAGCTACGAGTTTGCCCGAATTCTTGTCAAGAATCACAAATTTGTATTCGGTGGCAACGCAGAGTCTGTCAGCCGGTATATTTACGCTCCACATCGGAAAGTCGTGCGCGGACATGACTAACGCTTGAGCCGGATTCCACTTGCCTAAGGACGGTGTTTCGCCGCATATGGCGAGGACCTGCTCCGGACGTACCATTGGTGCCCATACCTGAATGGTGACCATGCCGGCGCAAGGCAGCACGCGAGTGGCTGTGGCTGCATCGTCACGGCGGTTGATACAATCAGCGATGGCAGACGAGTAATATGGTTTGTCCCAGGGTTGGTCTTGCCAGCGGTCGTTGACGTATATGGCGTGGCCTGCATCTTTGGGCATATAGAAGTGGTGTGGATGTCCCCATTCGCGCTTGCTGCTGCCGTCATCGCGGCGTATTGCGTATGAGTATTCGAAGTCCGGAGTGTTGGCCGGGATGTCAATCTCGGCTGTCCATTTGTCCGTACCCAGGAGTTTCATTGGTACGGATGTGTCGATATTGTTAGAACCCAAGTGCGCGATGTTGCCCGTAAGAACGAGGTTCTCGCCCCAATTGGTGCGGTAGTTGACACTGAATACAATCTTCATGGTCGGTGTATTGTGGCTTTTGTTGTTCGTATATGGATAAAAGTATGATATAGTATCAAAGGACTGGCGCCGTGGCGTCGTGCTCTTTGCGGTGTAAATGTACGAATAATTATCTGCAAATGCAGTTTTGCAACACTTTTTAACCGAAAATTCGCTTTGTCTCGTATGTCTTCGATGTCGCTTGCCACATCCGAGTATGCATAATTTGGTTTCACCGGATTTAGATTATTCAGTCAGCACTGTTATATGTGTTCGAATGCAAAAATACACTAACTTTGTGCTTTGAATACCGGCGCTAAGACTGCGCGTTGGTGTAAAAACATGCATTAAAACTATATTATGTCCGACACATATTACACGATACAAGAAGAGGGCGAGGGTCAGCTGCGAGAAAAGCTGAGCCGTTTCATCGCTTATGCACATCATATAGACAGTGAGGAAGATGCTCGGACGTATGTTCAATCGTTGCGTAACCGCTATCATGACGCGCGACATGTGTGCTGGGCTTTTGCGACGCGTGACGGGCGACGTTTGTCTCAGGATGACGGCGAGCCATCCGGCACGGCCGGGCGTCCGATACTGGGGCAGATAGATTTGCTTGGATTGACAGATGTCGTTGTGGCTGTTGTCCGCTATTTCGGCGGCATTAAACTTGGTCCATCGGGTCTGATTGCTGCTTATCGAGAGTCCGCCCGCTTGGCGTTGCAGTCCGTGCCGACGGTTGAGTGTCATAGCCGATGTCGGTTTGTGTTTACATTCCCATATTTAGCTATGAATGATGTAATGAAGGTGGTGAAGAGTGAGGACTGTACGGTCGTGGAGCAATTGTTTGACAATAGCTGTTCGATGGTGGTTGATATTCGTGAGGACAATGCCGAGCGGCTACGCGGACGCTTGGAGGCGGTGTCCGGTCTTACGTTTGCGGAGTAGAAGCCGTCGGTCTGGACTTATATACCGCCGAGGTTGATTTTAAGTCCGATATTATGGTCTTTTGTCGTGTGGTGGTACGCACATGTTTCTGTTAGACCGGAATGGCGAGCATGGGAATGTCAGCGTTCAATATCATTTTGTGTGCCAGTCCCGGGTTGAACAAGCGGGCAAAGGCGTTTTGCCTTTTGTTGGGGATTACGATGATATCCGCAGGATTGTCTTTAACCAGGCATCCGAATTGCTCGGCAGCACAGTCTGCGTTTATGCTCATCGTGTCGAACTCGAAATTTGGGAAGTTCTTTTTGCAGAAAGACATGACGTTGAGCAGTGATTCCTTGTTGGAACGTTCGAAGGGCCGTCTTTTGGCCGGCAGATGCACCAAGGTGACTTTGGCCGAGATATTTTTGAAGATGCGTGACATTGTGTCCAAGGCCAGAAGGTCTTGCTGCTCGAGATTGGTGAAGAAATGTATTCGGATGTCTGTAGCTTCGATGTTTACTTTGATGCCCTGTGGAATGGTTAGCACCGAGAACAAGCATTTGTCCAGCACTTCGGCCGACACGCTTCCTATCATTTGCTCCTGCTTCTTGGCGTAGCTTCGAGTGCCCATGACAACGAGGTAAGGCGGGTTAGCTTTGGCGTATTCGATGATGGCGTCTTCGGGGACGCCTTCCATGACTACGGTGTCAAAAACCACAGGGCTAAGTTCGCCGTATTTGATTTTGGACCTTACGACATTGGCAAATTCGTCCATGTGTCTGTGTGCGTCTTCCTCGATTCTCTGTCGAGCATCGTTGTCGGCTATTTCGTAGGTGAGTTGGTCGCTGAGTTGCATATTTCCGGCAACGTAAGGGTCTATGAACGAGTACAGAAGCCGTATTTGGGCGTTGTGTCTTTGAGCCAGGGCAAAGGCTACTTCGAGTGCATTGACCGAATAATCGCTGAAATCAACAGGTACAAGTATACAATGCGATTTTTCGTTGAAAGGTGAAGGCATTGGCGTGAATATCTCGCGATGCTCTATGATGCGCAACGCTAAGGGCAGGTCGTTTTCGTGTATACGAACACGTACGCCGGAAGATACCGTCGGGTGTTCGAGGTTGACGTTTTGCAACAATACTTCGATGCCTTCTTTTTCGAGGAGATTTTTTAGCTCTATAGCGCGATCGTATGTGTGTATAGCAACGGTGATAAGACGCATGTGTGTATAAGCCGGTTAAGGTTATTGATACAGCCTATGGACGCCTCGCATGTGCAAGGCATCCATAGAATGAGTGTAATGTCTTTTGTGGGTAAAGGCCGATATGTTTCAGTCTTTGTTCTCTTGCTCTTTGAGAATATCCACAGCCATATCATAGATTGTGGAGTCGTCAAGTACAACGATACCACCATTTGGGCCGGGCTCGATGTGTACGCCGCAGTTTTTGCCGAAATCGTAGTTGCTGCCGCCGAAATAGTTGCGTACGGTCTGAACAGTGATGTTGAGCTTGTCGGCGATGCGGTGCATCGAACCGTCGGGCAGACTGTCTTTGAGTTTGCGCAAATCGTTGAAACTGATGGTCTTAGTCATGATGGTATCGGTTAGTTTGGGTGATTATTATATAGTTATTGATACGTGAGGGGAGGTTCTTGTCGTTATTCTGGGTATAAATTTAGTGGTCTTTTGTGAGTTGACCAAAAATATTTATGGATTTTTTTTATGTTTTACGACACTTATTTTGTGTGTCCGATTGAATATAGACTGTAAGGTGCTGATAGATGTGCCATTGTCAGATGCGCTCAACGTTTGATGCATCTATCCATGCGGCAGTGGAGTTGTTGACTTTCACATGATACCACAATTGGGCACCATCGTTACTTGCGGCGTTTACCGAGTCTATAATGACGAGACGTGTGCCTTCGTGCACCGGAACAATCTTGTCTGTCTTGTCTGTCTTGGCAGATGGCGCGGGGGTGAGATTGGCCGAAGGAGTGGTAACTATGGCAATGTCATTATTGTCTATGGCAGCCGCGCTCTGATAGGCGACAATCGTGGTGTACACTAATACTATGAATAGTACCATGGCACCGAAGAACCCTACTTTACGGA
>OQVS01002710.1_pt1 | contig 11046 bp, 9 predicted proteins | sample 1691601 | NCBI WGS metagenome assembly OQVS01 (sample SAMN03418268, study PRJEB22391) | human gut metagenome | biome: human-gut; feature: organic feature; material: feces | host: Homo sapiens | place: Tanzania | collected 2013-01 | reverse complement strand
AAATGCCGACCCGTTACAAAACGAGCCGGCACTTATTTTAGAAAAGGGCGCATCCTCTTTGGAAAAAGGATTACCTTTTTATTGTTTGCATATTTACACCTTCAAATGTAATAGTAACAGGATTGATAAAACCCTCTTCGTCGAAGGTCATCTTGTCGATACAAGTGACACGGTGATTACCGTCTTTGTCTCCTAAAGGATGACGGTGATAGACAATGTAATAATCCTCGGTATTTGGTACATGGATGACAGAATGATGTCCTGCTCCCGTTCCAACTTCCGGATCTTGCTGCAAAATCTTGCCGATGCGTTCAAACGGTCCGAATGGAGAATCTGCAATAGCGTATGCCACACAATAGTCCGGTCCTGTCCAACCTCCTTCGCTCCACATGAAATAATACTTGTCGTCCTTCTTAAACATGAACGGTCCTTCCACATAGTTCTCAGGAGTGATTTCCTTGTAAGTCTCACCGTCATCGAAAGGAACGAGTCCGGTAAAATCATCATTCAGCTTGACAACATTGCAATGTCCCCAGCCGCCGTAATACATATAATAAGTGCCGTTGTCATTATATACGAATTGGTCGATTGGCTGTGCACCATTAACGATTTCATTTATTAAAGGCTTCCCCAAGAAATCCTTATATGGACCTTCAGGACGATCTGCTACCGACACGCCGATACCACCAATTTCCCCTTCATGCACATCATTTGCTGCAAAGAAGAAATAGTATTTCCCGTCTTTACTGATAACCGCCGGAGCCCACATGGCTTTCTTTGCCCATTTGACTTCTGCCGTATCAATGATAGATTCATGCTTCGTCCAATTCACCAAGTCTTTGGATGAAAAACAGTCGAAATAGGTTTGCTTCTCGAACTTGTCGCTGTAAGTCGGATAAATCCAATAAGTATCGCCATAGATGATACCTTCCGGATCGGCGTACCAACCTTCGAAAACAGGATTGCCACTCATGGCAACAGCTTCTTCATGCTGTTGCTTTTGCCCACAGCCCGTAAATAGGGCTGCAGTGGCTAAGGCACATACAGAGGTCTTTAGAATAGAATGTTTCATAGGATATAGTTAAGAACATTGATATATTTACTTACGATTTTTCTCATGATACTTCTTGGCTAATCCTCCTTCGGATGTTTCTTTATAAAGAGAAGGAAGATCATGGCCTGTTTGCTTCATCACTTCCACCACTTGGTCAAAACTAACTAAATGGCGGCCGTCTGAGAAATTGGAGAATGTATTAGCATCCAACGCACGGGCAGCGGCAAAAGCATTTCGTTCAATACAAGGGATTTGAACCAAACCGCATACAGGGTCACATGTCAATCCCAAGTGGTGTTCCAATCCCATCTCGGCTGCATATTCGATTTGAGCAGGAGCTCCACCAAACAATTGGCTTGCTGCAGCTGCAGCCATAGCACAAGCAACACCGACTTCTCCTTGACAACCCACTTCCGCTCCGGAAACCGAGGCATTTGTGCGTACGACATTACCGAAAAGTCCCGCTGTGGCTAATGCACGGAGGATACGGGAGTCACGGAATTCACGAGTCTCTTTCAAGTGGTATAATACAGCAGGCATGACTCCGCTCGAACCACATGTCGGTGCAGTAGCAATCTTTCCACCACAAGCGTTTTCTTCTGAAACAGCCAATGCATAGGCATATATCAATCCTCTGCTCTTGATGCTGTTGCCATATCCACGGGCACGAATCATATAGTCAGATGCTTTTCTACGGATTCCCAAGCCTCCCGGGATAACTCCTTCTGCCTCCAGTCCTCGTTTCACCGCTTCTTGCATGACTTCCCAGACTTCTGCCAAGTAATCCCAGATTTCAGGACCTTCATACTTCTCAACATATTCCCAGAAGGAATATCCAGTTTCTTCACACCAATTTTGAATATCTTTTATCTTGTGAAGAGGGTAGACCTCTTTCGCTTTTTGTTCATTATAATGTTCATTGGCTAATGTTCCTCCACCAATACTATAGATGTTCCAAGAGTCTATTTTCGCCCCGTTGTTATCGAATGCTTCGAACAACATTCCATTAGGATGGAATGGCAAAAAGATTTTAGGCTCCCAAATGATAGTCGTTGGCGCGACCGGGTTAAGTGCGCTTAATATGGCTGCGTCTGTCATGTGCCCTTTACCGGTTGCAGCCAAACTGCCGTAAAGTGTAACCTCGAAACGACTTGCTGATGGATTCTTCTCCAAGAACATTTTAGCGGCTCTTAGCGGTCCCATTGTGTGACAAGCTGAATTTTGAATATACTGTTTCTGGTAATCAGAGCTGGAAGCCTGTCATGGTATTTGATGATGGTCAGAAGACTTATATAAAATTTAAGAAATTAAAATCTACTATGCCGGTTCTTTTTATTCGTGAAAAGAATAAGAAATCTGTTTCTATGGTTAATTATAAAGTGAAGGATGATTGCTACATTGTAGATAAGTTGTTTGATGAAGCACAGCTTCGTATGAATGATAAAGACATTGTAACGATTACTGCTGATTCTGAATAATTAGAGGTGCCATATGGATTTCAAAAGTTTAAAAAAAGTTATTGGACTAGGGAAGAATGTAAAAAAAGAACATTCTGAAGGACAGGATGATTATTCTGAATCTGTAGATTCTGAAAATGCAAAATCCCATCCGGATAAGTATGATGCAGAGAATTACGAGCAGGATAATGTCAGTTTCGTGGAAGGTGAAAAAAGCCCGATCAAAGGAGTAAAAAGACCTGTTGTGCTAGGCATAGGTGCTATTTTTATTACAACATTTGTCGTGGGAATGTTGTATGGGTTTTCTTCAGATACGCCAAAGCAGCATAAGCAGGAAGAAAGCACAGGAGCTATGTCTGATTCAGCTATAGAGTCTATGAGTCCGACTAAAGAACAAGTATCCAGATTAGCTCAATATAATCAGAAGAATAATGGCAATGAACAGAATAAGACATTAAATCCTGAAGAAGCTAAAAAGCTTCAGCAGGTTAATAGGGCTAATTCAAATCAATCTAGGTCGGATTTTAATAACCGGGAGAATAATAATTCTTACAATCCAAATCAGTATCGTCAGCTACCTACTATTCCTCAGCAGCGTTATAACAGCTTTCCGTATGCTGCTCTGCAGATGCAGCCTCCAGCAGCACCAGCTGCATCTGCAGATAGCAAAACGGATGAGAGTGTAGTGGAAAAAGTAAAGGATACTTTTAATTCTGCGATAGCATTTGCTTTAGGTGGCAAAACTGGTAATAATTCTGTAGCATCATCAGGTGATACTAGTAATGAAACCCAGCCAGTTGTTTCAACATCTTCTGGTAGTTATTCAAATGCCGGAGGTATGAGCTATATACCGGTTTCCTCTTCTATGATTCAGGCTGGTACTCTTATACCTGCCATTCTTGTAACTGGTGTAAATACAGATGCTGGTGATATGGTTCAGGCACAGGTTACATCAAATATATACGACAGTTTGACTGGCAGTACGCTTTTGATTCCGGCCGGCAGCAAATTATTAGGTACTTATAAAGCAGGAAATAATGGCAGAGTTAATATTGATTGGCAAACACTAATCATACAGGATTATGGTTCATGGAATCTTGATGGCAGCATGGTAGCTGTTGATAATATGGGGTATGCCGGATTAGAAGGCCATGTGAATAATCATGCAGGTAAAGTGTTGACTGCTGGATCTATTGCAACCGGACTTGCAGCTGTAGCGGGTATTGCTGGTGGTAATTCTGGCGTTAGTAACAACAGCTATTCTTACGGTCAGCTTGCTGCTCAGGGTGCTATGTCTAATTTTCTTAATTCGGCCAGCTCTTTTTTTCAAAAGAGCATAGATACTGCTGAAACTATAACCATTGAGCCTGGTTATCAATTCAATATTTTTGTTACTCAGGCTATTTCATTTTAAAATCTTGTTCGCTGCGAATAAAAAATGGGGTGTGTTATGGAAGATGGAAAAAAAGATATAAATCTGATAAAGGTTTGTCTTAGTGTAGTTCCTGTTTTTTTTATGGCAGGTATATGGGGAGCAACAGAATACATTGCATATCAGTGTGATTTTGATCCTCTCCTCGGCTCTAATATACTAGGTATATACTGGCCGTTTAAATATTTCGAATGGTGCAACCTGTATAACAGATATATTCCGGATATATTATCTAGTGCAAAAATGATTATGTTTCTGCTCTGGGGATTAGGTATAGGCATACTTGTTTTATATAAAAAATATCATATTCCTGTTGATACATCTCACGGAAGTGCACACTGGGCAACACAAAAGGAAATAAGCAAGTTAGGTCTGGAAAAAGGTGAGGGTGTTATTTTAGGAGTTAATCCTAATAATAACAAATTATTGCAGGATGATGGCGATACTCATATTTGTGTTGTTGCACCTACCAGATCCGGTAAAGGTGTGGGTATAATTGTTCCAACGCTTCTAACATGGAAGCATTCTGTCTTTGTTACAGATGTTAAAGGTGAAAACTGGAATCTTACAGCTGGTTTTAGAAAAAATGTTTTAAAGCAAAAGGTTTTGAAATTTGATCCGTTAAGCGATGATGGCAGTTCTGCTCATTGGAATCCTCTTACTGAGATCAATTTTAGAACAAGTAAGGAATATTCTGATGTGCAGAATATTGTAAGCATTCTTTCTGACACAGGGGATGAAAAAGGCGGTAGTGGAGGTAACGACTATTTTAAGCAAGCAGGTATAAACTTGTTGCAGGGTGTAGTACTTCACTTAATGTATGAAGCGTATAGAGAAAAAAAGCCATTGCCAACTTTGACGGATTGTTCTAATTTCTTATCCAGTCCAGAAAGGAGTATTGAAGAACAGCTCCAGTACATGAAAATATATCCTCATATGTCTGTAAAAGAATTTCTGCAGCCTACAAATATTTTTGAAGAAATATATGGGGATTATATTTCAAATTATATTGTTTTTCAGGATTTGATTGCTGGTATGCCGCAGTACTCTAGCGAAGACGGCGAAGAGCCAGAAGAAAAATGCCCTGAAATAACATGTCTAAATGATTTAAAGGAATTTGTAAGAACTCATTTGCCAGAAGATATGTTGGAAGATGAAACCGTTCCTATGGCGGATTTGGATGAAGAGGAAGTAGCAGCTGGCAAATACATTGATATAAAGTCAGAACCATGGTGTTTACTTTTGTCTCACCCTCGTATTGCTTCTAAAGCAACTGAAGTTCTTAATAAAGCAGATAAAGAGCAGTCTGGTGTTATATCTATGGCCAAGACATGTCTTAGTGTCTATGAGAATCCAAATATAGCAAAGAACCTAGCTTATTCTGATTTCAAAATCAAGGATTTACTGACATTAGAATATGAAGTGTCGCTATATTTGGTAATTCCTCCAAGCGAATTGGAAGTTTTAAAAAATCTGGTTCGCTTGTTCATAGAGTTTATATTAAGAACGCTCGTGGTGAGAATGGAGGCTGAGAAGAGAAAAGAATCTCCAGAGCTTTCGAAATGGGAGGAGCTGATAGCGTATTTCGAGGATATGAAAAATAGCCTCGAAAAAAATATTAAAGAAAAATTTACAAAGAATAAAAGCAAAAAAAATGGTCCTAAGAAAAAGCAGCGGTTGCTTTTGATGTGTGATGAGTTCCCGCAATTTGGCACATTGACTTCTCTGGAAACAGCATTGGCTGTTATGGCAGGTTACGGTCTAAGAGCATGTTTGATTGCTCAGGATGTTAATCAGCTTGCAAAGCGTTATACGGAGAGAAATTCAATTACCTCTAACTGTTTGATTAATGTGTTCTATACACCAAACCAGGAGACTAATAATGCTACTGCTAAGATGATCAGTGAGACATTGGGAAATAAAACCATTCAGACACAGAGCCGTACAAAGTCTAAAGAAACCAGTACATCCACTCAATCTACGGCTAGATCGTTGATGACAGCTGATGAAGTATCTCATATGTCAAAAGATAAGGCTTTAATTTTAGCGGCGGGTACATTTGCGATAATGGCAAACAAATTGCATTATTTCAAACATAAGTATTTTACAAAAAGACTTATGGATCCACCTATTCTTAGTGATGTTATTACCCCTATACGTAATTTTGATGATCTTATGGAAAAGATGCAGGGGTATTATGATGATTTGGCTGCCAGAAAGGAAAAAGTACGTATAGCTAGAGAAGCAAGAGGCGATTTTGAACATGAAATGTTTAAAATGCCAGAAGAAAATATCGTCGAGCCTGAACATAAAGATGAGCAGAAACTTGTAAATATGGATGAGCTTCCAGATGAACAGATAACTGAAATGGTGCAAGCAGGACAGGAGGCTGAATCTGTAGAAAATACCAATGAACTTGCTGAATTTACAACAGGGGAGACTGAATATTACGATACTATGATGAGTGGCCATACAAGCACTAGTGAAGAAGCAGAAGAAAAAGCAGTGCAAGCAGCTATTGAAAATGAAAGAACGGAAAATAATATAAAACCTGTTGTAAAGGATGTAAAGGAGGGGCATAAGGAAAATTCTCTTAACAGCAAAAAAGAAAGTTCTGAAAGCAAAGATATTTATTTTGAGGATGGGGAAAATGAATTTGATGGCTGTGAAGATGTTTTGAAAGAACATTATGGTTCGCCTGGCGAGGCGGAGGTAAATTCAGTTAAACCTAATGCAGCACTTAATGTTGATAATATAAAGAAACCTGAAGTAAATCATGATGTGACAATAAATATTCCTAATATTCCTGAGACTCAGGGTAAGAATGTGGTTGCTTTAGAAGATGGAGAAAATGAGTTTGCTGCTTGTGAAAATGTCTTTAGTGAATTTTATCCTGATGATTCAGCTGAACCGGATGCAGCAGTTGAGGCCAGCCATGTTGAGGATAATAGTGCTGATGCAAATAACACTGAAGAAATGGAGGAAGTAGAGGATGTTGTTGCGGCTGAAGACGGTGAAGATACAAGTAAGTCTAGTAATACTGATCAAGTTTTAGACATTTTTTCGAAAATGGCTGAATAAAAAATAAAATTATAAAGAGCAAATTTTGTTCGCAGCGAACAAGATTTACTCTTTAGATTGGAGGCTGGTATGCGTATTATTGTTGGGAAAACTAGTAATAAAGCTGTAGATATGTTAGATAGGGAATCCAATATAGGTTATCTGTCTGAAAATGTATGTATTGTGGCCCCAAATAAATCTGATAGGGTTGATACCATAGTTATTCCTAATCTGTTGTCATGGAAGGAGTCTTTGGTTGTACTTGATATTGACGGTGAAAAATGGCGAGAAACTGCCGGTTACAGAAAAAGGATAGGCAATCAGAGAGTAGTAAAATTCGAACCTGCATGTAATGATGGCAGTTCAGCTCACTGGAACCCATTGGCAGAAATTAATATTAGGTCCCAAAATGAAAATGTTGATACTAATATAATTGCAAAGACACTATTGAGTGATGATATTGGAAAAAGCACATACAATCTAGAGACTACAACATTATTTGAATGTATACTCATTCATTTAATGTATAAAGCGTACAGAGAACATAGCTCTTTGCCGAATTTAGCTGATTGTTATGACTTTATATCAAAGACCAACAATCCGTTTGTCGATATGGGGAGATATCCACATATTTCTATAAAAGAGTTTTTATCAGATACGAATGTATTTGAAGAAATTTATGGAAATTATATATTGGATAATGAGATTGATGGCATTAAATTTCATAATATCAAAGATATAAAGGCATATATCAAGCACCATATGCCAAAGGATTTATTGGAGAATGAGTCCGTATGTATTCGGGATTTAACTGATGAGGAGGTTAAATCCGGTAAATACATAGATATAAAAAGAAAACCGTGGTGCCAATTATTATGTCATCCTCAAATTACTCATAACTTAGCTTATTTAAGAAAAGATAATTCAGTTTTACAGGATGCTTGTGCTGTGCTTAAAGAGAAGCTTGCAGTTTATACGGAGCAAAATATCGCAAAAAATCTAGCTTATTCAGATTTCAAAATAGATAAATTATCTGCATGTGTTAAGTATTTTTCTATATATTTAGTAATAGATTCTAAAGACTTAAAAAAACTTGGTAATGTTATGAAACTGTTCTGGAATATTTTATTAAAAACTAAAACAGGATTACCGGATATTATCTTTAAGAAAAAATATATTCAGGACAATTATAAATCTGTTTTATTTATGCTGGATGATTTTACTAAATTAGGTGTTATAGATGAATTAGTATCATCTTTGCCGATATCATGCAATTACAATATTTTTACATGCCTGACAGCAGATAGTGAAAAAAGCATTTATGCTCTTTATCCCGAAAGTTATTTAACTTGTAATTGTATAAATGGATATATCAAAGAAGATAGGATTATCTTATTTGGACGAGAAGGTTATATTCTGTATAAATTATCTGATTTTAAGGAGTTATATTATAGACAATATGGCAATAATATAAAACCACCAGTTGATAGTGATGTTGTAACAGATATTCATAATTTTACTGATGTACAAGTTGTTAATCAATATGCTGATTCTCATGAATCAGATTGATTAAATATATAATTTAATGACTTATTATCGAAAATTTCTAAAAGGAATTATCTAAAATAAGTCAGCAGAAAGAGGAGGAAATACAATGATTAATTTGAAGAAGGAAAATGAAATGAACAAGGAGGCTGCTGTTATGGACGAGAAGAACATTGATATGACTGGTATGTATCATGAAGATGATCTGGACAGTCAGGAAGAAGCTGAGAATTTTGAGAGCTTTATGACTGACGATGAAATTCTCAAAGATGAGTCTTTCAACAAAGACTAATTTGTTGTTCGCTGCGAACAAGGTTTAGGGGGCATATATGCTTAATGAAGATATTACCCAGAATCGCATTCTTGATCTCATGTACGATTCTCTGGGGAATAAAATTGTTAATTTTCTCAAAGATAATGATGTAAATGAGGTTATTTTAAACCCTGATGGGAAAATATGGATCGTGACAAGATCCAAAGGGGATGTTGATACTGGGTATACACTGGAAGCAGATAGTGCTAGACAGGTAATTCTTCAAGCAGCATCGCTGACTGAACAAATTTGTAATGAAGATAATCCTATCCTCTACACAACCCTGCCGGATGGGAGCCGTTTCACCGGCTTCCTGCCGGGAGTGGTTTCACAGCCATCTTTTAATATTAGAAAGCATACACATTCTTCACAGCATTTAGAAGATTATTTGAAAGATGGTATTATGACACAGCAGCAGTATGATGTGATTATCCAAGCAATTAAAGATAAGCGAAATATTGTTGTTGCTGGCGGTATGGGATCGGGAAAAACAACTCTTTTGAATGCGATACTGGCAAAAGTGTCAAGTACTCAGGATAGAGTTGTTATGATCGAAGATACACCGGAATTAAAATGTGAAGCAAAGAATCTGTTGTCTTTAAAGACGACAGAGAATGTTAATCAAATGGCATTAGCCAGGGCTGTGCTTAGAACAACGCCGGATCGGTTGGTCATGGGGGAAATTCGAGGCGATGAAGCCTTGGCGTTGATGGATATTTGGCAGGTTGGTCACGGCGGTGGCTGTGCTACAGTACATAGCAATAATGCTCAGCATACTTTAAAGAGATTAGAGCAGCTAATATCCCGTGTATCTAAAACGAAGCCGCAGGAGGCCATCGGGGATGCTGTAGGTATGATAATTTATATTAAGCTTACTGGGAATGGCAGAAGAATTGAAGAAATTCTGGCTGTAAATGGTTGGAACGATGATATGAATAAATATAATCTGGAAAGAGTATGTTAAATTTCAAAGTCGTTAATTTTTAAGATTTTTTTCAATTAATTTTGTTGTATCATTTACTTGAAGATATTTTTTGTCATTTTAGGAGGCAGGATCATGAATAAAAATATTAAATTGAAGGTAAAGAAAACATTGAAGTCTATGTGGCAGGAAGTGAAGGAGAACAAGTTTATGCTAGCATATATGACATCTGTTGTTGTTATGCAGGATTCAACTTGTTTTGCTACTTCTGTTGACTTAGATACGAATCTGCCATGGAGTGAAGGATTGGGAAATTTTAAAGACCAAATTACTGGTCCATTAGCTAAAGTAGTTTCTTGCATTGCGATAGCTGGTGGTGCAGGAAGCTACATTATGGGTTCATCTCAGATTACACAGCAGGCAAGTCGGATCGGCATTGGTACAGGCGTTGTTACTGGGGCACCATCACTAGTTAAATATTTTTCAGATCAAACTTCAGGTTGTTTATTCTAAGGCGGAAATATGAGTGATAACGGATATACATTGCCATTATGCAGAGCGTTGACAGAATCCCAGCTTGTTTTGGGAGTGCCGCAGGTATTAATGGTGGCAAATTTTTGTACAGCGGCCATTTTCTTGATTTCTTTTCACTTTCTGCCGATTCTGGTTATGAATTTCATAGTGCATTCTGGAGCAATTTATCTTTGCAAGAGGGATGATAAGTTTTTTGATTGTCTCATAGTTTATCTTCGGCAGAAAAATCACTATAATGCTTAGCAAAAAAACGATATGGCATGAGTCATATCGTTTTTTTAATAATATTGTTTGTTGTTCGCAGCGAACAACAAAAGAGGATTTTATATGAAAAATTATGAATTAGATGAAAATGCAATTTCATCCTGGGTGCCCTGGGGAGGACTGGTACGTTCTTCTGTTCAGAGGAATAAGGATGGTTCTTTTATTGGCATTATAAATCTTGTTCGCAGCGAACAAGATTCAGAGCAGCCATTTATAAATATACCCTTTAATTTAGGATGGTGTATGTGGCATGAATTCCAGAATTTTGGAGAAAATAAAGCTGAGTACATTTTTGTAACCTGGAATCCTATGTATGTAAAGAAAAAGACAAATTTTATCCAAAAAGTTCGGTACTTTTTTGATATGCCAAAGGGTAGAATCATCTGGAATACATTGAAGGACAAAAAATTTGGAAGAATAAAGGAGGAGGATGCTGATAAGTATTTTGCCCAGGCATTGGGACAG
>OQVS01002704.1_pt1 | contig 11061 bp, 10 predicted proteins | sample 1691601 | NCBI WGS metagenome assembly OQVS01 (sample SAMN03418268, study PRJEB22391) | human gut metagenome | biome: human-gut; feature: organic feature; material: feces | host: Homo sapiens | place: Tanzania | collected 2013-01 | reverse complement strand
CTGCTGGTTTCAGCCACTCACCCAAACTTCCTTTCGGTTTTGTTCTGAACCACAAGCATTTCGTTTAATGCGGTGCAAAGGTAGTGCTTTATTTTGAATCCCACAAATATTTCGGAAAGAATTTTCATCCCTAATCTGTCTTTTCCGTTCTTTTGCCGTATTTTGCAGCAGTATTGCAGTTATACACCTTATTATATATAATAGAGATATGGACTGGAGGGGTTGCTTTTTTACCGCTTCGGCAATGGAAGATGCCACGCCTACGAATGATTAACGTGCCGTTTGCGAGGCGTAAACGGGGCAGTAGCGAATGATTAATGTGCCGTTTGTAGGCCGTAAACGGGGCAGTAATGAAATGCAAACGGGCAAAGAACGAGAAAGGGCGGTCCCGTTTGGATGGAACCGCCCTATGGGTTATGCCTAAAGGCATGATGTATTTACTTCACGATTTTTGCAGTCCTGATACTGCCGTCAGTCATTCTCTGCACCATGATGAGCACTCCACGCTGGCTGCCGTCCACACGTGCGCCCTGCAAATCATGGAACATGGTGGACTCCACATCCGCACTGCTGACCTTCGCGCTGTTCACGCCGGATGTCGTGGTTGAGCCCAAGCCGAAACCGCCCATTGCGTTCGCTGCGCTCACGAAGAAGTTCTCTGCCTTCTCTCCTGCCCCTACTGGCCATGATGTGGCGGATGTCATACCTACATACTTTCCGTCGTAGAACACGGCGTAAGCCTTTGCGCCATCAACGGCAGCCCATACGACATTGCTGCCGTCGGCAGAAAGGAGTCCGATGGAAAGCTGTCTTGTCTGCTCCGACGGATTCCATGACGGGAATACCTTGTCGAGGGCGTATTCTGCAGCCTGGTCGGCGGTGAGTATGGTTTCCATCTCGTTCACCTTCTTGTCCTTCGAGAACTTGAGCACGTTTGATTCCGGCGACACCACGTTGCCCTGGGCATCCATCGTGTTGTACTCCACGAATCTGTCGGCAGGCACATTCATACCGCCCACGGTGAAGCGGTCTTTGGTAATCTTGTTCGGCTGCAGGAGCGTGGTGTTCAGGTAAGCCAGACGTGGGGTGCCTCCCCAGGCGCGTCCGTAGTTGAAACTCTCGGCATAGTTGTCGATAACGCATTCGTTCATCACGTAGCCCCATTTCGTGCCGTCGGTGTATGGCGCCGCGATGGTGCAGCCGCCCTTGCCGCTGGCGTCGCGCTTCTCCACCACAAACTTGCACCTGTTGTAATACACATCGCCGCCACCGCAGAGAAAGTCTACCGTGCCGTGAATCTCAGAATCCTCCCAATAGAACTTTCCTCCGTTGTTGTTGCTGTAGTAGGTGTCCTGATATGAGAGCATCTTCACGTTCTTGCATATCGTGCCGTCGCCCTTGTCCTGCAGACACACGGCACGTCCGGCTGAACCGGACTTGTAATAGTCGAGTGCGTTCTGCAGCGTGAGATCCTGCATATAGAGGTTCTTACCCGTGACGAAGAGCGTTGCCGTAGTGCCGATTCCCTCGTTCTTGATGTCGGGGGCGTTGCGGATGATGGTCTTGTCCATGCTCTGTCCGATAATCGAGATGTTGTTGCCCGATACGGTTGTCAGCACCGTCTTGCCGAGGTCGTATGTGCCGTCGGGCAGGAAGATGCACGTGCGCTCCGTTGCGCTGCTGTTGGCGTTTGCCAGGTCGAGCATCGTGAGGAAGTTGCCGCCGTTGCCGGCTTCGCACACATAATATCCCTGTTCGTTCTTCCGGGTCGAAGCGTCGCCGAGGTTTGCCACGACGAGCTTGTGCATATACATTCCGCCGTCAGCCACGAGCGTGAGAGTGCCCGGCTCTCCGGTGTATTCGATAGTCTGCACAGCGCCGTCAGTGGCACGGTTCAGCCCTATCGAGCCTACCTCCGTCTCGCCGTTCATGAGTCTCAGCGTTGTGGCATTGCTATACTTGCATCCGGTGATGAAGATGAGGGAGTGGCGACCGGATATGATGTTTATCTTGTCGCCAGCGCCGAAAGCCCATCCGTGCTGCTTGTCGTGGAATGCTCCGCCCGTAGGCGAGAATCCTTCGTGGTCTTCTGCATAGAAATATGGATCAGCGAGAAGGTATGTATAGCGGTTCACGTCGCTTGCCACCTCGATGTCGGTAGCCACGGCATAGAGGCTTGTGGGGGCAGTCACGATGTCGGCTGTCGAATACTTGCGACCGCCGTCTTCCTCGACGAACCATCCGCGGAAAGCCTTGCCTTCGGCTACAATCACGCCGTCGCCGCCTCTGAGCGAAGCTATGGGCGAATCCTTCTCCACAAGCTGGGTTGCTTCAAGCACCGTGCCGTCGGTATTATAATAGGTGAGGACGAAGTCGGGTTTGAAGGCTACGGTAAACCGGTATGTCGCGCTCTTTTCGCCTGCTGCCACCACCACGCTGACCAGCGTCTTGCTGTCGTCCAGCTTGATATACTTCACGCTCTTCACCTCGCCGTTGTCGGGTGTGCCCAAAACAATAGGGTTGGCAGTCTCGTCCACCATCTGCTCCTTCTTCGAAATCTCGATTGTGGCGCACATGTTGCCGTCGTTGTCTTCCGCGCAGATGTCGGCAGTCTGGTATTCCTTGCCGTTCACGGTAATCGTGCCGAGGGCTGGGGTCTGCGAGAGATCCACGTTTCCGTAGATGGCGAGCTCCATCAGGTAGGCATTCTGGTTTGCCGTGATGTTCTCGAAACGGAGCTGGCAGTTTGTTCTATTCACGTTCACATCCACATCGCAACCCGACGCCGGGTTTGCAACGCTCTTGGAAAGGACAACCCAATCGGCGTCGCCGTCGCCCTTGGCAAGGAGTTTCCATCCCCGGTTGGAGCCTGTTGCCCCATGGCGGAAGTGCACCTTGGTGACTGAAGCCAAAGCGGTTGTCTCCACATACGGGGTCTCGCTCTTGGCTGCCATCAGCATACCGCCCGTCCAGTCTGGGAACTTGGCGGTATTGAAGTTCGTGGCTCCAATCTGGGTGTTGAACACTGAGAATGTGATGTTCTCATGGCTGTACTTTGTTCTCCAGGTTGCCGTTGTCACAGCCTTGTCGCTGGCAGATGTTTCATAGGCTCCCCACGTGGAGAAGTCGGTACTGTAGAGTTCCTTTACAGAAAGTGCCGAAACATCCTCTTGTGCCATTACGGCAACAGCCGCAAACAGCATCACGACGCATAGCGTCATGGTTCTAAGCATTTTTTCCATTGTTATTTTATAGATTAGTTTCAGATAGTAATACAAAGTTATACATTTTTTCAGAAACCAACAAATGATTCGGGAAAAAAAGAGGTGTAGCAATACAATTCTCTGGACCGACACTGCTTTTTTCTCAATTATTATCCAAAAGAAGAGCTGTATGGATTAGCGGATAACTAACAACTATGGATGCTATACGGAATGGGGAAAAGGTGGGAATAGAAAAAGTGGCTCCGGATATTACATCGGAACCACTTTTGTTATGCTTCTTATAAGAATGTTATTCGTTGATTGCCTTGAGCTGCTCGGCAACTTCGGCGTTGACTTTCTTTGCAAAGTCTTCCTTGCTCATCACGCCCTGGTCGCCGCCGCCCTGCTTGCGCACAGCCACGGTGCCGTCTGCCTGCTCCTTCTCGCCCACAACGAGCATGTAAGGAATGCGCTTCATCTCGTTGTCGCGAATCTTGCGGCCAATCTTCTCGTTGCGGTCGTCGATCTTGGCACGCACACCCATACCGTCGAAATACTTGGCAAGCTGCTGTGCATACTCGTTATACTTCTCCGAAATCGGCAGGATTGCCACCTGGTCAGGTGTGAGCCACAATGGGAAGTGGCCAGCGGTGTGCTCGATGAGAACGGCTGTGAAACGCTCCAGAGAGCCGAACGGCGCACGGTGGATCATCACAGGGGTCTGCTTGGAATTGTCCTCAGCGGTATACTCCAGCTTGAAACGCTGCGGCAGGTTGTAGTCAACCTGAATTGTGCCGAGCTGCCAGCGGCGTCCGATTGCATCCTTCACCATGAAATCGAGCTTTGGACCATAGAACGCAGCCTCACCTTCCTCCTCGCGGCACTGCAAGCCTTTCTCCTTGCAAGCCTCGCGGATGGCGCTCTGGCTCTCCTCCCAAATCTCATCGCTGCCGATATACTTCTCGGTGTCCTTCGGATCGCGGAGCGAAATCTGTGCCTCGTAGTTGTTGAAACCGAAAATGGAGAACACCTTCAGGATGATGTCGATGATATTCTCGAACTCCTGCTTCACCTGGTCACGACGAACGAAGAGGTGGGCATCGTCCTGTGTGAAGGTGCGCACACGGGTCAATCCGTGCAACTCACCGCTCTTCTCGTAGCGGAACACTGTTCCGAACTCTGCTATACGGAGCGGAAGGTCTTTGTATGAGCGCGGCTTGCGGGCGTATATCTCGCAGTGGTGCGGACAGTTCATCGGCTTCAGCATATACTCCTCGTCCTCCTCCGGCGTGTGGATAGGCTGGAAAGCGTCCTTGCCGTAGTGGGCATAGTGGCCGGATGTAACGTAGAGGCTCTTGCCGCCGATACCCGGACAGATAACTTCCTGATAGTTGTATGGCGCAAGCATCTTGCGCAGCAGCTCCTGCAGACGCAGACGAAGCTGTGTTCCCTTCGGCAACCAGATAGGAAGACCCTTGCCCACACGCTCTGAGAACATAAAAAGTTCCATCTCCTTGCCAATCTTGCGGTGATCGCGCTTCTTTGCCTCCTCCAGCATCACGAGATACTCATCGAGCATCTTCTTCTTGGGGAATGTTATACCATAGATACGAGTCATCTGCTCGCGCTTTGCATCGCCGCGCCAGAAAGCACCGGCCACGCTTGTTATCTTGATTGCCTTGATGGCACCTGTGCTCACGAGGTGAGGACCCTTGCAGAGGTCGGTAAAATTACCCTGTGTGTAGGTGGTGATTGTTCCGTCTTCAAGGTCCTGGTCGATGTGCTCGCACTTGTACTCCTGACCGTCGGCTTTGAATTCCTTCAGGGCGTCGGCCTTGGACACTTCTCTTCTCACGAGAGCCTCATCCTTGGAAGCGAGTTCCTTCATCTTCTTCTCTATCTTGTCGAAGTCGCCCTCCTTGATTACTTCGCCGTCTTTTGGCATAACGTCATAGAAGAAGCCGTTATCGACAGCCGGACCGAATCCGAACTGAATGCCAGGGTACAACTCCTGAAGGGCCTCTGCCAACAAGTGTGCCGACGTGTGCCAGAAGGCGTGCTTGCCTTCTTCGTCTTCCCACTTGTACAATGTTACGTTTGCATCCTCATTGATAGGACGGTTCAATTCAACTGTCTCACCGTTCACACCGCAAGCCAATACGTTGCGGGCGAGTGCAGGCGAGATGCTTTCTGCAATCTGCAAGCCAGTCACGCCCTGTTCGTACTCACGAACAGATCCGTCTGGAAATGTGATTTTTATCATAATATGTCTTTGTTTTTAGCGAGTGATACGAATACCCGCGATTGTTTGTCGGGTGCAAAATTAGTATTTTCTTTCCAAAAACAACAATAATACATATTATTATTTCGGTTCTACCGGATTTTACCGCAAAAAGAGCGCATTCTATCCGTTGAGAACGGCATCGAACCAAGTAAAAATGCCGGCATCAGACCTATATAAATAGGAACGGCACCGGATAAAGCAAAACAGCTACTTCTTGTCTGTCTTCGGACGGTATTTCTTTATTGCACTGTAAGCATCCACAAGTCCAAGCTCACCAGCACGCCCGAGGTCGGTTATTCCCTGCTCCGTCTGCTTGCCGTAGATGCGGCACAGTCCACGGTTGTAATACGCCTCGGCAAGGCGCGGGTCAAGCTCTATGGCACGCGTATAGTCAGCAATAGCCTTGGCATAGTCCTGGCGCGAGGCATAAACGCCACCACGGTTGTAATAGAGGTAAGCATTGTTCGAATCAAGACTTATCGCCTTGTCGAAATCGCCAAGTGCCCTCAAGTCCTTGAACTGCTGGACATTGCCCTGCTGCTTGTCATAGTCTTCCACATTCGTCTGGCACACCGCCCTCTGCCAGTAGGCGGCAGTGGAGGTGCTGTCTATCTGGAGATACGCCGAAAGATCGTTCTCCGCGTCATAATAGTTCTGCACCACGCTGTAGGCAACAGCCCTCTCAATGAGCAGATACTTGTCGCGCTGAAGGTTCTTTGTCCGCTTTATGCCCACGGTAAGGGAGTCTATCATATCAAAATAATGCTTGGACTCGCTTTCCGAAAGTTTCTTCGTGCTGCAGGCAATCTGCAATGCCGGATGTGTAACGCCTCGTGGCGTATGGCGTTTTGCTATCTCCTTGTTCAGCTCGTCAATGCTGTGGTTTGTTGCCACATACGACTTCACGCCGCTTGAATACTGCAGATACGAAAGCTGGAACATCGGCATAAGCCCCACATCGGCACGACGGTTCTGCACCTTGCCACGATAGGCATTCTCGTACTGCATACCTACGTTAGCGTTGTCGTCCACTGCAAGCTGGTCATACTTGTCGAAGTTAATCTCACTGCGCTTTCTCACGCTCTTTATCTTCTGCTTGCTCCAGCGCGGCTGATAGCCGTTGCTCTTGTCTATCTGGGCTTTCATTATACGGAACTCGTCGAGTTCTGCCTTCTGTGTCATTCCCAAACGACGGTATATACGCGCCCGGTTGTACAATCCAACCCAGAAATTGGGGAACTGTGAGATGAGTGTGGTGTAGTCGGCCAATGCTCCGCGCAAGTTGCCGATGCGCTCACGCAGCATGGCACGGTTGTAGATTGCCATCACGTTGCCCGGCTCGCGCGCAACGATGAAATCGAAATCCTCCACGGCACGGTTGTCGTCGCCCACCTGTACACGCAGCTGCCCACGGTTATAGTGTGCGAGGAAGTTTGTTGGTTCCAGCACTATAGCCTTGTCGTAGTCGGCAAGTGCCCCGCGAAGGTTATTGATATTGAAGCGTGCCAAAGCCCTGTTCACATAGTAGTTGGCATTTGTCGGCTTAAAGTGTATCGCCTTTGTCAGCTGCATGTCGGCATCGCGCCATTTGGCATTGGCAAGACTTATCATCGAGCGCACTGCCCATGCGTCACCGTCATAGGGGTTCAGCTCCAGTGTCTTGTCGATATACTTTGCCCCGGCAACCGTGTCCTTCTGCTGAAGGCACAGCTCTGCCTTCAGTGCATAAGCCTGCGACCATTTGCTCCAGCGGTTCATCATCGAATCAAGGTCGGCAGACGCCATGCCATAGTCCTTGTCTTCGATACGGCATAGCACACGGTTGTACCACAGCGACTTATTGTCGGGCTCGTATTCTATCGTCTTGTCGTAGTCGGCGATGGCTCCCTTGAAGTTGTTCTGACGTATGCGGCAAAGTCCGCGCAGCTCAAACAGCACCGGAATGTAGGGATTCAGACGTATTGCTTCCGTGCAGTCAGCCTCGGCTCCCTCATAGTCGTCGAGACGGAACTTTGCCTCTCCTCTCCCGAACCACGGTTCGTAAAGATACGGCTTGGCACTGATAGCACGGCTGAAATACTGTATTGACAGCACATAGTCCTCATAATACAATGCATTCTGCCCCACCCTGATAAGGCGGTCGATATTGTATTGGGCATGGGCAAGCATTGCCACAATAAGCAATAACCCTGACAGAACGGTCTTTCGCATAAGGAAACGGAATATGTGTTATAAAGAATCAAGAATCGGAGAATTATAGATTGGCATTCCTGTCTGCCTGCATCTTCTGTAATTCCCGGATTCTTGACATTTAATCAGTTTTTATAAAAGCATTCCTTTCATAAGGATTCCACTTTATTTTCTCACAGCCTTGGTGCGGTATGCACAGCGGTAGCGCCCCTGAAGCAGAGCCTTGAGCTTGTTCTTTATGAGCTGCTTGCGCAAAGGGGAGATGCGGTCTATGAACATCTTTCCCTCAAGATGGTCAAACTCATGCTGCATCACACGGGCGAGATAGCCTTCCACCCACTCGTCGTGCGGCTGCAGTTCCTCGTCGAGATACTGCACATGAATCCGTGTAGGGCGTGTCACTTTCTCCTGGATTCCAGGCAGCGAGAGACAGCCTTCCTCCAGACTTTCGGTGCTCGCATCGTCGTATTCGATGATGTGGGGATTGACAAACCCCTTCTTAAAGCCCTTGTATTCGGGGAAGTCCTCCGAGAGCACATCAAGGTCGATAACGACAACACGTATGTATAGTCCTATCTGCGGAGCGGCAAGCCCCACACCGTTCGCCTCTTCCATCGTCTCGAACATGTTCGCTATAAGCTCCTTCAGATTGGGATAGTCAGCAGGAATATCGGAAGCTTCCTTCCTGAGTACCGGCTGACCGTAAGTATAAATAGGTAATATCATCTTCTTTTTGATTCCAAATAACTTTGCAATATTATCGTTGCGCTTATCTCGTCGACGAGAGCCTTGTTCTGCCGCGCCTTCTTGCGCAACCCGCCATCGAGCATAGCCTGATGCGCGAGCACGGATGTAAACCGCTCGTCGTAGAACACCACGGGGATGTCCTGGCGCTTTTTCCATCGCGCCACGAATTCTTTCACACGCGCAAGGTTCTCGCTCGGCTCACCGTTCGTCTGGCGCGGCTCGCCCACCACAATGAGTTCCACCTGCTCCTTGGCGGTATACGCCACAAGCCAGTCATACAGCTGCGCCGTGGGCACAGTGGCAAGCCCGTTCGCAATAATCTGCAACGGATCAGTCACGGCAAGCCCCGTGCGCTTTTTGCCGTAGTCTATCGAGAGAATACGCCCCACTCCTTAGTTGTTGTAAAGGAGCCAAGCGTCAGGATACTGGTTTCTAAGCTGCGTACGGCTCTGCACAGCCTCGCTCTTCGTGGCGAAAGTAGCGGCAACCACACGGTACATACGCGTCTGCGCATCGTATGCCACCTGGGCATCGTAACCGTTGTTCTTAAGCTGCTGCTGCATGCCCTCGGCATTTGCCTGCACGGAGTATGAACCGACAACCACGCTGAAATCCTTCAGCCCAGAACCGCTGATTACCGAATATTTGCCCTGGCGCACCGGCACATTGTCGGCATTGTCCACAACTACAGTCTCGTTTGCAGGCTTCTCCACAACCGGGGTTACTACTGCCACCTCTTCCGTAGGAGCTGATGCCTTGTCTTCAGCCTGAGCCTTTTCATACATCTTGCGGTAAGCTTTCTCTGATGAACCGCAGCTTGTGAATGCGACAGCCATTGCCAGGCTGGCGCAGATTATCATTGATTTCTTCATATTCTTATATATATGTAACTGTTTATATATTGTGCAACGTAATAATTTGTGTGCGAAATTACACAAAATAGTACTAATCCGAGCCTACAATCCACATAAAGTTTGTTAAATACCCCCAAACTGCCACAAAGACAACAAAAAAGAACGCCCAAAACATTGCCGGAACGAAAAAAAAGAGTAAATTTGCTTTCAGAAAACAATATCGTTTAATTTAAACATCGAAGATTATGAAAACATTAGGCTACATTGGAGCATTCCTCGGCGGAGCTCTCGCCGGAACTGCACTCGGACTTTTGCTGGCTCCCGAAAAGGGAACCGATACACGTGAGAAAATAACCGACGCCATCGACGATTTCTGCAAGCGCCACAGCATAAAGCTGACACGCAAGGAGATGGACGACCTTGCCGACGACATCAAGGACGCCACCGCCGACGCCGAGGAGGTATAACTTGAGTATAAGGTATAGGAGACAGGCGAAATGTTTTCAAGCGACAAGAACATAGAGACCATAGGCAAGCTCATCGAGAAGCTGCGCCACTACATCGGGCTACAGGGCGAATACCTGAAACTCGGGGCCATCGACAAGACGGTGCGGCTGATCACGGCACTAATCATAGTTGCCGTGCTCGCATTCATCATCATACTCGTGCTCATATTCCTGTCGCTCGCCGCCACAGTGGCAATGGCAAGCTTCATAGGCTACGCCGGGGCATTGTGCATCATGGCAGCACTGTGGTTTGCGGCATTCATCGTCTTCCTGCTGTTCAAGAAGCAGCTGATAGAGAGGCCGCTCGTGAAGTTTCTAACCGCATTGCTAATGGAGAACTGAGATTATGGCTAACGAAACTGAAAACACTGCGCACTACAAGTCGCTGCACGACATCAGTCTGCGCAAGCAGGAACTGCTGAAGCAGATACGCAAGGACCAGAAGGACATAGGCGAGATGTGGAACTCAATGTTCCGCCCGGAGCCGAAACGCGGAAAGAATAAGGGGCTGAGCCTGCAGACCGTGATGAGCACTGGTGTGGGCGTACTCGACGGCGCGCTCTTCGCCTGGAAACTCTACAGAAAATTCAAGAGGTGACCCGCCAACAACGCGGAGACCCGCCACAACAGAAAACGGCTGAACCGAAAGCTATCAATCGGTTCAGCCGTTTTGCTTTTATGCCTCACAGACAAGCCTCTACTTAATCTCCAGCGCCACTACATTCTCCACGTGGGGAGTATGCGGGAACATATCCACGGGCTGCACTGCCGCCACTCTGTATTTAGCATCGAGCAGCTGCAGGTCGCGTGCCTGCGTTGCCGGGTTGCAGCTCACGTACACTATACGGCGCGGCTCAGCACGCAATATGGTGTCTACCACATCCTGGTGCATTCCGGCACGCGGCGGATCGGTGATGATAACGTCCGGCTTGCCGTGGGCAGCGATGAACTCATCATTCAGTATGTCCTTCATATCGCCGGCATAGAACACGGTGTTGCCGATGCCATTGATTTCGGAATTGACCTTGGCGTCCTCTATCGCCTCCGGCACATACTCGATGCCAACCACCTTGCGCGCCCTGCGCGCCACGAAGTTGGCTATCGTGCCGGTGCCGGTGTAGAGGTCGTAAACCACTTCGTCGCCGGTGAGCGCAGCGAAATCGCGCGCCACGGAATAGAGATGGTACGCCTGTTCGGTGTTGGTCTGATAGAAACTCTTGGGCCCCACCTTGAAGCGCAGGTCTTCCATCGTTTCGTAGATATGGTCGTTGCCCTTG
>OQVS01002700.1_pt1 | contig 11075 bp, 9 predicted proteins | sample 1691601 | NCBI WGS metagenome assembly OQVS01 (sample SAMN03418268, study PRJEB22391) | human gut metagenome | biome: human-gut; feature: organic feature; material: feces | host: Homo sapiens | place: Tanzania | collected 2013-01 | reverse complement strand
GTTTGACAAGATTGACGAAGTCGTAGATCAGGTAGAAGAAAACCGTGAGGAGATTGCAGAACTTTACAACAAAATGAAAACGCATTACCAGAAAGTCGGAATCGTAAAATATGATGCATTCCATGAAATGGGAGGCGAATTAAGCTTTGCAATTACAATGTTAGATGAAAACAATACTGGATGGATCTTAAATATAATGCATAGCCGCCAGGGCTGTTATGCATATGTGAAAGATATTGTAAAAGGTGAGAGTACAATTCAGCTGGCAGAGGAAGAAAGAGAAAGTCTTGAGAAAGCTATTTTTCAAGAGAAATAAATAGTAAAAAAGAAATTAGACAAGAACGGCGTATATTACTTCGTGATTACCCTTGATTGCTCCAAAGAACAAATGGACGGCGTACAAGTAGCTGCAAGAGATGAATTCTATGAGAACACTGGCGCAGTAAAAGGTTCACTCGAAATGAAAATGGACACCACCGTAACTTTCACCGCAAAAGAAATCAATGGCGAATTGAGAATTACCAACTGGCTACGCCACGAAAAATATATCGGCAAACAAGCTGGCGGATTGTTGACAGTAACTTGCGAACAAACTTGTCACTCAACATTCTCTTATGACAAGGCTGATTATACAATCAATAAAGATGTCATCAAATCAAAATTGGCATAACAAATCACAAATACAAAGGTCACCCAACTGGGTGACCTTTTTGTTTACTTTGATATTTTCAATGCTTTATTGCTGACGCAATATGCCCGCATACACTCGTTGATATTGGGCTTTTTATACCGCAAAATCATTGGATAACGTTCGAAAACTCGATACATATCACTCAAAATCAACTCGGCGGAATATTGCTACGTCTTGTGCACCTATGGTGATTGTACCACTTGCCTCGCCCAATTTTCTTATGCCAGCCGTGTTGATATCGGCAAGTTTTTCGAGCTTGCCAAAGCTTGTTAGGTCTACGACTGCATTGTTGTAAGTCGGATTGGCAATATAGATATAATCGCCTATCGCATACGCTAGCGCTCCCCAATCCGCCCTTATGTCCAACCAGCGGAAGTTGTCCACCGCTTTGTCTAAGTCACGGAACTGCTTGTTGTGTTTGCGAATGCTGATGAGCCCTTTGTAATAGTCCACCACTGCGCCATAATAGTCACGTCTATCCCAGTCAAGCATATTGATTGAGTCGTCGGCGTTGTAGCTGTTGTCGTTCATGTGCTTTGTGCGACAAAACTCTTCGCCCGCCAACATAAATGGCACGCCAAGCGAACTTTGAATATAGAAAGCGCCGAACTTGGTCGCTCTGATGATATTGTCTTCGCCTTGCATTGTTGCAGACAACTGGTCATACAAAGTATAGTTGTCGTGAGCGGACATATAACAAATATTTTGATTTGGGCTGGCAAGAACAAGCTGTCCTTCACGCTCTTTGGTCGCCCCCTCAATACCGCTCATCACCGCGCTTAGCGACACTGCCATACCTTGCAAAAATCCTTTGGATAGGTGATTGTTACCCCTAAGTCCATCTCGATAGCAAGGGTTGAATATACCCACTTTGCGGTCAAGAAGATTGACGTGCGCTATGTCAGCTGGCGTCACCCAAGGCGCTGGTGGCAATGCCCACCAAGGCTCGCCATAGGTGATAATCTTCTTGTCCATTTTCTTTTCGAGCCTGTCCAGCGCCAGTCTGATTGCGCTCACCGTTTCGACATCAAAGAGCCCCATAAGGTCGAATCTAAATCCGTCGATATGATACTCTTCCGCCCAATAAATCAAGCTGTCTATGATGAACTTCCTAACCATAGGTTTCTCGGTGGCAATCTCATTGCCACAACCTGAGCCGTTGTAAAATCTGCCGTCTTCGAACTTGCGATAATAGCAATCTTTCGCCACTTTTTCCATATTGGAATCGGCACTGCGATAAGTATGATTGTACACCACGTCCATAATTACGCCAATGTTGTTGTCGTGCAAGACTTTGACAACTTCTTTGAACTCTTTTATGCGTCGCAACGGGTCATAAGGATTGGTGCTGTATGTGCCTTCTAGGGCATTGAAATGCGCTGGATCATATCCCCAGTTGCGTTGAGAACTCTCGTTTTCGTCCACGCTGGCAAAGTCCGCCACTGGCAAAAGCTGGATATACGTCACGCCCAATTCTTTGAGATAGTCGACCAAACAGCTGTTGCCTTTGATAGTCTTGTGTCCTACTACAAAGCCTTTGAACTTGCCCCTAACCTCGAACTCGATAGGTCTTGCTATGCTAAAATCTCGTATATGCACTTCCCACACAATCGGACAATCGTTGCCACTGTATCGGTCGTATTCCCAGTTGGCTGGGTCTGTGTCAGATAGGCAAGCAATCATAGCACGAGAACAATTTATGCCCACTGCTCTAGCGTACGGATCAACACAACTCACGCCGTCTACCTTGTATTCATAATATTTGCCTGTCAAGTCGCCGTCATAAGTCGCACGATAAATCTCGCCGTCTTTGACCATTGCGAACCCAAAGTTGGGCTCAGATTGATTCCAAGTGTCGAAAATTTCTACACTTGCGGTATGTGAAGTTGGTGACCAAACTGCAAAATTTGTCTTGCCGTCTTCGACGTTGACGCCAAGTGTAAACTTGGTTTTTTCGAAAGTTTTTGGCTTGTTCAGTCTGTTGTATTTGGTGGTAATGCTTGCAATTTGTTGTTCGAGATTGTGCGGAATTGTCTTGGTGCGATAGCTCCAATTTGCTTTGGAAACCACTCCCGGCCTATTCATACGGCTCTCTTTGCCCTCTCTCAACCAATCTTGGAGTGGCATAATCACTATGTTGGAACGGCTGGCATACAACAGCTCTATCATCGTATCTATGATGTCCAACAAGTTGTCCACCTTGCAAGTCACGCCAATCAAACTGCACTCGTCTTTTAGTCCCCTTTTCAAACAAGCAAGTCCCGCCTCGTCCAAGTCGGCAATATATTGGCGCAATGTAGCGTTGTCGTGAGTGCCCGTGTACGAAACGCTGGTGAGCGGATAGTTGCTTGGGCGGTTGTCGTTGGTGACGTTGCCGTCGAAACCGAATTGCATAACTCGCATACCAGGATAGCTCGTTTTGCGGAGCAAGGTCCTCACGCCGTTATCGATAAGTCCTAGGTCTTCTGCAACAATATTCTTGGACAACTTGTCCTTGAACAAGTCAAAGCCTACGCTCTCCACCCATTCGCCGTGCTTGGCATTGGGCGCACCATAAGGCACGCTATAATATCTGTCCATTGCACGAAAATGGTCAATACGCACAATATCATACAACTCGAAAGCCTTGTCAATGCGGTGATTCCACCACTTGTAGCCATCGCCCTTCATCACCTTCCAGTCATAGAGCGGATTGCCCCACAACTGCCCGTCTTCGCAAAAATAATCAGGCGGAACACCTGCCACAGCCGTTGGGACAAAGTCATTGTCTAGTTGGAAATACTTGGGCTCTCGCCACACTTCCACGCTGCCGAGCGCCATATAAATTGGCATATCGCCCATAATTTGGACTTGTTTGGAATTGGCATATTCTTTGAGCGCTTGCCATTGGCTCAATGCCTCATACTGCGTCCAAAGATAAAATCTTACACTATCTTTGTTGTGCTTTGCATACTTTTCCAACTTTTCCCAATCGAAAATCTTGTATTCTTCCCAATCATACCAAGCGGTATTGAATTGCTCTTTGAGCGACATATAGCAAGCATAAGCCAGCCAATCTCTGTCTTTGCAAAACTCGTCGAAAGCCTTGTCCTTGCCCAAGCGCTTGAAGGCTTTTTTCAAAATACCCGTCTTGATAGGCGTAAGCTCTTCCCAGCCTACTCGCTCTTGTTCAAGATGAGCTAGCTCTTCTAGCTCCTTTGTCGAAAGTAGCCCCTTGTCTACCAAAATTTCTAGGTCGATATAATTGGAATCAATAGCCACCGCACTGATTGATTGGTAAGGCGAACCGCCCATACCCACTGGCACAAGTGGCAAAACTTGCCATACACTTTGACGGCTGGCGGACAAAAAATCCACGAACTCGAAAGCCGTTTTTCCAAACGTGCCTATGCCATAAGGTGACGGCAAACTAGATATATGCAAAAATATTCCTGATTTCCTGTTGTTCATAAAACTCCTAATGCACTAGCATTTTCTACCACATATATTCTATTATTAAATTATATAATAGTCAATATGCATTTTACATTTTTGTTATTTTGTCCGCCCAACATCTCAAAAACTCGATACATATCGACATTTTTAATATTGTCGCAAACAAAAACAAGCACCCCAAAAGTGCTTGTTTGGCATGTTTAGGATTGTGCCAACTCCTTGCAAGTGGCTATGTCGAATACCAAGCGTTTTGCTTTGCCGTCGATTGCATAGTCGATTGTCACCACGTTGTCTTGTTGCGAAACATTCTCCACCCACATATCGTTGTCTTGCATAACATAATCAAGTTGGGCTCGTTGTTCTTCGTTGTATCTGGACACATCATCGGACGTAAAGAGTACGCCACCAAAAATTTTGATTACGTCGGATATAAGTTTTCGCTCCTGCCAGCTGTACGACAAGTTGTAATCTCTGAGCAACAACACGTCCGGATCGCATAGAAAGGCTCGTTTGTTGAGATGCCTGCGGTATAAGCTGTTGTAGATTGCGTCTTGGGTGCTAACATCCTCTCGATGAGTTAGTCTTTGCAACAAAGTCTTCTTCCAGCCAAGCCCCATATCCGCACCAATTCGCATATATTCCACTCTGCCAAAGCACGGCATAAGCGGTGTTCCGCAAGCAAGAATTTGCTTGTCACCCACACATTCTCTAAGCAAAGCGATGGCGTCATACATAATTTCGCCACGGCTTTTGTTGTAGCTCGGCATAATGCACGCCACATATAAAAAGTCAAGTTTGAACAGGTCAACCCCCATATTGCGATAGTGCAAGAATACCTCTCTCAGATATTTGCGGACTGCCTTGTTGTAAATATCCAAGGCATAGAATCCGCCCCAATTAGCGCCCGCTACGAGCAATTTGCCATCACTATCTCTCATCAGCCAATCGCTGTGTTCTTTGGCAATTTCGCTGTCCTTTTGGGCGGCAAACGGCGCAAGCCACAACCCCGCTTGCAAGCCTTTGGCGTGTATTGTCTCTACGCATTTTTCCAAGCCGTTTGGGAATTTGGTTGTGTCTATGCTCAACCAATCGCCCACCTTAGTTTGGTAGCCGTCATCTATTTGGAAAGTGTTGATATTCTTGACGGCAGATATGCTTTCGAGATCTCTAAGCACTATTTGTTCATTGATATTTTGATAATAGTTGTACCAAGTGGTATATCCTTTGATGACAGGACTGACAGGTTTTGGAATACCTAGCATTGCAAAATACTTGTCGAAAACTTCGTTGTATTCTCCTTTGAGCGCAATAAGTCTAAATACTTCATAGCTGTTGTCTATCACCACGCCTTCGACGTCTTTATAAATGCAAATCTTGTTCTTTCGCATATCGGCTTTGATGATTGTGTATCCCTTGCTGTCCGACAACGAGCCGACAAAATCAATCTCTTCGCCTCTGCGCACATATCCATAGCCGTGCGAATGGAAAACACCGCTTTTGCCATTGTATTTGACAAAATTGTAGTCGCCATAGTTCCTAAGTCCTAGCTTTTTGCCCACACAAGTCTTGCCAATTATGCCCGCATCTGCCATTTTGTCCTTTTGCGAGAATTCTCTGCTGTCCGTCCAAGACTGGTATCCGTTGGCAAAAAACTTGTCACCGCTCGCAAAATCATACTCCATCTCCAGCCAAATATTGGTGATTTCCACCGGAATATTCACCTTGACAATCACCGACAAACAAGCATTGTTTTTGATATATTTTATATCAAAATCTTCATTGCTCCCAGTGGCTGTTTTGTGTTCGCCACCCTCTTTGTACTCTATGTGGACAAAATAGTTTTCTAACATATTGCACCCCTTATATGCAAAATTGTGTACATTCTAACTAAATTTTAACATATTATAATATTTTTTTCAATAGATGCTTTTGTTTCCAACTAAAAAATGTAAAAAATACCATTCTCATTACAATGCTTTCTCTATCAAATAAATTGGAAAACCGCCCGCATTTGCATTGTTTCCCGACACGTAAAACGGCATAAAAAAACTCAGCCGAAGCTGAGTTTTTGGTGAGTTTTGTGAGAATTATTTGTTCCAGTTGTACACTACAACGCTAGATACAGTCTTGCTCTCGCCAGCTACAACGCTATGGTTCTCGACTTCTTCGCCCCATACGCCTTTCTCAACGTTTGCCCAGTCTTTTGCATTGAGCACTTTGTACTCGATTGTTTCACCAGGATTGAATTTGCGGTCAACGCTCAAAACACCCTTTGCATTTCTCTTTACTACAAGAGCCTTAGCAGGATTCCATTCGCCAAGTTTTTTGTGATTTCCACATACGAAAACTTCGTCGAATTGTTGATTGCTTTGATTATCTACACAAAATGTTACGCTTACTGTCTTTTCAGCAGTCTTTGTTGTTGTCTTTGTTTTTGCCATAAAAGTACATCTCCTTTTATTATTGATACCACAATGATATATTAAAGTATTCCTGCTTGTCAAATATTATTGCCATATTTTATAAGATTTGATATATTTTTTACTTTTCATATTGATTTCTTTGCAAAATAGAGTTGTTTAATCATTATATATTATGTATAGTAATATTTTTATCTAAAACTTTTCATTTTTTATTTCCAATATGATTTGCGTTATGCTTGACAATAAAATGCGGTTGTATATAATCTATGTTGACTAAAATAAATAGGTGAAAAATGGACTCCAATTCTGCTCTTGGCAATGGTAAAATTTCCAAGCTTGTTATCAAAATTGCACTGCCTAGTATGCTTGCCCAATTCGTCAATGTTTTGTACAGCATAGTAGACAGAATTTTCGTAGGCAACATCCCTGAAGTCGGCAAAATTTCGCTCGCAGGTGTAGGTGTATGCGGACCTATCGTGACCATGATTGGTGCGTTCGCTTTTTTGATTGGTATCGGCGGTGCACCGCTTATGGGCATAGCGACGGGCGAGGGAGATAGGGACAGAGCTCGCAAAATCCTTTCCAATTCTTTTATTATGCTGGTCGTTTTGGCGGTCATTGTAACAGTGATAGCTTTGCTTGTGCGCAAACCTATGCTCAGCGTGTTTGGCGCAAGTCCAGCGATTTTCCCTTATGCCGAAAAATACTTCGTCACCTATGTATGTGGCACAATCTTTGCACTGCTCTCCATTGGGCTCAACCAATTCATCATAGTGCAAGGATATTCCAACATTTCGATGATTTCGGTCATCATTGGCGCAGTGCTGAATATAGCCCTCGATCCGCTCTTTATTTTCGTCTTTCACATGGGCGTCCAAGGCGCAGCGCTTGCAACTATCATCAGCCAATGCGCAAGTGCTGTTTTTGCGATGGTATTCCTATTCGTACGTATGCCAATCAAGATTACTTTTGGCGGTTACAGCGGTCGCATAATGGGCAAAATTCTTACTTTGGGACTTACTCCATTCCTTATCATTGCACTCGACAATATTATGATTATCGCAATGAACGCTCTGCTCCAAAAATATGGCGGAACAAACGGCGACAACCTTATCACTATCAACACCATTGTCCAAAGCTTTATGCTCATTCTTACAATGCCTCTTGGTGGTATTAGTGGCAGCACGCAAAGTATTCTCAGCTACAACTATGGCGCTGGTCACTCCAAACGTGTTCTTCAAGCCCAAAAATATATACTTCTTGCTTGCGTGATTTATACTGCTGTTTTGTTCGTGCTAGCTCGTGTTGCAGGCAAGCCTTTTGTCAAGCTGTTCACGTCCGATCCCGAACTTGTCGCCCAATCACTTCGCGCTATGAAAATATGCACTTTGGCGACTATTCCACTGGGTATCCAATATGCTTTGGTAGACGGATTCACTGGTATGGGCTTGGTCAAATTTTCTTTGCCATCTTCTTTCTTCCGCAAAGGAGTTTACTTCATCTCGCTCTTCCTTATACCGGTGATCACCAAAAAAGCGTCGATGATATTCTATGCCGAGCCAATCTCCGACATTGCGTGCGTATTCTTGACAGTGCCATTGTACTTGCTCAATATCAAGAAAATTCTCCGCAAGCGTGAAGAATATCTCACCACACACCATATCCATATCCAACCAGACGACAGCACAATCGGCGAAAACTCCGCCCAATAAATACTGCTTAATTGTCAAGCCGTGATTGCTGGCAATGCAACTTGTCACAAAAAAGCCAACTAACAAAAAAGACTAACAATCATATCCTGTTAGTCTTTTATTTTGCTATTGCGCCGTTTTGCTACAACTAAGTATTCGGTTGCACTCATATTTCAGCTTTACGCATTGCGATTTCGCCTTGGCTTATATTATTCTTTCACTTAATAAGTTGGTTGCTCTTTTGGGCGTGTTTTTACTGCACTACTCTTTTGGTAGCCGTTCTTACTATTTTATTTATATTTTACTATCTACTTTTGTTCAATTTAGCTTTTTCGTTCTACTTTTGGAGTACGGATATGCCAAAGTCTGCCCTAACTTGCATTTGTTCCACACTTTCGGCTCTCTCCAACATTTGCTTTGGCGTAGTATAAACATATGGAGTCATTGTGATGAGATTGTGGATTTGAGCGGAGCTTGTCAACTCGAAGGAATAGGCAAGTGAAGTTTTCTCTATCTCTTTGAGCGGTGCAAAGTCCACTTCAAAGTCTTTTGGGTGCACACTCTCACCATAAATGCTTTGTTTGAGTTCCCACAAATGATACTCGTTGGGATAGACAAAAATCGCCTTGCCGTCATTGGCTAACACTCGGTCAATCTCGTCCATTGCATAAGGCGAAAACACACACAACAAAATGTCTACGCTCTTGTCCGCAAGTGGCAAATGATATGAGTTGGCAATGCAAAAATCAACATACGTATTGAGTTTCCCGCCTATTTTGATTGCGTCTTTGGACAGGTCTGTGGCAAGATATGTGCGAGTTTTTTCGCTCTTGTTTTGGATATGATTTACATAATACCCCCAACCACAACCAAGGTCCAACAGAACACTTGACTTCTCGCTATATTTGTCCACCAGCTCGACAAGTTTGTCGGCAAGCGGTTGGTATTTTCCGCTCTGCAACAACTCTTTGCGAGCAAGTATCATCTCTTTGTTGTCACCTGCCTTGTCGCTACTCTTTTGGGAAATACTTAGATTGAGATAGTTTTCCTTGGTCAAAATTATGCGATAGATCCTTTGTTGAGTAATCCAATTTCTTTGGTATATGGCTATTTGATGTCTTTATCATTATTAGGGATTTTTAAAAAGTATTTCAATAAGAAAGAATTAGCATTGGTAAAAGACAGCTTTGGCATCTATCTATTCCACTATTTGTTTATTTGCCTAATTAGTTTGTTTATAAAGAATTATTTATTATCTTTTGTGGTGGCTATGCTAGGAAGTGTTTTCTTGTATAAAATAATTAAAAGGATTCCCGTTATTAGAATTATCCTTTTAGGAGAATAAAATGTTGGCAGAAAATTTGAGTATGTTAAGAAAGAGAAATAGATTATCCCAAGAAGAGTTGGCAGATAAACTATGTCTTTCTAGACAGACAATTTCTAAATATGAAACAGGAGAAACCATCCCTGATATATTGGTTTGTCAAAAGATGGCAGAAGTCTTTAATGTTTCTTTGGACGATTTAGTTAACTACGAAAATAATAATGATATATTAGGGATTCCTCCTAAGGGTAAGTACTTTTTTGGAACTGTTAAAGTAATTGACAATAAGATTGTTATACCTAAAAAGGCTATGAAGGTGTTTGCGATTAATGAAGGCGATAAACTAATAGTTCTAGGTGATGAAGAAAAGGGCATTGGGATTCTGAAGGAAGAAGTTCTTTTAAAGGCAATGAATAAATAGTAAAATTGATACATGATTAAAAATGTTATATTTGATTTAGGTAATGTATTAATTGATTTTAAGCCCATTAAGTATATTAAAAGCTTGGGTTATGATGATGAAAAAGCTTTAGAAATTTTTAATAAAACTATTAAAGATCCTATTTGGGCTGATATGGATAGGGGTATTTATCGTGATAAGGAAAGCTATGTTAAGGCTTTTGAAGAAAAGTATCCTGAAATAAAAAACGATATTGATAAGTTTTTAGGTGGTCCTTGGATGGAAAATGTTATTTTTCCATTAAAAGATAATCTAAAGATGATAGACTTAGTGAAAGAAAAGGGACTAAAGTATTACATCTTATCTAATTATCCCAAGGACGCTTTTGAATATACCTATAATATGTGTCCATTTATTCAAAATGCGGATGGCATGGTCATTTCTTATGATGTTTTGATGATTAAACCGAATAAGAATATTTATTTAAAATTATTGGATAAATATGGATTGAAAGCTAATGAGTGTCTATTTATGGATGATTTGGATATTAATGTTGAGGGGGCAAAGAGCGTAGGTATTAATGCCTTTGTCTTTAAAGACTTAGAAGATGGCTATAAGAAGCTAGAAGAATATTTGAAGGGAGAATGATATGCAACAATATCTTGATTTATGTAGACATGTTTTAGAACATGGTGAAAAAAGAGAGGATCGTACTGGTACTGGTACTATTTCTACTTTTGGTTATCAAATGCGTTTTGATTTGACTAAGGGTTTTCCATTACTTACTACTAAGAAAGTATTCTATCGTGGTATTTTTGAAGAATTGTTATGGTTTCTAAGTGGCAATACCAATATTAAGCCTCTTGTTGATAAGAAGGTTGGCATTTGGAATGAATGGCCATATGATAAATATTCTAAGAGTCCTGATTTTAAGGGTGAAACTCTAGAAGAATTTATAGAGAAGATTAGAGGTGATCAAGAATTTGCTGATAAGTATGGCAATTTAGGTCCTGTTTATGGTAAACAATGGCGTGATTTTAATGGGGTTGACCAAATTAGCCAACGAGACCGATAAGGTTATCCATATCAAGGACGGACTCATCGGAAGCAT